>Ga0206937_10217_pt2 | contig 15552 bp, 11 predicted proteins | sample Alteio_BWOrgHeat_11_FD_152923 | JGI IMG/M metagenome (GOLD analysis project Ga0206937, IMG submission 152923) | Enriched cells from forest soil in Barre Woods Harvard Forest LTER site, Petersham, Massachusetts, United States -... | ecosystem: Environmental > Terrestrial > Soil > Temperate forest >... | reverse complement strand
GTTGCAGCAGGTGCAATTGCTAAGTTGATATTAAACAAATTGAATGTAAAGATTTCGGCTTATGTGTCGCAGGTGGGTGATATAACCTTAAACACTCCTTATTATAAGGTAGATTTAAATGCCATCGAAAATAATATTGTTCGATGCCCTGATGAATCGGTTGCTTCGATGATGATTGAAAAGATTAAAGAAGTCAGGAAGGATGGAGATACTATAGGCGGGGTTGTTTCCTGTGTTATTAAAGGAACTCCTGCAGGTTGGGGAGAGCCGGTCTTCGATAAACTTCATGCTGAGTTAGCTAAAGCAATGATGAGTATCAATGCTGCTAAAGGATTTGAATATGGTTCAGGATTCGAAGGTGTAAAGATGAGAGGTTCTGAACACAATGATGTTTTTACAACAAAAGGAAAGAAAATTACGACGCTCACCAACAATTCGGGTGGCATTCAAGGAGGTATTTCAAATGGTGAGGATATTTATTTCAGAGTTGCATTTAAACCTGTGGCTACTATTATGAAACCTCAAATGACTGTTAATGATAAGGGTGAAAAGGTTGAATTAAAAGGCAAAGGGCGACATGATCCATGTGTTGTTCCTCGCGCTGTTCCTATTGTTGAGGCAATGGCAGCTTTGGTTTTGGTTGACCATTATTTGAGGCATCGGGCAATGAGTAGTATTTAATTGATATCAAAGTAAACTCCCATAGGCTAATTCAAAGCATTTATCTAATAATTTTTAAAATTAGGAGATATAGCCATTCATGTTACATCCCTTTTCTCAAATACTTCAATTTAAGGCACTATAGCATCAAAAACCAATTTTGTAGGGTCAAGAAAAATACACGCAATTTAGAGCATCTGTGGACGTTTTTGAATTATTCCATAAGGTTTTTATCCATCAAGTGCCAAAAAGGGCATAAATCCAACTGACTTTCTTCATATTGCTGCAGCTATAGATAGTAAACCATCCGCTTTTCTTCTATTTGCTGCTCCATAGGTTAGTAAATCAGTCGCTTTATGTCCATCCTCTGCTGTTTTGAAAGTGGAGTCAACAGCTTTTCTTGAAATTGCTGCTGCAAATCGAAGAAAAGCGATAGATTTATTACATATTGCTGCAGGTAATCGAAGAAAAGCTGTCGCTTCATGACGTATTGCTGCAGATTCGAAATGAAAGTCAGTCGCTTTATGTCCTATTGATGCAGTTCAGGCATGTGAAACGGTTTCTTTGTTTTATAGGTCGGCAAATATCCAAAACCAAACTATCGCTTTAATAACATTCTTTGCAGTCATTTGATATAAAGCTATTATTTTAATAGCATCGTTTACAGGCAATCGAAGCAGAACGATTATTCTACATTCATCATTTACAGACAAGTTTAGTAAAGCGATTGTATAACTTCAAGTTGATGCTAATATTTTAAATATAGCAATCACCCAATTAAAGTTTTCTGTATTTATTAATTCTTATGCTCGTAATAAGGAACATCATCATGCGAAACCGATTCGCGCTGTTCCCAATAAGCAACTGTAACCACATGCCCGTCGGGAGTTTTCAAAAGACGACTATATAAAGCATGCACAGGATTGAAGACAATATCAGTAACTCCTACGGTATAAGTTTCAGGAAGAGGTTCAGGTTCGGGCTGTGGAGCTGCATTCGGGTCAACTGGCTTTGGAACCACCTTAGCCGGAGGAGTAACGCCAACCTTTACTTCAAATTTGTTGAACTCCAATAGCTTTCTGAGGAACTCAACGCGCTCTTTTGTGCAGTTCTTCTCAATGACTGAGCACTTAACGCCTTCGAGTTCTTCGTGGATATGTAATTTAGTTAATGCCATTATACGTTTGCACTGAAAGAGTAAATATAAGCGAATATGTTGCTGAATATACCTATCAATATGATGCCTGATACACATATCAGCAATGCAACCTTCATTGATAAGGGAGATGTTAAGCGTTCAATCGGTGCCTCGTTTTTGTCCATGAAGATTGCTCTCACAACTCGTAAATAATAGTAAAGAGATATGACCATGTTCAATGCTGCAATGCCTACGAAGATGTAGTTTCCAGATGTTGCACCTGCACTTATCAGGAAGAATTTGCCAAAGAAACCTGCTGTTGGCGGGATGCCTGCAAGGGAGAATAAAGATACGGTGAGTGTTAAACTTAGTAAGGGATTTGTTTTGTAGAAGCCTTTATAATCATCGATGTTTTCTTTGCCAGTCATTGCAGATACAACCGATACAACTCCGAATGCACCAAGATTTGAACAGATATAAACAAGAATGAAGTATACTGCGGATGCTGTTCCTGTGGGTGAGTTTGCAGAGATTCCTAATAAGATATATCCGGCTTGTGTAATAGTTGAAAATGCAAGAAATCGTTTAAGGTTATTCTGACGAAGAGCAAAAAGATTACCGATGATAATGGTGATTACTGATGTGATGAATAGGATATTGTACCACGTATGCACCATGCTCTGGAAAACAGTATAAAGAGCGGAAATGAAGATGAACATGATTGCACCCTTAGAGATAACGGATAGATAAGCAGTTACTGCAACAGGTGAACCTTCATACACATCAGCAGTCCATAAATGAAAAGGGACAGCAGAGAGTTTAAATGCAAAACCGGAGAAGATGATTATCAATGATAATATCTGTAAATCACTGCCTGTGAGATGTGATGGCATCTCTGCGAAACTTATTGTTCCTGTTGTACCATATAACATGGAGATACCGAACAATAATATTGCAGATGAGAATGCTGATGAGATGATTAACTTGAATGCTGCTTCGGATGATTTCTTCTTTTCTAAATCAAAGTTAGATAAGGCAGCTAATGGAATTGTTGATAACTCCAATCCAAGATAAAACAGCAAGAAGTTCATGCTCGAAATCATAAAGAACATTCCAAGTAACGTAGATAATAAGAGAAGATAGAACTCAACAACATGTTTATGGTTCTTCAGCCAGGTGTATGCTTGTAATGATATTATCAGGACACCAAAGTTGATGATGTTCTTTTCCAATGCAAGGAGATTGGTGTTACGCATCATTCCATCGAACATAACTCCTTCTTTATTAAAGAAGAAACCAAGAACGAAGTTGAGGAAAAGAAAGATATTTATCAGATTGAAGAGGCTTGAGTTATTATCAATATTGCCTCTTATCTTCAATATAAGCAGAATGAAAATGATGAGCGTGATGCTCAGTTCAGATTTCATTAATAAGAGGTAATCAGTATTCATATATTATTGTCCGATACCGGCTCTTGAGATGTTTTCCATTATAGAATGCGTATCGGGAGTGATGAGGTTATTCAACCAGAATGGGGCGCAACCAATTGCAAGAATTGCGATGATTAATATTGCTGATGCAAGTCTTTCATTCCATCTTGCGTCTTTAAGATGAAGGAAATGTTCGTTTTCTATTGGACCCATTACTGATTTCCCTAATGCACGAAGAACGTAAACTGCTGTTACAACAAGCGACATACATCCTAATATCGTTGCAATGCGATGGAATGTGTTTGGGTTTTGCCATGAGCCGACAAAGACTGTCATCTCTGCCACAAATCCGCTTAAACCGGGTAATCCTAATGAACATAAACCTGCAATGAAAATAACTGCAGATATGAATGGGATTGTTTTTAATAAGCCCCCTAAGTCAGCAACCATACGAGTGTGAGAACGATTGTATATCATTCCAATAGCAGCGAAGAAAAGGGCTGTCATTACACCATGTGATACCATTTGAAGCACTGCACCTGTCATTGAAACCTGCGTGAGCATTCCAATTCCTAACAATACAAATCCACAATGACTTACAGATGAATAAGCGTTTATGTATTTCAAATCCTTTTGCATCATTGTGGCAAATGCACCATATATAATAGCTATCGTTGCAAGCACTATTACTATTGATGAATATTCATGCGCTGCTTCGGGCATAAGATATGTGGCTACTCTTAAACATCCGTAGCCTCCAAGCTTCATGGAGATACCTGCAAGGAACATGGATGCGGCAGTCGGTGCTGAGGAGTGACCATCAGGTGCCCATGTATGAAAAGGAAAGATGGCTGTAAATACTCCAAAGCCAAGGAAAGCAAGTGGAAAGAAGATTCTCTGGGCTTCTATGGGTATATGTTGTTTGGAGATACTTATTAAGTCATAGATATGTCCTCCATTGGTGCCAATTGAATTAAAGTATATTCCAAGTATGGCAATCAGAACCAATGCGGAACCTCCCATTAGCATTAAGACTAACTTCATGGCGCTGTATTCTTTCTTTCCGCTGCCCCATATTCCGATGAGGAGAAACTTAGGAATGACGGCGAGTTCAAGGAAGAAGAACATCAGGAATAAATCCAATGAAAGGAAGAAACCATAAGCTCCGACACTCAGAAAAACAAGGAGGAAGAAGAATTCTTTTGCTTTGTCTTCCACATTCCAGGAGAAGAGGATGCCTGTTAATACTACAAATGAAGTGAGTAATATCATTGCAATGGATATTCCATCTACTCCAAGATAAAATTCTATATTGAAGTTACTATACCAACTGTAGCGTTCTTCGAAGAGCATCTTTGCAGTGTTGCCTGCATTTCTTTCTTGCATATATAAATATAACAACACAAATGAAAGCACCATTTGTACTGCTGCACCTGCTAATGCAACAACTCTGACATGTTTAGGATTGCGGAAAAACAGTATAGCGAACGAGGTTATTAAGGGAACAATAATTAATGTGGACAAAAGATTCATATCGCTTTTTATAGTGGCGGCAAATCTAATAAAAATAAACTGATTGAGGGATGATTAAAATCAAGTAGGAGGAAAAAAGAATCAACACTAAGGCACTAAGAACACTAAGATTCACTAAGTGTTTCTAAGTGTTCTTAGTGTCTTAGTGGTGAAAAGGTTTACCTTTCTTTTTCAACAATTCATCTTCTTTCCTTTTAAGAATGTTATATTTACGCCCATGAAAAAAATCATTGCATCATTAATCATCATCTTAACAAGTTTCACTTTCATTGCAAATGCTCAGCAGATGAGGGATTACAAACCTGAATCAAACAAGGGAGTTAGGGTTGGGGGAGAACGGACTGAACAATATCTTCCATTAATAAAAGGTAAAAATATTGCCGTCCTCGCAAATCAAACTTCTATGATTGGGAAGACGCATCTTGTGGATAGTTTGGTGAGTCTTGGGGTAAAGATTAAACTTATCTTTGCTCCGGAACATGGGTTCAGGGGAAATGCGGATGCAGGAGAATCTATCAATAATTCTATTGATAAGAGAACTGGTATTCCTATTGTTTCTCTGTATGGGAATCATCAGAAACCGAGTGCAAAGGATTTGGAGGGGATTGATATTGTTGTCTTTGACATTCAGGATGTGGGGGTGCGATATTATACCTTTTTATCAACGCTGCATTATGTTATGGAGGCATGTGCGGAAAATAATAAGACTCTCCTCCTGCTCGACCGACCTAATCCCAATGGGTTTTATGTGGATGGACCTGTGTTGGAGAAAAAGTATGCTTCATTTGTTGGGATAGATCCTGTGCCTGTTGTTCATGGTTGTACGTTGGCAGAGATGGCGGAGATGATTAATGGTGAGCATTGGTTGGGAAATAATCTTCATTGCAACCTGGAAGCTATTACGTGCGAGGGCTATAGTCATTCAACATATTATCAATTGCCCATAAAGCCATCGCCAAATCTTACTTCTATGGTTGCTGTTTATCTTTATCCGTCTTTGGGATTATTTGAGGGGACGGAAATAAGTGTGGGTAGAGGAACGCAGACTCCTTTTGAGATAATCGGGTATCCGGGGTTTAAGATGAAGACTTTTAAGTTTACTCCGAAAAGCATTGTTGGGATGTCGAAGAATCCGCCTTATGAAGGTGTTGAGTGTAATGGTTTGGATTTGCATCAGTTTGGAGATGTTTATATCAAGAATCTAAAAGCTCTTTACATTTATTGGTTGAAGGCATTTTATGATGATTATCCTGATAAGGCAAAATATTTCAATAACTTCTTTGATTCATTGGCAGGCAATTCGACGCTTCGGAATATGATTATTTCGGGGAAGGATGAAGATGCTATCCATGCAAGTTGGGAAAAGGATTTGAAAAACTATCTGACAATAAGGAAGAAGTATCTTTTGTATGAGGATTTTGAGGATGGCGAATAGGTAATTTGACAAAATGTCAGTCGTACAGAAATTCGATTTAGCTGTAAAGTCTGCCAAAAATGTCAAAAACCTAATATGGTTTCGTCACTAATATTACCATATAAACCGCTAATATGGTTATATAAATGGTTTTGAAGGTAATAGAAATCGTTTTGAAAGTAATAAAAATCATTTATATGGTAATAAAAACCTTTTAGAAGGTAATATAACTCTTTTATATGGTAATAAAAATCATTTAGAAGGTAATAGAAATCGTTTTGAAGATAATAAAAATGGTTTTGAAGGTAATAAAAATGATTTATATTACCTTCTTAGCGGCTTATATGGTAATATTAGTGACGAAACCATATTTGGTTTTTAGGGAAATATCCTTTGAGTTATGATTTAATTTAGGAATATTTTTTAAGTATTTAATAAATGTTTGGAGATTAAAATAATCTCTATACTTTGATTATTTCTTCCTTTAATATCTCTCCAAATCGATAAACATCTTCAAAAGAATTATAAAGAGGAACGGGTGCGAGGCGGATGACATTTGGTTCTCTCCAATCGGCGATTACACCTTTTGAGGTGAGGTTTTTATGGAGTTGTTTTCCATTATTAGCTATTATTAAAGATAGTTGGCAGCCGCGTTGCTTTGTATCAGAAGGGGTAATTATAGTTATAGTATTATTTTTATTTATTTTATTTAATTCATTGATAATGAACTCAAGAAAACAAGTTAGTTTTATACTTTTATCAGTTAGTTTATCCATTCCGGCTTCATCAAATAGCTCTAAAGAAGCACGATGGACTGCCATGGCAAAGACGGGTGCATTGCTTAATTGCCATCCGGAAGCTCCTTTGGCAGGGATGAAATCTTTGGACATTTTGAACCTTGTGACAGGGTCGTTTCCCCACCATCCGTCAAAGCGAGGAAGATTGGGATTATTTCCATGTTTATCGTGAATAAAAACTCCTGAAACACCTCCGGGACCTGAATTGAGATATTTATATCCGCACCAACAGGCGAAATCTACATCCCAATCATGGAGATTAAGTTTGATATTGCCAACGGCATGAGCTAAATCGTAACCAGCAATTGCACCAACATTATGAGTTGCTTTGGTGATGGTTTTCATGTCAAATGCTTGCCCGGTATAATAGTTAACTCCTCCTAACATAAGTAATGCGAGGGAGTTTCCATGCTTATTAATTGCTTGGATAATATCATCGGTTCGGAGGGTATATTCACCCTTGCGAGGTTTTAGTTTTATAAGAGCTTGTTCAGGATTAAAGCCATGAAACTTAATCTGAGAGGACAAGGCATAATGGTCGGAAGGGAAGGCATCATCCTCGCAAATAATCTTGAATCTATCCTTAGAGGGGCGATAAAAAGAGACCATGAGAAGGTGGAGATTGACGGTGAGGCTGTTCATTACAGCGACTTCGGAAGGCAAAGCTCCAACCAAACGGGCAACAGGTTCAAGGAAAGGTTCATGATAGGAAAACCAGGGATGAGTGGCTTCGAAATGCCCCTCAACACCGTATTTTGCCCAATCATCGAGTTCGGTATTGATATAATCTTTTGCTGTCTTAGGTTGAAGACCTAATGAGTTTCCGCAGAAATAGAGGGCATCCCTTCCATTAACTTTTGGGAAAAGGAAACGCTCTCTGTACTTTGACAGGTTATCATCCTTATCAAGCTGACGGGCAAATTCAAGGGTGTTTATGTAGTTCATTTAATAAGATAAGAGTGTTTGAAGATTGCGAAAGTACATGTTTCAAATCATTTTATATGCAACAATCAATAAAAACTGGAATATCATAGTTCCATCGAGCCAGAAGTAATGGAAGTATCTTCGATTTGTTTTTGAGGAAAAGGAAATAATGAATGCGGTTGTAAGGGCTGAAATATATAATGGAATGGAGAAATTCATTTTGATTGCATTATCAACAAATGGATTACCATATTGGGCATAAATCAATATTGAAAAGAAAAGTAATAGAATATATGCTAATACTTTTGATTTCTTTATTCCTATGACAATTGGAATGGTTAACAAACCCTGGGCTATATCAAAATCGGTATCGCGAATATCGAATGGAATGGTGATGGCTATAATGAAGAGAATGCGGCGTGCAATCATGTAATACGCTGTTGGATTCAGGATGCTTATTCCATCATCAATCATAGGAAGGACAACGGTGCTAAGCCCCCAGACAAGTCCGATAAACACTATTTTTAATCCGGGAATTGCCCTAAGATTTATCATGTGGGATTTCTTTTTAATAACAGGAACGGTATAAGCGATTGCCAGTATACCTATTGGAGACAGATAGAAAAGTACCATGTTAGAGATAAAGCATACACAGACAATTATTCCTATTATGGTCATGTAAAAAGTATATTTGAAAAAGATGCTGTGTTTTACATGCCAGATGTCTTTCCTGATGGCTTTTTCTGCTTCTGTTTTAGGAAATCCAAGATAGCGATGAAGATTATAAATGAATAATGTGGAGAAGAAAATAAGCGTGAGTAATGCATCTATCTGCAAGGGTTTATTAAGCATCATGTAGGTTTCGAGAGTGAGTGAAACCGCAGCAATTGCAATAAACAAGTTACCAAATATAATGAAATCGAAGATATTAAGGATGAGTCTTTGCATTATAGCGCAAATTTACTCTAATTAACTGAGAAAGAGTTAATATTAGTGATGATGCAATTTATAGAAGAAGCGATTAATATTAAAATACACTTGATCAATCACATCAGGATGCATTTTATAAAAGAATTGGTCAATCTGTTTATTGAAAAATCCCAAGGTAAACAAGGATACGGTTAAACTGATACCACCACTTATAAGGGAGTTATTAACTTTCCGTTTTCTTGCAATTGATTGGTAGCCGTAAGCATAAAACTGATTTCTCGCCAATGCTGTATCAGACACGTGTTGCTTCATTATATTGGGTGTATGCAGACCTGCACCAACGGCATTGAGTGCAGGAACGATGATTCCGTAATAAGCGAAATATCCGCTTCCGGCTCCTATTACAATGCCTTCAATGGTAGCTGTTGGGGCGTGATAATATTTCCTTGCGTCCTGTTCGCCTTTGATAAAGAATTTCATCTGGTCGAGGTTGATATCGCCGCTTGCAGTATCGGGAACAAATATGAAGTCTTCCTTCCCGTCAGGATAATTTATCGAGAATATATTATCTCTTTTCACAGACTTTTCATTTAACTTATTTGGATTAAAGTAAACAAACTTATCTCCTTGGGACTTAATGGAATCAGCCTTAATTTGTTTTCCATTCAAAAGATTTATCTGTCCTTGTCCCAAAGAAGAAAAAGATAAGAGAAAAGGAATTGAAAGTAAAAGAAATCTAAGAGGATTGAATTGCATATTCAGCGTTTAAGCTGTCAAAGGTAGGGAATTTATTAATAGGAAAGGAAATTGCAGGAAGAAACTTTATTCTACCGAGCTTAAATCAACCGGCACAACTTGGGTAACCCCTGCTTCAACCATTGTTATACCGTAGAGGATATTTGCGCTCGCCATGGTGCGTTTGTTGTGTGTGATGATGATGAACTGGGAGTTATCAGAGAACTTATTGATAATCTTGGTGAACTTATCGATATTAGTATCATCGAGGGGAGCATCAACCTCATCAAAGATGCAGAAGGGTGCGGGTTTTAATAAGTAGATTGCAAATAATAAAGCTGTTGCTGTAAGGGTTTTCTCTCCGCCTGATAACTGGTTGATTGTTAACGGGCGTTTTCCCTTTGGTTGTGCTATGATGTTAATATCACTTTCTAAAGGGTCGGATGTTTCTGTTAAAAGTAAATCGCAGCTATCTTCTTCGGAGAACAAGGAACGGAAAACAAGGATGAAGTTCTCTCTAATCATTGTAAAGGCTTCATTGAATTTCTCCCTTGCTGTTTCATCAATCTCTGCAATGGTTTGCATTAATGATTCTTTCGCTTTGTTTAAATCTTCTTTCTGCTGGAGGATGAATGTATGTCGCTCTTTTATTTCATTATATGCTTCAACAGCCATTGGATTTACGGGACCATACTCTGCAATCTGATTCTTTATCTTCTCCAGTTTAGCTCTAATCTCTTCTTCATTGATTTCTTTTGCGTCAAGTTTCTCCTCTTCTTCCATCAAGTCCTCTATGTTAATGTTGAACTCTATATTCAACCGCTCTTTCAAAGTATTTAATGAAATCTTTATCTCAGTTACTTTATCTTTTATGGATTGAATCAACACATCCGATTGCTCTTTCTTTCTTCTTAAATCGCGGACATGTGTTTCTGTTTCATCAATTGCTCCGCGTGATTTAAAGTAGCTTGTTTCGGCTGTTGCAACTTCCTTTTCAAAATTAGCTTTTTTGGTGTACATACCTATTAACTTCTCATCCGAACCTTCTGTTGTCGTTATTATCTCAAGGATTTGTTGTTTGGTCTTTTCTAAATCCGATTGCTCGGTGGTTATGCCTGTGTTAATGTTTTCTAATTGTGAATTACGGTAAGCAAGGTCACGAACTATTGTGTTTATCTTGTTTTTCTGTTGGATGAATTGAATGTTCTGTTGATTATAATTTGTATTCAAAACTGTTAACTCCTGGTTCATCTGTTCAACTATTGCTTGCTTGGCATCGCGGTCACGAATCAATTCCAAATACTTTTCTTCCAGCTCAATTAATTGTTTTTCATAACCTTCGGCATGGGAAAAGTACGAACTTTCCAATTCAGCAATCTGTTTCTTTATCTCTTCCGTTCGTTTTGTATTCGATGCAATGTTATTATCAATATTCTCTAACCTGTTTCTAAGCGTTACTGTTTCGTTATTAAGTTTATTGAAGTTCTCTTCGGCTTGTTTATTTCCTTTTACGAGTTCTATCTGCTGTACTTTTAGTTTCGATAACTTCTCCTGAATCTTTTCAGCCTCACCTCTAATCCTTAACCTATTCTTCTCTAATTGTGCTATATCCTTTTGAAGTTCTTCAAGGTTCTTATTCCTTCCAATTCTCTTACCTGTAAACAATCCTACTGCACCACCTGACAATGAATGAGCAGTCCTCACATACTTCCCATTCTGTGAAAGCAATGTATAGCTGTTATCAGGTAAATCAAACGAAGAAGCATGCTCCTGGTCGTTCATCATAACATAAACATTGTGCAACAAATGCTTCATCAACGATTCATACTGATGCTCCGTTTCAACTATCTGCAAAGAGTGAATACATCCGGGTAAATCAGCGATGATATCATTCCTTTTGTTCTTATCAGATTTAAAGTAGCTCAACACAAAGAAGTGCGCGCGCCCTCCTGATGATTCATTCAACAACGTAATTGACTGTTGTGCTTCCTCAACAGTATCAACCACAAAGTAATTCATCACAGGCTCCAAATAGTTCTCTATTGCTGCCTTAAACTCCTGCTTACATGAAATAATATCAGCCAACAATGGCGCTTTCTTCAATGAATTTACATTCTTCTTCAGGAAACGTATTGATTCGGGGAACCCTTCAAGATTATCAATCATCCCTTTCGTCAGATTATATTCATTTTGTTTGGCATCAAGCTTCCTGTTCTCAGCTATCAATTCATTTTGAAGAACAGTTGATTCATGCATTGCCTTATTAATCGTTTCATCCAGCTCTTTTATAGCCTCTTCTCCCTCCTCTTTCTTTTTCTGCGCTGCCTTGAAGCTATTTAATAATCCCTCATGTTCCTTTTTAGTTTCATTCTGAGTCTTTACCAACGCTTCCTTTTCCGGTTCCAGGCGAAGCAATTCATTCTGCAACGATTCTTTCTGCGTAGATTTCACAGCAAAGTTCTTTTCCATGTCATGACGATTGATTAGTATCGTCTGAGAATCCTTTATCAAATTGTTCAACTCCGTCTGAGCAACACCATGCGCTTCTTTCTTCTTCTCCACCGCTGCTTTCAGTTCATTTAACTGTTCTTCCAGCTTGGTAACCAATTCCAACTCCTGCTGATTATCCAGTTCCAGGTTCTTTATCTCTTCAGCAGTCCTCGTAGCAGTTTCTTTATCAGTATTCAGTTTACTTTCTAAGCCCTGTTCTTTATCTTTCAGGAAAGTCAGGCGCTCATTCTTTACACGCTTTTCATTTTCATGTTGAGAGATGACCGCATTCAACTCATTCAATTGCTTTTGCGATGCAGCCAGTTGTTTTTCCTTCTCCAAACTATCCAGCTTCTGCGTTTCAATCAATGCTTCATGTGTGGCTATGCCTGTTTCCAGTTCAAGGTGCGATGATTTTTCTTTTTCTTCAGTAGCCTGCAATGTTTCAAACTCTTTTTTGAAGTCCCTTATGGATAGCATTGCAACCTGTGTGCTTAATTCCTTATATTGTTCCTTCAGCTTAGCATATCTTTCCGCCTTCTTTGCCTGAGATTCCAGTGTTTTAAGATTCTTTTCAATCTCAAACAATAAATCATTGACACGGCTAAGGTCAGTATCCGTCTCTTCCAGCTTCGATAAAGTCTGTTTCTTTCTCAGTTTATATTTAGATATTCCGGCAGCCTCTTCAAACAACAGCTTAATCGTACTGTTCTTATCATTGATAATCTCATCCACCATCTTCAACTCGATAATCGAATAGGAATCACTGCCAATGCCGGTATCCAGGAACAAATCCGTTATATCTTTCAATCGGCAGGGAACATTATTGATAAGATATTCGCTATCTCCGCTTCTATATAACCGCCTTGTGATTGTTACATTAGAAAACTCGGTAGGAAGTATGTTTTTAGTATTCTCAAACGACAGAGAAACCTCCGACAGATTAGCCGGCTTGCGCGTTTTCGTTCCGTTGAAGATGATATTCTCCATCTTTTCCGACCGCAACATCCTTGTTTTCTGTTCTCCCAACACCCATCTGATGGCATCTACCACATTACTCTTCCCCGACCCGTTAGGACCAACAATAGCGGTAACTCCGTTATCAAACAAGACAGTTATCTTGTCGCCGAAGCTTTTAAAGCCCTTTATTTCCAATGAGGTAAGACGCATATTATGTTTATCCTTTTTTTCGGGTGTGCAAATCTATAAATTTTAATGACGCTGCAAGAAAAATAATGAATAAAGACTCTCCGTTTTTAATGGAAAGACTTTTTAAGTGAAGTGCGCATTAATCCTTCACTCTAAGTTTTTCACTCACTGATTAATGTATCCAGCAACAATTCAAAACCAGGTAAAACATCTTCACCCGATAATGTTTCTTTAAAAGTCAATGTTGCAGGTTCGGTCATTGGTTTATAGATAATGGTAGTCCTTGTATCAGGGTTTATCAACCATCCGAGGCGACAACCGTTTTCAATCCATTCCTCCATTTTCAGCTTCGTATCTTTCAGTGAATCAGATTCCGAAACTAATTCTATAACAAAATCAGGACAAATGTGGGCAAAGCGTTTTCTATCCGCCTTGGTAAGACTTTCATATCTTTCCTTAGTAATCCATGAAACATCCGGAGAGCGCATGGCATTATTTGCTAATGTAAATCCTGCGTTGGAATCAAAGCAATATCCCATTTTAGTTTTCTTATTCCAAATACCTACTTCCAGATTAAGGTCTGAATTATAATTTCCCGTTTCCGAGCCTGTTGGCGCCATAATAATAATGTTTTGATTTTTATCTCGTTCAATTCGTAATTCTTTATTCCTTGCACATAGATAAAAAAACTGTTCCTCGGTCAGGTTTACTTTATCTGTCTTGATTTCTAAAATTGCCATCTGCGTTTTATTTATGTTTATTCCTATGAGATTTTATTTCTGATGCAAATATACATATAATTAATGAAGGGTGATGAACTATGAGTGAAGAATGTGCTTATTCTTCACTCTCCGTTCTTAGTTCTTCACTATTTTCTACCCTATCGGAGGCGGAGTTTTCGTTAGTCGGATGATATATGAACCAGGTATTTCTGATACTATTATAATTGCCAGTTCATTATCATTATAAGCAATCATTTCGGCATTAATAAAGGTTGCGCCTACTGTATCTGTTTCCAGTTCCACGTTTCCATGAGCATCGGCTTGAGCTTTTACACCACCTTTTCCTCCGGCAAGTTTCGATTTTCCTATACGAACGGTTGCTCCAATAATTGGCGCATTTGTTAAAGCATCAAGAACCTGTACCGTTATTGCGGTTGGTTCTTTTATCGTTTTATAAATACAGCCCCATGTCCCGCTTCTCACCCTCATAGTAGGACGGGAAAGTTTCCTACCTTTAAATTCCGTCTGATCCCACATATCCAGCACCAATGGCAACACAATTCCACGCTGCGTATCCAAAGTACCTCTTGCAGTATCGGCAGCTTCAATCAACAGCGCTTTATTTGCGGTTTTCAATGTAAAACTCAAAAATTTAGCTGCCACCTGGGCTGCAGTAGGCAACAACATCGGGTTTCCACCAGCCAGAACGCGGGCAGCATCACCGGTAGCAATATATCCGCAAACGCGGTTTAAATCAGCCTCCGATTGAATAATCGGCAAAACTGGTTTAGTACGGCTCATTCGGAAATAAACCAGTTCGCTGTTAGCAAAAGCTCCGGTAGTAGTACCTTCTTTAAATATTTTCAAAAAGCTGGTAGCAATATCGCTTGCAGCAGTAAATGCCGCTTTCGCTAAATCCACACCCGCTGCCTGCTCTGCTTCAGCCTCTATTAAGGTATCATTATTTTCACTGAACAATGGATAATTATCATTCAGCAAAACTATTGTTTCAGCATCATAATCGCTGTTTGCAGGTAAAACAGAGTTGTTTTTTGTGAATCCTGCCAATAATGCATCTATAAGATGATTATCGCTAACCGGACGGTCTATTACTATTGCCATTTATTTTTAGGGTTTAGGGTTAAATTTATTTAATTATTTTTTGAATTTTTAAGTATTATATTGATATATAGACATTTAGTATTGATAACTTCATGCTATTAAGCCCTGATATTGCTTCTTTTTTAAACGGCATGGAACATTTTATGGTCCATAATTTTTTATTTATGCTCCATAAAAACGTTTTTATGGTCCATAATTTTTTATTTATGCTCCATGAAAACGTTTTTATAGTCCATAATTTTTTATTTATCCCCATCATCTCAGTTTCCGAAACCGATAATTTTCCTCTTTTCAGAGAATTGCCATTTTCGAGGGGCGTAAAATTTACCGGACATTGTTTTAACATATTCATGCTGCAACGTTACAAAATGATTTTCAACCGGAAGTATTTCATCTTTGCCACTTTTGGAAAACAAATAAATTAACCGCAAAGTTCGAAAAGTTATTACGCAAAGTTTGCAAAGTTTATTAATTATAAGACTTTGCAAACTTTGCGTATTTTTTTCTT
>Ga0206937_10223_pt1 | contig 15627 bp, 12 predicted proteins | sample Alteio_BWOrgHeat_11_FD_152923 | JGI IMG/M metagenome (GOLD analysis project Ga0206937, IMG submission 152923) | Enriched cells from forest soil in Barre Woods Harvard Forest LTER site, Petersham, Massachusetts, United States -... | ecosystem: Environmental > Terrestrial > Soil > Temperate forest >... | reverse complement strand
GTGATAGCTTTCAACATCGTATCCTGTACAAGGTCGTTAGCGTCGTCTGCATCGTGTGTAAAGTGCAGGGCGTATGACCTTAATGAACTGGCCTGACGCAATACAAGGGTGTTAAACTCAATCTTTGTCATTTTGTTAATATTTTTGTACAGTATTGTAGTCAAACATAATACCAGTAAAGCCAAACATTGGTTAAATACGTGGGGCTGCCACCGTATTTACCGCAAAAAAGTCAATTAAATTTTGCTCTTAAAACCTGAAAAGAAAATAAATTAAGCTACTGGAAAACAAAAGCTTATGGAAAGGCAAAAAGTATGTTACTACACTAAAATTTGGCGCTAATAACAGTTACCCGAAAAAAGTTTTAAAAAATATTTTTTAGGCGATGATGTTCACTTCCCGCTCCAGCAGAACGCCAAATTTAGTGTACACACTGTCTATGATTTGCGACGAAAGACTGTACACTTCTTCGCCCGTAGCGCCGCCGTGGTTCACCAAAACCAGCGCCTGGTTCTTCCATGTACCGGTGTGGCCAAGCACTTTTCCCTTCCAGCCGCATTGTTCTATCAGCCATCCGGCGGCCAGTTTTACATCGTCGCCGGCAGGGTAATGCACTACTTCCGGGTGATGAGCATGCACTTTTTCAAACGCTTCTTTAGTGATGACGGGATTTTTAAAGAAACTGCCGGCGTTGCCGATGGTCGATGGATCGGGTAGTTTTGATACCCGGATATGCGATACCACCTGTGAAACATCTTTTATAGTGGGCGATGTAATACCTCTTTTTTCCAGCTCTTCTTTTATAGCGCCATAATGCAGCTTTACATCCGGTGTAAGCGACAGGCGGAATTTTACTGAAGTAATGATATACTTGCCCTTCAGCTCATTTTTAAATATACTGTCGCGATAACCGAAACGGCAATCTTCTTTGGCAAATGTTTTTATAGTACGACTGGCTATTTCAAAAGCCTGGCAGCTCTCGATAACATCTTTAAGTTCAACACCATAAGCGCCGATATTCTGTATAGGCGATGCGCCTACCGAACCCGGTATCAGGCTCAGATTTTCCAGCCCTGCATATTCATGCGTTACGCAAAAGTTCACCAGGTCATTCCAAACTTCGCCTGCTCCGGCTTCCACATGCACCTCGTCGTGATTGATGCGGTGCTCGATACCCCGGATGTTCATTCGGATAACCAGCCCGTCAAAGTCCTGTACAAATAGCATATTGCTGCCGCCACCAAGTACAAGTCGCTCCATCTGCTGCCATTGCGGGTCGAGGAACAGCTCGGTAAGGTCATCAGCATGACTGATCTCCACAAAATATTTTGCTTTGGCATCGATACCAAAAGTGTTGAAGTTTCTAAGCGAGACGTTTTGCTGGATCTGGAGCATGATTATTGAAAGTGGCGAATTTCGGAAAATTAGCGGGGAAAAGATAATTTCATCGAATATGTATTAAATTTATGGAAAGTGCCTATGTATTGCATCTCAACCTAAACGGAAACAATGAAAGAACGCACTCTCAATAATTCATTAACATTAATACTTTTCTATTTGGGTTTTAATATGCTCAGCTGTGCACCAAAACATGAGACGGCTAACCTTACCCTAAAATACGAACCTGTTTTTCTTCATGGCCATTCAGAATATACAGCAGAAAGATTATTACCAGTTGAGTTTAGCAATGCCAATTTTGAATTTCGGGTATGGATAAATAATAGTACCCCAATAGATAGAGTAATTTCAGTATCAAAAGTTAATGATGCTATTTATGATCATGATGTATTTAAAGGAAATACTAAAGGATATCTTGTGGAGATGAGCGCATTGGATGAAGATACCACGTCCGTAGCATTATACAAAAAAACTACAATACTGCCTAAAAGCGGTATTGATAGTTTTATAGCCAAAGTCGACTCATTAAAGTTATTTGATGAGGAAGGCGTTACTGATCCTGAAGTGTTTTTAGATCAGCCGTATTCTATATATATCATTGAACTAAAAGAACATGGCAAATATCATCGATTTAGATTTTACACAAACTTCCCGTACAAAAAAGAAGAACAAGGTAAATATGGGAAGATACAGAATTTTATTTTCAGCGAATTTGGCCAATATTTTAATATAGCAAAGAAGTAGCCTTTCACTATAGACATTCGTCTGTAACACCCCTGCCCGGTCAAGTGTCCACACTTGATCGCGGATTATTTTGAGCGTCCACGCTCAATCATTAAGCAGCAATAGTCGAAGCCTTCTCTTTAGCACATAACCTGAAACTGAACAGGAAGGCAATGAGTATATAAAATGCTGACAAAAAGAACACCGCATGTACCGATATAGCCGAAATTAACCCGGCAGTAATAGGCCCCAGGGTTTGGCCAATAGAGGCGTAAGATTGATTAACGCCCAAAACCTTGCCTTGCCCTTGTTTAGTATTGTTATCAGCAATAATGGCATTCAACATAGGGTTACGCAAGCCGTTGAACAATCCATAGATGTAAAGGAATACCGTAAATGTAATAGCCGCTGCCGTAAACCCTACCAGGAACATAGCCGCGAAACAAAGCATGGTTGATAGCAGCAATATACGCGTTCGGGAACTGATCATTTTAGTGATAACAGGAACACACATCTGCATAATGATACCCATAACAGCGAACCCGGTATATAGCAAACCCATTTGCGTGGTATTCAATTTCAAAACATCCACACTGAAAGTTTGAAACCCGACGATCATATTAAACTGTGCCATCGTCAGCAAAAAACCAATGAAAATAGCGGTACCTATTACGGGTAATTTTAAGGTAGTTACCAATGCCTTTATAAAGCTGGTGTTATCCTCTGCTTTCTTTTTCTTACCGCCAGGGTTAGATTCTTCCAGTACAAAGATGGTAGCCAATACGCCCAAAAACGATATCCCCGCAGCAAAAAAGAAAGGCACCTGCGTACCGAACTTACTCAACAAACCGCCAGCTACCGGCCCTATCACAAAACCAAAAGCAAAAGCCGAGCTTAATATTCCAAACCGTTTAGCTCTGTCCGCCGAAGTAGAAGTGTCAGAAATGATGGATTGTGCTACTGATATATTGCCGCCTGTCAAGCCGTCAAGTATACGTGCGGCAAAGAGCATAATTACGCCACGCGCTTCGGCAAACATGATAAAACTGATACAAGTACCTATAAGGCTGATTGCAAGCAATGGTTTGCGGCCATACTTGTCGGACAGCCCGCCTAAAACAGGAGTGGCAAAAAACTGAGCTATCGAGTAAGCAGCCGTTAATAGTCCAAGCGATTCCTGATTGATGCCGAACTTTTTCCCGTAACCATACAGTAGCGGCACAATTATACCAAAGCCTAACGAATTGATAACGCAAATAAATACAAGCACCCAAAGGCGTTTATCCAGTTTCATTAAGCAGGATTATAGTCTATGATTTCAATTGGATGCAAACTTAAGCAAATTGTTACCCGGGAAAAGTAAAAAAGCGGCTATTTCATGAGCCGCTTTTTTACTTTTAGAGATTAGAGATCAGTAAAACCTTTCACCTTTCTGCTTTAACCTTTTACCTTAAATATGTATCGCCCTGTTCCCCGTCGCTGCCAAACATGCCTCGCGGAATGCTTCGGTATAGGTTGGGTGCGCATGGCTGGCGCGGGATACGTCCTCGGCCGACGCACGGTATTCCATCGCGATAACGGCTTCGGCTATCATATCCGCAGCACGCGGGCCGATGATGTGTACACCTAAAATTTCATCGGTCTCTGCATCTGCCAATACTTTTACAAAACCGTCCAGGTCGCCGCTGGCCACTGCCCTGCCGCTTGCGCGGAACGGGAATGAGCCTGTTTTATATTGAATGCTGCGCTCTTTCAGTTGTTCTTCAGTCTGTCCAACCGCTGCAACCTCAGGCCAGGTATACACCACGCCCGGTATCAGGTTGTAATTGATGTGTGGTTTCTGACCGGCTATTTCTTCTGCCACCAATGTACCTTCATCTTCAGCTTTGTGGGCCAGCATCGCCCCGCGAATCACGTCGCCTATGGCATATACGCCTTTTACGCTGGTTTGCAGGTGCTCGTCGACAGTTATCTTTCTGCCACGTTCCTCAACGGTCAGGCCGATCTTATCCAAACCTAAATTATCGGTATAAGCAATACGACCAACGGCAACAAGGCAATAATCGCCTTTCAGCTCTTTTTTATCGCCATTAGGCGCATCAAAAGTCACGGTCACCTCTTTGCCTTTCGCGGTAGCGCCGGTTACTTTGTGGCCGGTGTAGAATTCCATGCCTTGTTTAGACAGCACACGTTGCAATTCTTTACCCAAACCTTTATCCATGGTTGGGATAATGCCATCCATAAATTCTATCACCGAAACTTTTGCGCCTAAACGTGAGTAAACTGAGCCTAATTCCAGCCCGATCACGCCGCCGCCGATCAGTATCAAATGCTTTGGCACTTCAGTTAGCGTTAACGCTTCTGTTGAAGTGATGATGCGCTTTTTATCAAGCTTGATAAATGGCAGGCTTGACGGTTTGGAACCTGTAGCAATAATGATATTGGTGCCGGTGATCTCCTCCCCGGTGCCGTCAGGTTTTTTTATGGTGATGGTATTTTTATCCTTGAATGAACCAATACCCTGGTAAGAATCGATCTTGTTCTTTTTGAACAGGAAGCTGATGCCGCTGGTGTTCTTATTCACCACATCAACTTTGCGCTTCATCATCTGCGCAATGTCTAATGACAGGTTTTCCAGGTTGATGCCGTGGGTTTTGAAAGTATGTGCTGCATTGTGATAGTGTTCAGACGAATCAAGCAGCGCTTTCGACGGGATACAGCCTACATTAAGGCAGGTACCGCCAAAGGTTGAATATTTTTCGATACAGGCAGTTTTGAAGCCAAGCTGGGCGCAACGGATAGCGGCCACATAGCCGCCCGGCCCCGAGCCGATAACGATAACATCGTATTGCATAGTAGATAAAATTTGTACGCAAAGTTACACATTATAAGGTGTCAACGAAATCCATTGCCCACCATATTGACATCCGCCTGATAAATTTAAATGTATATACATACCATCAAATCAACTTTTCTTATACTTGCATTACATTTTGTCAATCCAATTTATCCTAACTATTGCCGTTATGCGAGTAAAGACATTTATTGTAATTGCGCTTATCATCTGCGCTTGTACCACTTCAATTATCCACCTGGTCACTCAGGGAAAAACACATAAAATTCTTCGCGTTTATAAAGATCAGCAGGTAAAAGAATTCTTTACCCGGGAGACCGGCTGGATAGCATCCGATGGCGGCTACAGTTTCCCTATTGGCAACGGTAAAGTGATGTGGACCTATGGCGATTCATTCACCAACGATTATGATTCCGTTACCAAAACCGTTCCCTGCCTGTTCAATGTGCGCAATTGCGCTATGGTGCAGCCGATGAATGATTGGGATTGGCATCATACTCCCACCCTGCTTAACCCTCAAAAAAGCACGTTCCTGAAAAGTAATCCGGCCGATAATTATTTCAACTGGCCGGGTGCAGGCTTCCGGCTAAAAGATACGGCGTATATCATGTGCTTCAACCTGAAAAATGTTACAACAGGCATGGGCTTTGCATCTGCCGGTCCGGATGTCTTCGCTAAAATAAAATTACCGGAAATGACGGTTGCAGGATATCATAACCTGCCTGATTGCGGCGGTATCAATTTTAGTGTCGGCTTTGTGAAAGATGACAAGGCAGGATATGTATATGCCTTCGGCCAGAAAGGCAGATCGGTGTGGCAAAATGATATCTACGCAGCCCGCTTCCCCGAGCGCGATGCTAATGCTGCCTGGCAGTTTTGGGACGGCAAGGGCTGGAGCAATGATTATAAAACTGCATCTGCAATCGGTACTGCGCCGTCTAACAGCTGCAACATCTGTAAGGTGAAAAATAAATACCTTCTGTTTAGTTCGGAATTTAGCCTGGGTTGCGATGCGGGTAAAAAGATATTTGTGCAGGTAAGCGACAAACTGGCCGGGCCGTTCACAAAACCTAAAGCCATCTATACTATTGATGATACGTTGCAGGGCCATTATCCATTCTTCTATTTGCCTATTGCCCACCCGGAATATATCAACGATAAGAATGAGTTATTGCTCACCTATTCCATCAATGGCTACGGCAATTGCGTAAATACCTGTTTAAATGGCCGGTATAATCCAAACTATTATCGCCCGCGCGGCATACGTATTCCGCTTCAATTGATCGATCCATCGTTATAAGGTATTTTTGTCACCGTAGAGTTCTCTCGACGAAGCCCTGTACACGATGCCATTTTAAAACAGATTAACTAACGTATCCTGAAGCCGCTGTTTTCAGGTAACCTGAAAGGATATTTGAATTTACGATTACCGCAAATTTCACCTTTCTCCTTTTACCTTTTAGCTTTCACCTCTTTTAATTACTTTTAGCGCATTAACTGACTTCGATCTTATGAAAAAACTCCTGCTCCTTTTAGGTTTGGCGATTGTTTGCCCAAAACTTTTCGCCCAAACCGCTGCCGATTCCGCTTACATCCGGCAGAACTATACCAAGATGGATAAATACATCACTATGCGTGATGGTATCCGCCTCTACTGCTCCATTTACATGCCGAAGGATCAATCCAAAAAATATCCTATCCTCATGACGCGTACGCCCTACAACGTAGGCCCGTACGAAAATAATGAATACAAAAAGATGCTGGGCCAAAACATGCTGTTCGCCAAAGAGGGCTACATTTTTGTTTATGAGGATGTTCGCGGGCGCTGGATGAGCGAAGGCACGTTTTTGGATGTTCGGCCTCAGGTTGAACACAAAACGAAGAAAGATATCGACGAAAGCACCGATACCTATGATACAATCGACTGGCTGGTAAAAAACGTACCGGATAATAATGGTCGCGTAGGCATTCTCGGTATTTCTTACCCGGGTTTTTACTCAACCGCTTCGCTGCCTGATGCGCACCCGGCGCTAAAAGCAGTATCGCCGCAGGCCCCTGTTACCGATTGGTTTTTGGGTGATGATTTTCACCATAATGGCGCATTTATGCTAATGGACGCATTTTCGTTTTACACCAGCTTTGGTGTTCCGCGGCTTGCACCGCTTACACCTGATAAATTCAAAAACGGCATTCGCTATACTGCAAAGGATAACTATAAATTCTACCTTGATATGGGTGCATTGCCCAATTTCAAAAAGAAATATCTTGGCGATTCTGTTAAATTCTGGAACGATGTGGTGGCGCACCCAAATTATGATTCCTTCTGGAAAGGGATGAACATCCGTCCGCACCTTGTAAATATCAAACCCGCAACTATGACCGTAGGCGGATTTTTTGATGCCGAAGATTGCTTTGGCGCTTTGCATGTTTTTAAGGCTTTGCAGGAACAAAACCCGGTAACACATCCAAACATGCTGGTGATGGGCCCATGGTTTCACGGCGGCTGGGAGCGCAGCGAAGGCAGGTATTTCGGCGACCAGGATTTCGGCTCAGAAACCAGCGCATGGTACAGGGAAAATGTGGAATTACCGTTCTTCAATTATTATTTGAAGGACGAAGGCAAGCTCGATCTGCCGAAGGCCACCATCTTCATCACCGGCTCAAACCAATGGCACAAATTCAACCAATGGCCGCCGAAGGATGCCGTTGAGAAAACATTATACCTGCATGCTGATGGCAAACTTTCATTCGAAGCGCCTAAAGCTACAGATAGCTTCGATGAATATGTAAGCGATCCGAACGCACCGGTGCCTTACCAGGATGGCGTACAGGAAAAGCGTACCCGCGAATACATGGTTGATGACCAGCGTTTTGCCGAACGCCGCCCGGATGTAAAAACCTATCAAACAGAACCGCTTAAAGAAGATATCACCTTAACCGGCCCGGTAATGGCCGATTTGTTCTCCTCCATCAGCACTACCGATGCCGATTACGTTGTAAAATTGATCGACGTATTTCCGGATGACTACCCTAACCCGGTGCCTAATCCTAAAAACATAACACTAGGCGGTTACGAAATGATGGTGCGCGGCGAAGTGTTCAGGGGCAGGTTCCGCAATTCGTTTGAAAAACCCGAGCCATTTGTGCCGGGCAAAGTCACCGAAATAAAATATGCCATGACCGATGTGGCGCATACCTTCCGCAAAGGCCACCGCATCATGATACAGATACAAAACTCATGGTTCCCGCTGGTTGACCGTAATCCGCAGAAATTTGTAGATATTTACAAGGCAAAGGATTCGGATTTCCAGAAGGCTACCATCCGTTTATACCACGATGCGCAGCACACATCTTCCGTTAAAGTAATGGTACTCAATAATTAATTTATCTGCATAAAATCCACATGAAACTAAACAGATTACTGATCATCGCCCTTGCTTTGATCGCATTTAAATCAAACGCCCAATTAGGCCAGCCAAAGGAAACTTTTACGCACGGCGATACATTGCGTGGTAATTATAATTCGCCCCTGCGTGCTTGCTACGATATCAATTTCTATCATCTTGATATAAAGTTTGATGTTCCCAACAAATTCATCAGCGGCAACGTGTTATTTAAGTTCACAGCCACGCAGGATTTTACCAAGCTGCAATTCGACCTTTTTTCCAACCTGAAAGTTGAAAAAGTGGTTTATAAAGGGCAGGAAGTGCCGTTCACCCGCGATTTCAACGCGGTATTCGTAACCTTCCCGCAAACCATTGCCAAAGGCAGCGTGGATGAATTCACTGTCTTCTACTCCGGCAATCCGACCATTGCCAAAAACGCACCATGGGACGGCGGTATTGTTTTCACTACGGACTCGGTAGGTAAGCCGTGGCTGGCTACCGCCTGCCAGGGTATAGGCGCCAGCATCTGGTGGCCTAATAAAGACCAGCAGGCTGACGAAGTAGATAGCGCCCTGATCAGCATCAGCGTGCCTACAGGCTTAAAGGATGTATCCAACGGACGCTTACGTAAAGTAACTAAATTGAAAGATGGCTATACCCGTTTCGATTGGTTCGTTTCCAACCCGATAAATAACTATGATATTGAAGCCAATATTGGTGATTACACCCATTTCAGCGATACATATGATGGCGAAAAAGGCAAACTGTCGCTGGATTACTGGGTATTGCCTTATCACCTCGAACAAGCCAAAAAACAATTCGGTTTGAATGTTAAACGGATGCTGCAATCGCATGAGCACTGGATGGGCCCATACCCTTTTTATGAGGATGGCTATAAACTGATAGAGACACCGCATTTAGGTATGGAACACCAAAGCGGTACAGCTTATGGCAACCACTTTGTAAATGGCTATTACTCTGCTTACAGTAAAAAAGGAATGGATCTTTCCGGTACAGGCTGGGGGATGAAATGGGATTATATCATCATCCACGAAAGCGGACACGAATGGTTTGGTAATAATATTACTTCAAAGGACCTGGCTGATATGTGGATCCATGAGTCATTCACCGATTATTCGGAATCATTGTTCGTTGAAACCTTCTACGGCAAACAAGCCGGGCAGGAATATACGCATGGGCAGCGTAATGGTATTGATAACGACCGCCCGATTGTTGGGCCATATGGCGTAAACAAGGAAGGCGCGGAAGATATGTACGCAAAGGGCTCGGTGATCTTAAACATGATCCGTACTGTTATTAATGATGACGAAAAGTGGCGCAGCATTTTACGCGGCCTCAATAAAACTTTCTATCACCAGACAGTCACTTATGAGGATGTTACCGGATACATCAGCAAAGAATCGGGCATCGATCTCGCACCGGTATTTGACCAATTCCTGCATACTACCAATTTACCGATATTGGAAGTGACAGAGATCAAGGGCAAAGTGTATGCAAGGTGGATCAACGCAGTACGCGGCTTCGCCATGCCGGTAATGTTAAGGGCTAAAGGCGGTAAGTATCAATTGATAAAAGTGAATAAATATTATACCGAGATAAAAATTGACGGTATCACAAAAGAAAATCTTGAGGCGGATACTTTCAATTATTATATTGGTGTGTTGGTTGAATAATTTTGATTTGGGTGCAACATATTATATAATACGTTGTCATATAGCACAAATAAATATTCATAAACATGAGATCATTATCAAAAATATTACTGGCAACTGCGCTGATAACCGGCGTTGGTTATGCCTACGCAAGCAAGCATACAACGCCCATTGTTAACGACGAATCGGGCAATGTGGTGCAGGACCGCCACCTTTCCGGCTTCAATGCAATTGATGCAGCGGGTTCATTCGATGTTTACATCACACAGGGTGCAAATGAATCGGTAAAGGTTGATGCGCCTGCCGATGTGATAGACCGCGTAATTACTGAAGTTGACGGCGGCACATTGAGGATACATAACAAGAATGGCTCATGGGGTGGCCTGGGCGATATGTTCGGGCACAAAAAGATAATTGTATACGTAGTGGTTAACCAGGTGAACGCTATCGGTATCACCGGCTCCGGCGATGTATATTTTAAAGACGGCGTCCGCGCTTCAAACCTAAGGTTATGGGTTAGCGGCTCAGGCGATGTGTATGGTAAAGTTGACGCTAAAAGCCTTGACTGCAGTATCTCCGGTTCAGGCGATATGAAACTGTCAGGCCATGCCGAAAATTCATCTGTGAGCGTATCAGGTTCGGGTGATTTTACTGCCCGTGATCTGCAAACATCGAACACTTCTGTACATGTTTCAGGCTCAGGTGATGCAAGCATCTACGTAACCAATAGCCTGGAGGCCGGCGTATCCGGTTCAGGCGACGTAAGCTACAAAGGTGGCCCTAAGCACGTCATGAAATCAAAATCAGGCAGCGGCGATATCAGTGGCGACTAAGCAAACTCTTTCCCTTAATACAAGGCGGCTTTTTCAGGCCGCCTTTTTTTGTGCGCTATTATTTTATGTATTTATTAATCATTATTTTTAGTATCAATTACTTCAACCCTAACTAATCCAAAAATGAAACGACTTTTATTACTCATCCTGTTATTCGTAGCCGGTCACTCTTTCGCGCAAAAAACATATATCCAATGCGGTAAACTGATCGACGGCACAAGCAACGCCGCGCTTTCACAAATGACCATCGTGGTAGAAGGCAAAAAGATAACTGACGTTCAGAAAGGTTATACCACAGGTGGCAGCACCGATAAGATGATCGATTTGCACGATAAAACCGTGATGCCCGGGCTAATCGACTGCCATGTGCATCTGGAAGCACAGGGAACAAGCAAGGATGCTACAATTGATGGATTAACAATGACTGATGCGGCAATTGCTTACCGGTCTACCATTTATGCCAAAGCTACTTTGATGGCGGGTTTCACAACCGTTCGCGATTGTGGTGGCAGCGGTATCAATAATGCTATGCGCGACGCAATTGCCCATGGCTATATTATCGGCCCGCGTATGATAAGCGCCGGAAGGGCCATTTCCGCCAGCGGTGGCCATATGGATCCGTCTGTTGGGTATCGTGATGACCTGATGCACAAAATGGGCCCGGACGATGGCGTTGCCGACGGACCTGAAGAATGTGTCAAGGCCGTTCGCCTGCAAATTAAGCGAGGATCGGACGTGATCAAGATCGCTTCTACTGGCGGTGTACTTGATTTTAGTTCGAACGCGTCGGGCGCTGAATTTAGTATAGATGAAATAAAAGCAATAGTTGAAACCGCTAAAGATTACGGTATGAAAGTTGCCTGCCATGCCCATGGCGCCGAAGGTATCCGTCGTGCAATACTGGGTGGTGTTACATCCATAGAGCATGGCTCATTTATGGATGATGAAGATATTAAATTGATGAAGCAATACGGCACCTGGTACGTACCGACTTTGATTGCAGGCCGTTCAACTGCCGATTCAGCAAAGATCCCAGGATATTTCCCGCCGGTTATCGCCCGTAAAGCGGTTGAAGTTGCGGCAAAGATGCAGGGTACATTTACCAGGGCTTATAAAGCCGGAGTTAAAATCGCGTTTGGCACCGATGCAGGTGTTTATGACCATGGCAAGAATGCCATCGAGTTTCAATATATGGTAGAAGGAGGCATGCCGCCAATGGAAGCTATCAAATGCGCAACGGTAAACGCTGCCGATCTGTTAGGCCTCAGTGACGTTACCGGCAGCATAACTAAAGGCAAATATGCCGATATCGTTGCCGTGAATGGTGATCCGCTGCAGGATATTAAAGCAATGCGTGATGTTGGGTTTGTGATGAAGGAGGGGGTGGTGTATAAGTAGTTTGCTGTTGACAGTTTGCAGTTAACCCCTATCATTGAGACAGCATCAGGGTAATCCTTTAACGGCAAAGCCCTCTTGAGCACCTTTAAAAAATAAACAGCTGCGAAAAATCTCATAAATCATGGTTCAGACAATTTGCGTTAGGGATAGCAGCGGATACCGGCCAATGTGGCTAAGGCCTGTGCAGTATGAACGGATAGCCCGGGCCGCAGGCAACGCCCTAATTCATTCTTATTAAGCTAAGTCTGTTACCTGCAAAATCAGAGATTGCCACGTCGATGCGCTCGCACTGCCCTGCTCACTCCTCGCAATGACGTGATGAAAATGTTGGTATAAACAAAAAACGCCCGGTCAATAACCGGGCGTTTCCATCTTTTCAAGTCTCCCCTACCGGGGGAGATTTAGAGGGGCTTATTCGCCTTTCTCTGCGTTTTCTTCGTTATCAGCAGGCGCTTCAGGAGTTTCTTCAGCAGCTGGTGCTTCTGCTACAGGAGCTTCGGCAACTTCAGTTTCTGCTGCAGGTAATTCAGGGGTTTCCTCAATTACCGCTACTTCTTCGGCAACCGGTGCAGCAACTTCAGCTTTAGCAGCCGGAGCAGCAGTAGCAGGTTTGCCTTTACCACCACGACGACGGGTAGTTTTCTTAGCAGTTTGCGCGTTATCGCCACCGTAAATGGTGTTATAATCAACTAACTCGATCAGCGCCATTTCAGCGTTATCACCTAAACGATTTTCCATTTTGATGATACGGGTATAACCACCCGGACGGTTAGCAATTTTTGTAGCTACATCGCGGAACAGTTCAGTAACTGCATCTTTATCTTGCAGATAGCTGAATACAGTACGGCGTGAGTGGGTAGTATCGTCTTTTGATTTTGTCAGAAGAGGCTCAACATAAACGCGTAAAGCCTTTGCTTTTGCTAATGTTGTAGTGATGCGCTTATGCATGATAAGCGAAGATGCCATATTACCGAGCATCGCTTTGCGGTGGCTGTCGGTACGGCCTAAGTGGTTGTGTTTTTTACCGTGTCTCATTTTTAATTTGTTGTTTGTGGCACGTGCATACCGTCGGCGAGTTGACTCAAGCCTCGGAATTACGCGGTGTTAGAGAGTAGAGACTGGAGAGTAGAGATTAGTAAAATACTTGTCTCTTAGGTTCCAGTCTCTTTTCCCCTATTTTTGTTTATTATCTTTAGATCGGCGACAGAAAACCTAATCTCTAATCTCCAATCTCTAATCAACTACTCTTCGTCCAACTTAAATTTAGACAGGTTCATACCAAAAGATAAACCTTTTGATTTTACCAGGTCCTGAATCTCAGTCAGTGATTTTTTACCAAAGTTCCTGAACTTAAGCATGTCAGCTACGTCGTATGAAACTAAGTCGGCCAGGCTGCGAATGTCAGCAGCTTTCAGACAGTTCAGTGCACGTACTGAAAGGTCAAGGTCAACCAGTTCGGTTTTCAGGATCTTGCGCATGTGCAGGATCTCTTCGTCAACTTCTTTAGTTTCTTCCTTAGCCTGTGCTTCAAGCATCATGTTCTCATCGCTGAACAGCATAAAGTGCTGGATCAGGATCTTCGCTGCTTCTTTAAGCGCTTCTTCAGGGTGGATCGAGCCATCAGTAGCAATATCCAATACTAATTTTTCATAGTCGGTTTTTTGCTCAACGCGATAGTTCTCGATAGTGTATTTTACGTTTTTGATAGGCGTATAGATCGAGTCGATCGCGATGACACCTACGTTAGCATCAGGGTTTTTGTTTTCTTCGCTCGAAATGTAACCACGCCCCTTATTGATAGTAAGCTCGATCTCAAGCGTTACTGAAGAGTCCATGTTACAGATAACAAGGTCAGGATTTAAAACCGCGAAGTTATTTGAGAATTTAGTAACATCGCCGGCTTTGAAAGTATCCTGGCCATTGATGATCACAAATATTTTTTCGCTGTCGCCAGATTCACCGGTCTTTTTAAACCTAACCTGTTTCAGGTTAAGGATAATTTCGGTTACGTCTTCAACAACACCTTTTATGGTAGAAAACTCATGCATCACACCCGAGAAACGCACAGAGGTGATCGCAAAACCTTCCAATGATGAAAGTAAGATACGACGCAGGGCATTACCAATGGTTATACCGAAACCTGGTTCTAACGGACGAAACTCAAACGTGCCATCAAAATCAGTTGATTTCTGCATGATAACCTTGTCTGGTTTTTGAAATGCTAAAATTGCCATTTATATCCTTTTTTTATTGTTTACTTTGTGGTAGATATGAGATGTGAGATTTGAGACATGGGATTAAACCCGTTTCTCTGCTCACCTAACCATACCCTTTTTTTATATGAGATTTGAATTTTATCTCAAATCTCATATCTAATCCCGATAGCTATCGGGATCAAATCTATTATTTAGAGTACAACTCGACGATGAGGTTTTCCTTAATGTTTTCAGGAATTTCATCACGGTTTGGATAGTTAAGGAATTTGCCTGTTAAATTGGCGGCATCCCATTCCAGCCAGCTGTACTTGTTTATTTTACGGCCTGCAACAGAGTTTGCAATAGCTTCCATTGATTTTGATTTTTCGCGTACTGCGATCACATCGCCTGCTAACAACTGGTAAGAAGCGATATTTACTACGTTACCATTAACGGTGATGTGTTTGTGGCAAACCAGCTGGCGTGCACCTGAACGTGTTGGGGCGATACCTAAACGGTATACTGCGTTATCCAAGCGTGCTTCCAGGAATTTCAGCAGGTTTTCACCGGTAATACCTTCTTTTGAAGAAGCACGGTGAAACAGGTTCTCAAACTGGCGTTCCAATACACCGTAAGTGTATTTAACTTTCTGTTTTTCCTGTAGCTGAGTAGAGTACTCTGATTGTTTACCTCTCCTTTTAGCAGCGCCATGCATGCCTGGAGGATAATTTTTCTTTTCAAGCGCTTTGTCCGGACCGAAGATCGGTTCACGGAAACGACGCGCAATTTTTGATTTTGGGCCTGTGTATCTTGCCATTTGTGTGTTGCTTTTAAAGTATCAAACGGCCCGCAGCCGCTGAATCTTAGCTTTAAAAAATAGGTTAATTAAACTCTTCTCCTTTTTGAAGGACGACAACCGTTGTGCGGAAGCGGTGTGATATCTTTTATTGTAGTTACCTCGATACCTGCAGTTTGCAGTGTACGGATGGCAGACTCGCGGCCTGCACCCGGGCCTTTTACAAACACCTCAGCTTTACGCATGCCCAGGTCATAAGCAACTTTACCGCAATCGGCAGCAGCTTGTGAAGCAGCATAAGGAGTGTTCTTTTTTGAACCCTTGAAACCCATTTTACCTGCAGACGACCATGATATAGCCTGGCCGGTTTT
>Ga0206937_10221_pt2 | contig 15675 bp, 13 predicted proteins | sample Alteio_BWOrgHeat_11_FD_152923 | JGI IMG/M metagenome (GOLD analysis project Ga0206937, IMG submission 152923) | Enriched cells from forest soil in Barre Woods Harvard Forest LTER site, Petersham, Massachusetts, United States -... | ecosystem: Environmental > Terrestrial > Soil > Temperate forest >... | reverse complement strand
TACAACATCACCGAAAAGACCGGCTACCGCAGACTGCCCAACGGCCCATGGGAACATGCCATGCGGCATCTCACAGGAACCTGGGATGGTCATCAAATTCACGTTGACCAAACGGGCCTGATCTACAAATTCAAAGGCGACAGCCTGTATATCGGAACGAACAGTTATCACAAACTATGAAGCACATCTTCCCATTCGGAGAAGCCAGTAAATGCGGGCGCATTTACCGCATCGTCCTGCCCATGAGCATGGTGGTGGTATTGACCGTGCTGCCCAGAGGCGCCAGTGCGCAGTTTGTGATCAGCGCTGTGCTCAACGAAACCGTCGGCAAGGTCATCCGCGCGATCGACCTCGAAGTGCAGAAGGCGCAGAACCAGACTATCTGGCTGCAGAATGCGCAAAAGACCATCGAAAACCAGCTCAATCAAATGAAGCTGTCGCAGATCGCAGGGGTGAACCAGCAGCAGACGACCCTGTTCCAAAACTATTACAATGAACTCTACAAAGTCAAGGAGGTGATCAGTGACTACGAACAGGTCAAAAACATCACGCTGGAACAGGAGGCCCTGGTCCGTGAATACGAAAGCGCCTGGTCGCTCATCCAGAACGACAAGCACTTCAACGCATCGGAACTGCAGTACATCAGCAGCATTTACAGCGGTATCCTGAAAGCCTCGGTCAACAACCTCGACCAGCTCATGAACCTGGTCAACAACTTCAAAACGCAGATGAGCGACGGCAAACGCATGGAGCTCATCCAAAAGGTCTCGCACAATGTCGACCAGAATTACAATGACTTAAAACAATTCAACAATGAAAACACGATCCTCAGCCTGCAAAGGGCGCAAGATGCGAACGATATCGCTGCTACTAAAGCTTTGTATGGTCTTGATCAGTAGCGGCGCCAGCGCGCAGTCGTTCAGCTTTTCCGACCTGTTCGGGCAAAGCAAAAAGCAACTGAACTATTACCAGCAGCAGATCGCCGCTTACAATGCTTTTGAGTCCGAACTGAAACAAGGTTACAACGTCGTGCAGCATGGTCTGAGCGGTATTGCCGCGATCAATACGGCTGAACTGAATGCGCACAGCGCTTATTACAATTCTTTACGGCAGCCTTCAGCAACCGTAAAGAATAGTTCGCAGGTACAGGACATCCTGAACTGGCAAACGCAAATCAGCACCTTGTTCAGCCAACCATTTGCTTTAACCACTGATGAACAGACCTATGTAGGTGCGGTAAAAAGCAACCTGCTGAACAGTTGTAACGCAGACCTGGCTGAACTGCAAAATGTGATAGGCACCAACCTGCAAATGACCGACGACCAAAGGCTGCAACGGCTCAACAAGCTGCATGCCGGCATGCAGGATAAGTACCTGTTCGCCTGCCATTTTTGTAATAGTCTCAAAACACTGATCATTCAACGACAACAAGCCATCAACGATGACCAAACACTTGAAAAGCTTTAACATCCTGCTGGTCCTGCTGTGCTTTGCCGCGACCGCAAATGCGCAAAGTGCCGATTTGACGCAGCTCATTCTTGATATCGAAAAACTGACGCAGCTCAAAGGCATCCTGAGCGATATGAAAACCGGTTATCAAATAATCGACGGCGGTTACAACGAAGTCAAAAGCATCGAAAGCGGCAATTTCAACCTGCACAGCACCTTTCTCAACGGCCTGCTGTTAGTCAGCCCCGCGGTTGCCAATTACGGGCATGTGGCCGATATCGTGCTCGAACAGGGCTATATCGTCACCGAGTATGCCCGCTATTATAAACAATTTAACGCCAGCGGGCACTTTTCGGCAGACGAGTTAGCGTATTTAGCCAATGTCTATACGACGCTGCTGCAGCAAAGCCTGCAGAACATCAGCCAACTGGCGGATATTTTGGCGGCGGGAAAGCTCCGCATGAGTGACGATGAGCGCCTAAAGGCCATCGATCACATTTATGCCGATACTGACGACAAGCTCACCTTTTTGCGGGAGTTTGATAACCAGGCGGCTATGCTGCAACTCCAGCGGCAACAAGAGAACAACGATTTACAAACCCTAAAAAATCTCTATTAATGGACAGTATCTCCGGACTACAACAAACCCTCGAGCAAATCTACGACCAAATGATGCCGCTGTGTTCAAGTCTCATTGGCACGGCGCAGGGCATCGCTGGTTTCGGTGCGCTGTGGTACATCGCCGCGCGGGTGTGGAAACATATTGCGAATGCCGAGCCCATTGATTTCTATCCATTGCTTAGGCCGTTTGCCCTGGGCATGGCCATCATGCTGTTCCCAACCGTTATTGCGCTCATGAACGGCATCATGCAGCCGGTCGTGGCCACCACCAATAGCATGGTTAGCGATTCCAATGCAGCCATACAAACACTTTTGCAACAGAAGCAAGCTGCGGAGCAGCAAACCCAGCAATGGCAGATGTACGTCGGCGCCGATGGTTCCGGCGACCGCGACAAATGGTACAAATACACGCACCCCGACGACCCAAACGACCAGAATGAAGGCATGATCGGCAGCCTCGGCAACGACATGAAGTTCGCCATGGCCAAGGCCGAATACAATTTCAAAAATTCCATAAAGGAATGGATGTCCGAAGTCCTGGAAGTATTGTATGAAGCCGCGGCCTTGTGCATCAATACGCTGCGAACGTTTCAAATGATTGTATTAGCGATATTGGGGCCGCTGGTGTTTGGCCTGGCGGTTTACGATGGTTTCCAGCATACGCTGACCGTCTGGATGGCGCGCTACATCAACGTGTTCTTATGGCTGCCCGTCGCCAATATCTTTGGCAGCATCATCGGCAAGATCCAGCAGAACATGCTGACCATTGACATTTCGCAGATCCAAAGTACCGGCAACACTTTCTTTAATTCCACAGATTTAGCTTACCTCATTTTTTTGATTATTGGCATCGTCGGCTATTTCACCGTACCCAGTACCGCCAATTATATCGTGCATGCCGGCGGCGGCAATGCGCTGGTGCAGCGTGTCAACAGTCTGATAACGACTTCAGCGAAGTCGGTCGGCGGCATGGTCGCTGACCAGTTTGGCAACCAGCGGGAAAACATGACCCAGAGCTACGCCGCCAATTCTGAATCCGAAGGCTATTTCAACGACAAACTCAAAAGCTAAATCATGTTTAAACAACTCCAAAACATCGACAGTGCCTTTAAGCACATCAAGCTATTTAGCTATCTGTTCCTGGGCTGCTGTGCGCTGGTTGCCGGTTTCGCCGTCTGCAAAAGTTACGACTTTGCTGACAAAGCGCAGAATAGTGTACGGATTTTGTACAATGGCAAGGTCATCCAAAGCGAACTGTCCGACCGCCGCCATGTCCTGCCGGTCGAATTGCGCGATCACATCAAAACCTTCCATGAAGACTTTTTTGATCTCGAACCCGATGACAAGCAGATTCAAAGCAGCATTAACCAGGCCCTGTACCTGGCAGATGCCAGCGCCAAACGTCAGTATGATGACCTGCGCGCCAAAGATTACTATGCCAACCTGGTATCCGGCAACATTAGCCAGCGCCTGACAACAGACAGCATTGCGCTGGACCTGAACCAGATCCCTTATGGATTTACTTATTACGGCACCGAAAAATTGAATCGGTCCGGACGCACTGTTGTACGGCAACTGGTCACGCACGGCAAAGTACGGCAACTCGAAACCGAAACCGATAACAACCCGCACGGCTTTCTCATCGAAGACTGGGCGGTCATCAGCAACAACGACAGCGACACCACCCAATGAAAACCGAAAAACTCGCCCGAAAGATAGCAGGAGCTATTGTCGGCAGACAAACCAGAATGGCCAATTATCTCAATCGTAAAACCCAGCACTGGAACAAAGCCTCCAAACTCATGGCACTGATCACTTTCATCACGCTCTTTGGCTGCTTATCCGCATGGCTGATCATCAAATCATTTATATGAACAACCCATTTAACAAACCCGAAAGCGTAACACACCCGCTTACGCCACAACAGGACCGCATGCGCAAGGCGCTGCTCGTCCTGCCCCTTATTATTTTACCGCTGCTCACCTTGGCGTTCTGGAACTTACACCGCGCGCCAAACAGACAGCCGGCCGCCAGCAGCGGCCTGAGCACCATTTTACCCGGTGCTGCCTTTGACAAACACGCCAAAGCGCCCACCAAAATGAGCCTCTACGACCAGGCGCAACAGGATGCTGAAAAAGCCAAATCCAACGCCGGCAATCCCTTATTGCAGAAAATGGGCCTCAACAAAACACCGGCGAACAACGACGTCATCCAGATCCGGCAGAAACTGGCGCAGATCAACCGCGAAGTCAGCCAGCCGCAACAACCCGTAAACAGCAATAGCCTGCCGGCCGACAAGCATTTTGACCAGCAGGTCGGCAAACTGGAGCTCCTGATGAAAACCATGAACACCGGCCAGCAGGCCGACCCGCAGATGGAGCAGCTCACCAAGATGCTCGCGCAGATCCAGAACATCCAGCATCCGCAGCTATCCAAAAAAGACAGCGTTGCCGCGACCGCTTTTGAAGCAATACCGGCGACTATCGATGGTAACCAGAAGATCCTGCAAGGTGCAGCCGTGAGGTTGCGCCTCAACGACAGCGTCAGGATCAAAGGCGTGGTCATTCCGAAAGGCACACTGGCTTATGGAACCGCCACAATTACCAATCAACGCCTGCTGGTCGAGATCAAAAATATCAGGCTGGCCAATGCTATCATTCCGGTTGGGTTGACGGTTTATGACAAAGACGGCATGCCCGGCGTCCCCGCACCCGAAGCCGAACTCGCCGGCGCGGCAGGCGAGGGGAGCAGTGACGCCATCGAAAACATGCAGCTCATGAGCATGGATGCCTCGCTCGGCGCGCAGGCCGCCGCAGGAGGCATATCGGCGGCCAAGAATCTTTTTACTAAAAAAGTCCACCGCATAAAAGTTCATTTAAAGAACGGCTACCCCGTCCTGCTAAAACTGCAGCACGCATGAACCAGTCCGTCAACTTCTACGAACTTAAAACCCAGCTCGCCGACCTGGGATTCAAGAGCCCTGAACTGGTGGATGACCTGCGCAACATGGTCCATACCGGCCAGGAACTCGATACCCTGTACTGCAAAGACGAAGGTGTCAGCGTCGGACTGGATTATCGCTTAGCACCGGACAACAATTACCGGCTCAGCAGCGTCGACGCCTGGATGGGCACCAGGGTGCAGCGGTTCTTTGAGCCGGGCGTCAGCTTCCCCGCTATCCGCGAACTGCTGCAGCTGCTGGTAACGACCAAACAGCACCAGGAGAACTTTACACCGCTTGACCAGCGAGCGACCCAACAAATGATTTACGAATTAAAAACAAATCTTATGAACCAGAACAATCTCGATTACCTCAAAGACAACCTAAAGTATCTTGGCTTTGAGGACAAACTCAACAACGATCTTGAATCAAAGATCAAAGAACAGCCCGAAACCTTCACGCTGCAAACCACCATCGATCACTACAACAACAAAACCGAGCACACCCTGCTCTTCCGCAAGTCCGACCAGACCGACATGTACTTCCTTAACCGGCACCAGGCCACCCTCAAAGGCGAAAAACCCGAAAACGACCGCACACAAACCTTCTACCTCAACAACGGCCATGGCATCACCGCCAAGGAAGCCTTCAACCTGCTGGAAGGCCGCGCTGTCTATAAAGAACTGCAACGGAAAGACGAAAGCACCTATTATGCCTGGAGCCAGCTGGACCTGAAAGGTGAAAAGAACGAGCACGGCAATTACCAGATCAACCAGTTCACCAGTGCCTACGGCTACGACCTCGAAAAAACGCTCGGCCGTTTCGATATCAAAGAGTTGAACGACGGCCAGAGTAAAGATAACCTGATCCGCTCACTGGAACGGGGAAATGTGCAGCAAGTCACCAGCGAACAGGGTAAGTTCTATATTGCCGCCAATCCGCAATACAAAACCGTCAATGTTTTTGACAGCCAGCACAAAGCGGTTAAGCGCGAAGTATTGCAAAAAGCTGATCAATCCAAAAAATCCGATCAGAGCGAAAGCCAAAAAGAAAGCCAGCGGCGCAGCCGTAGTCAAAAAGTGTAATGTAAAGAAGAGGGGCTGGTTTAGGCCCCTTTTTTATGCTTTTTTACGGCTTCGGATCCCGTCAAGTGTTTCTGCCAATTCATTAAAAATAACCACTTTTAAACTGTAATCTTCGTTTTGATAAGTTGCTGCATAATGCCGGAGTTGTTCCAGAAAATCGTTTTCCTGCCAGGCGGCTGAGTCAAGGTCGCTATACCGGTTTTTGATAAAGCGGTGAAACGCGATAATTTCCCGTCCTGACAGGGGCTCCAGGTGGCTGATGAATTTGCTAAAGTCCCAGGCGCTTAATACCGGTTCGCCATGATAACGCTGGTATAGCTCTTGATAAAAGTTTTCAGGTTCACGAAGGAAAAAGGCAAACAGTTCCGCCCGGTTTTGTTTTTTGCGCTGCGCAAGGTTTTCCGCATTTACTTTTTCTGCGGCGGCACCCAAGCGAAGGTAATAAGGGTAGTTCAGTGAATCCTGCCTGAATCCGAAATGTTCGCTAAGCAAGGGGATATAGGAGAAATTTTCCGCGTGCTGTTGCATCGCATTGATCAGCTTTGTTGTCACTTCTTCCGGATCATAGCCCAGTATTTTCGGCCAGCGCAATAGATAATAAATAACCGTATAATAATACTGTAAGGAGAGCTGACCTGCCAGCGCAAAGCCGTACAGCTCTTCACTTAGTTTTTTAAGCGTTGCATCATCAAGATCATAACAATCATTATGTCCCAACTGGTTTAATATGACATCCTGCCGGACCACCTGATGCCGGCGATTATCAATGTTGGCTTTTAATTCGGCCAATAGCAGCTCGCTATCAAAGCTGTCACCGCCCGTGACAAATGAAAACACGCTGGGATAAAAGTGATAGGTTTGTTTGTTAAAATAGGTGGCTACAAATTGGTGGTGATACGCTATGTTTTTTTCCTCAGGCTGATTTTTTTCGCCATAAGCGTCGCGTAAAGTATCCGCTGTCAGTTGCGCATTAATCGCAGCCAGGTCATCAATACCATTGGGTTGCGTGAAGCTGATTTTTCCTTTTTTGAATTCAATACAAACAGCAGTGGTAAATCGGACAACGGTGTGCCATTTGTACAGGCTAAGTTCATCCGGGTTTTCTTTTTGCAGACCTAACTGATCGTATAATGCCGGAAATATCGTGTGCAGGCGCTGAAGTAAATAAATCAGGGTTCGAAGATTATTGGTTTCGCCCGCTGCGAATAAATCGATCAGGTTGGGTTCAAGCTGTTGCAGGCAACGTTGAAAAGGCGAACCGCCTGCACGCGGATAACGCTGATTAATGATGGATCGTAAGCTTTCGGTAAAAGAAACGGGAAATTCTACGGTAACACCCACCGTTTTTTCTTTGACTGCCACGTAATTGGTTTTATCGCCAACCTGTTCCTCATCGGCGATAATAATGATCTTGTTGTTCTCATGTTCTACCAAAGAATTGATAAAGCCGACCAACTCACCAATGCTCAGACCGGGTAACAGGCGGTCAAGGTCGTCAAAAATGATTACGAAATCCTTGCTGTCCAGCTTGGTCGCAGATAACTTCGACAAATCTTTTAAGAAATCATCCAAACTACCTAATCGCAAGAATTGCAGTGTTCCGCGGACAAGGATGCGCATGATCCCGCCTGCAATTTTAGCCGGGCGCTTTTTCAGGCGGGGAAAGATTTCTACTGCCAATTGCAGATAGAGGTCATCGATGCTTTTTAAGCCATACAGCGATAAAAATACCGGGGTGTATTTTTTCTGCGCCTTATGCGGCAGTACTGTTGCAGCGGCGGCAGGGATGAATTGTTCCCGGATATAATAGGTTTTACCCGTTCCGCGCGCACCATTCACCAATAAAGCATAATTGGTTTCCTCACTCAAGTAGGCCGCTAAAACATGTTCGAGATTCATTAAACGAAGATAAATAAAAAAGGCGTTAGCCGCCGCTAACGCCTTTACAGATCAATGGGCTACGACGTAACGGATTACATTTTTACCGTGTGCCCAGGCTTTGCTCAACAGATAGTCTGAGACGAAATTGTCGCCGAAAGTGTCCTCCAGCCAACCGCCTATGATGAGTTCGACGGTGCCGATAATGGTGTCGCTCCAGGGATCGTCTGCGGGTACGACACGTAGACTGTTGTTGGAAACGAATTTATAGCCCGGAGCGGCATGCCAGGTTTCCGGTTGTTCGCCGGAAACGATATGCTGGTTATCCAGCACTATGCCTGGTGTCCATACTGTTGTCAGGCTATTCCGGCTGATGAACCGGTAACCCGGCATTGGAACCCATTCCAGTGGTGTAGCAGCAGCGATGACCTTGTGATAAGGATGCTGCTGGCCGGCCTGCCAAACCGTATGCAGATCGCCCGTTCCAGGATGCACGAACACAAAACCAGGCTCGGGATACCAGAAACCGATCTTTTCTGCTGCACGGATATGGAAGAAATGATCCACTTTTCCGGATGCCCAATCGGGATACAGCCGCTGACGGACAAAACTGACCTGGTATTGTTCACCGCCGCGGATGATCAGCAAACTGCAGCGGGTGCCTGGCGTACCCTTTAGCGCCGCGAATACCTCCTCGAGGCTGCTACGGCCCATGTTTAACCCATTAACCGCAACAATGAGGTCATTGGGTTGCAGGCCCACGCGTTCAGCCGGAAAACCCTGTTCAACGGTTAAGATTCGTGGATAGCTGCCGGCGGGCAGGTCAATGGTGACACCCAGCCCCCCGGTAATGTTACCGTAAGCGAAAGCGGTGCCGCTCGAAATGCTGGTTAACAAAACCAGCAAAATGTTAACAAAAACATGCATGCTCTTTTTCATCTTTTTCAGTTTTAATGGTTCGTTTATCGTTATGTGTTAATTAAATTCCGTTTGATGCTGCAATTATAATTATCTGATAAACAGGAAATTGAGTTATTATGTAATAATGGGATTTGCGAAAAGTGGTTGGCTTTGAAAATGCAGGAAAAACCATTTTGAAAATGGCCTTTGCATTTTGAAAATGAAAAAAATTACTATTTTTATCGTACTAACTTATCGCACTGATTATGAGAACCAAAGCCAGCAAGGCCGAGATCAAGAAACTCTTCGAACGCGTCTTGTTGAAATACAACGCGAATTGTCCCCCAGCCGAAAAGATCAAGCCTGAGAGTAAGAACCCGCATAACTATGACCGGCTGACCAAAATCATTAACAAGATTACCAAAGATTTTAAAACGCCTACCGCGTCATTGGGACATGATGACTATAAGGACGAAGAAGATGGGCGCCTGCATTTTACCCAAGACCGGATCGCCAGGGCTATGAGCAGCGGCGTCAACCAGCCGCAAAAAGCAATGATCGATGCCTGTTATATTTATGTGTTTGGCAAGGGGCGTCAGGGCTTTATTGAATCACCGACGGACGAAGAGATGGCCAATATTATAAAAGCAAATGCCGAAACGGAAGAACCCAAAACCACCGGCCCTTCGCGGTTCCGTCGCAAGTTATTCCGAAATGCCGTGGTTTATGGCTTTGTGACAGGTGGCTTATTGGTATTGTTATTAACGGCGATAGGCGCTTATATTTATCAATGCAGTGTAAGTGACCACCTGCGTAACAGCCTGACACGGGAAAGGGCGGCTTGGGATACGATCAAACGGGACTATGGGATTTTACGCTATCATCCCAGCCCGGCGGAGATCGACAGCATGACCGGGATTTGGATCTGTTATTCCAGCTCGACACAGGCCAGGCCGGGGATACCCGAAGCGCAACGCTACCATAGCTGCGCGCGCAATTTTTTGGAAGTGCAATACCACGAGAGCGGCTACTTTACGTTTAAGCGCTACAGCATCGGATTTGACCAGGTCGGCTACATGCAGTTTGAGTCTCCGGGTATCCTCTCTATCAGTTCGCACAAGGAAAATAAGCCAGTAGACAGTGCGATCTGGCCAAAACGTTCACTGATGGTGCTGGACCTGCATAAAAATTACCATTTGGCCATCTCCGCTTCGCATAATTTTGATACCATACCGCACGAGCTCATTATTGGTATGCGCGAAGTTTATCAGAAGTTGGGTACGGGCGGTCATATGTACGAACTGGTCAATGACGGAAGTGTCATGAAAAGGGTGGTCTGGGTTCGGCCGCATAAACAGCCTATAAAATATAAGATCACCCTGACGACAATTGAAGCGCTATCCGCAACAACCAATCTCGATCTGACGGATTTACTCAATGAAAAAAGCATCATCCTGGCAACGCCCCGTGAGGATGTGATCATGACCCACCCTGTTCAGGGCGCAAAGATCCATTAGCGCTTATTTCCAGAAAGGGTCGCCAAGGCCGATGGGTAACGCTTTGATGATTTCGCTCAAAGCCTCGAAATCCGTTTTAGGAAATTTGTAGACGAATTGCTGCAACAACTGCGGCACGGTCGCCGTCTTGGCGAATACAAGCGTGATGATCCGGAAGCGGTCATTTTTTTCATAATGCTGTTGCATGGCGTAATCAATCTCTGTTGCCAGGTAACGTTCGTCAACGTAATTTTCAGTCAAAAAGAAAATGGCGGCGCAGGAGTCCTGAAAACCTTGGGCGATGCCCCGGTGCAGCTTGTCGCCTGCCCTCAAATCATGCTCATCCATCCAGGGATCAAAACCCAGTGTGCGCAACATGTTACGATATCCTCTTACCAGCGGCTTGTCTTCGGATTTATGGCTCAAAAAAATGCGCTTCGGTTTATTTTCCATTAGCTGTTCGTCTATAATGATAAAACTAATCGTCGTATGTTTTACGGTGCCTGCTGTTATGAAATGATCCACGGCCGGTACAACTTTTAGCGTTCCCGAAAGCTCAGCCGCAGTTAAGTTCGAAGGCGCAATGAATCCCATGTAATGCGGTACGCTTTTTAACGCTTCGGCTTCATCCCGCATCGCTTCTAATTGTTCGCCAAATTCTGCTTTAAAAAGCGACAGGTCTACGATCCAGCTACCATGACGAAAAGTTAGCCAGTTACATCCCCACAGGCCTAAGTTTTTTTGCAAATGATTTAGCGCCCGGTTTTGATCGAGATTGCCGATTAAGGTAAACTTAATCTCGACGCCGGCGTCAGCTTCATTGCGATCATAACGGTCATGGTCCCATTGTAAGGTCTCAAAATATTCGTCTCCTTTGAATATATACATGCTCTATCAATTTTTATCCAAAAACCGACCCTTCCGCTCCCAATCGCCCTGGCTCAGCGAACCGTCAATGCGGGAAGATACATATTTCTTAATGGGTAAAAGTACGATACCGACGCCGGATTTATCCAATATGGCTAAGATATTGCGCCAGTCAGCAGCCTCCAGGTCACCAATGATGACGTTGCCACTATAACTACCGCCATTCCCCCGCCACCAGATTTTATCAAAATCAGCGACGTCCTGATTGGCAGCGACATAGGCCAATAGTACGGCTTCGAATAAATCTTTTCGGGAATGCCGGACCACGTCGACCACCAAATTTACTTTTTTAGTGTCCTTTACGTTGCGGGTAAGATAGTTTAACAAAAACTTCTCTGTCTGCTCTTTTTGTTGAACCGCCGCCCGTGTAAAGAACGCATTTAAAAACGTTTCTCCGATACCATAGAAGCGTTGTGCTGCAGCCTCCTGGTCAAAAATTTGGGTCAGGATATTTTCTGATCCCTCCATTTCCCAGATCAAACCCAGGTTGCGGCTTTCGCGGGAAAAAGAACGCCTGTCATTACTATCCATTTTACGGATATAAGTTAATATAAAGCCCGGGTCTTTGGCCAATATACGCCTGAGCCCTTCGAGCTTAAAATCAAAATGATCCTGCATTAAATCCTGTTGCAAATAACTGTCCTCGATCAGGTCGAGGTCATCGCCGAGCTGATCGAAATGCTTTTCAAAAAAATTCATCCATAGCCAGACTTGAACCTTCCCCGCGGTGTTTACCGCATAGACTTCCCGCAGCAACTGTTGAAAAAAAGATGCATCAAACCGGAGATATTTGCTCAGATGGTCGACATGTAGATTAAAATTAACCTTCAGGTTTTTGACCAGTTCGGCCATTATTTGAGGCTGGTCGGGAGTGATCAGGGCGTCATCGATCAGCTCAAAAAACGAAAACAGGCATTGCTCCTGGTGCGGAAAATCTCTCGAACGTAATAACTTGTAAATCCGGTCCGCGTGCTCGCGGCGCTTTAAAATATTTTGAAAGGACAGCCGTGGTACATAGTTAATGGCATTGTCATGTGATATAATTTCTTGCAGCAATTCATAACCCCGCTCAAAATCCTGCTGAAAGTTTTCATCAAGAACGATTTCCAGGGATTGGTTATAACCCCAGTCGTTTTTTGCCTGTGCTTTTAATCCTGCAAAAGTGGTGTAAAATGTTTTTACTTCCTCCGCAGATCGGAGTACGAATGATGATCTGAGTTCTTTCGTTTTTAATGCTTCATATTGCGCCATGTCATCAAACTCGTACAACTCTTTGTCGCGAAACCGGTTCCAGTCCAGTTTTAAATAAGCGGCATAAGTGCTATTGCGGAACCGCTTGGAGAGTTTCGTAAAATCAGGATGTTTTAAACCGCTACTTTTACACCAGCGGATCTGGTCCTGCACATATTGGCAGTGCCCGAAAGATCCGGGATCCAGATGCCGGTGGATTATACTGACCACAAAAGGGATGTCAAATGCCATCACTTCCGGCGTTACATCCGGTGATACCAGCGCATAAGATGCCAATGCTTCGAATGCCCATACAGGATAGCGGGAAAAGTACTTGTCAATCCCTTCCCAGATATTCCTGCGGATCGCTTGTACCTGCGGCGTCAGCGGAAGGGGGTAAGTATAAATATGGATCTGCATATTCCGGCCACCTTCGCTATACTGAAACTTAAACTTGAGCAGGGTTTTTGCCAGGACAAAAAATACCTGCACATACAGATCGTCGCCTTTGGCGACTTTTTCCAGCAGCAAGTCGGCCAATAGCTGTTGACGATAAAACCCAATCCGCGCATCTGTATATTTGAAAATGATGGTTTCCGTTAATACCCGGATCAATTCACCGGCAAGGGCCGGTTTACGGCGAATATATTCAATGCCCAATTCGACGGCCTGCTTTAATTCCATGCCCGTACGAAAAAATTCAGACAATATTTCCAGCAACCCATCCCTTTCTGAAAAATCTTGGCGCTTACTGGCTTCTCTTTCCCATTCATAGACAGACTGTTCCGGGATTTCATCATTGGTAATGAGGTAATAAATAAAAGTCAGGGCTTCTGTTGGTATAAAATACCAGAAAGTCGTTAATACACGCAGCGCTGCGGCCCGGTCGTCTTTGATCTTCTCCCAATATGCCAACAAGGCGGGTTTTGCTTTTTCCAGGATCAGTTTATCGTTAAAGGTGTTCAGAGCGGAGATAACACATTCACGAAATCGGTTTTGATGGGTGTCGAAATAGCGCGTCAATAACGTTTCAAACGAAAGCTGTGATTCTTTTAGAAAAGCTCGGTAAAAAAAATAAATAGCGAGGTTTTGCTCGGGTACTTTAACATGTTCAAACTGTATTTCTACCAGTTCCAGTTGTTCGAGCTGGTCGATCACCCCGATAAAGTCATAATAATCGATCGCAAACGCGTCCAGGACCGGCACCATGATCTCTTTGTCTTTATAAGGTAGCGTGTAAAAGAATGCGATTAAGCCAAGTATTCTGATATGCAGCACCTGATCCAGCTCAGCAATATCTTTGACGAAGGCCCCAAAATAACGATCGAAAAGATCCGATACATCACGTAAAGCAGCCAGGCTACGCTGCTCATTTGATAGTAATGCTGCCATGATCGCCAGCCGGGGGTTACCGTCGGCGATGCGTATAATTTCTTTTTGATATTCCTTGTCCAGGATCTGAAATGAATCGGACTGAATGATGTCCGTGAGCTGTTGATCCGTTAACTTATCAAGATCGATCCGTAACGGTGCGAACTCCCTACACAGACGTTCGATCTCCTGGTAAGCATAATCCCGCACCGTCAGGATGATTTTTAGTCGGCCGGTCCGCAGCGAACGGTAAAAGCCGGTGATCTGGCTGAAAGCATCAATTCGGTTGGCATCATCGACAAACAGCACATAATTGCCATCCGCCTTTAAGTATTGATAAAGATCATCAAGCAGTCCGAAGCTCTTATAAGAAACAGCATAAGCCTGAAAATTCAAATGCTCTTGCAAAAATGATTGTATGGCTTCGATAGCCAGCTTCGTTTTGCCAATGCCGGGCGGCCCGGTAAGCGTGATAAAATCCGAGCCTTCGAGCGCGCGTTTTAGCGCTGCCAGTTCCGTTTCCCGGTGCAGGAAAACATTATTCAGCGGCGTGGCAATATGATGGGCGGCACGGTCATATTCGTTTATAAACCGGTCAATAGATACGATCTGGCCGGTATCCAGCGGTAGGCCCAGGTATTCATGAACAAGGTCACGGTGATTGAAGTGCAGGTCAATGCTCAACGAATCCAGCGTATGAAAGGAAAGACGTATCTGTGTGCCTGAAATCAAGCCTGTCAAATCGTCAATCTGTGCCTGGGAAAGATTGAAATTGATGCAAATGATGATCTCGGCGATTTCATTAACTGCAATATGGGTTTTTGAGGTGTCAAGACATTTGCTGATGTCTTCTTTCAGTTTGGTCACTTCCGCCGTTTTGTTGGTAGAGTATTCGACCAGCAAATACTTCCCGTCCGGCAATAATAGCAGGGTGTCCGGCGTGCCTTTGACGGTCGTTTGTTTACCACTTTGACTGCCGGTACGGGACAGCAATAGATAATTGTTGTTTTTCAGGCTTAGGTAATGATCACAAAGCTCCTGAAAAACAGCCGGATTAATAGCCATTAAGGCTTTTTCTATGGATTGTAAACGACTCATAATCGGCTTCGGTTTATAAAAATAAAGATATAAAAATTGTAATTACTGATATGGCTATATCAAGACTAACCGTAAGCCAGCTCCGGAAGATCAGTGCGCTGCGTCAATCAGGCCCGTTTAATATTACACAGGCCGCCAAAAAAATCGGTATTGCCCGAAACACCTTAAAACGCCACCTTGAACCCAAAAGCGATCAACCTAACGCAACAGCGTGCTTCGGGCAACTCCTGCCGGAACTGATCAAGTCCAATGAGCGCACGGTCAAAACACTATGGGAAGTTTATTTAAAGCGCTATCCCGATGGTTATCGCTATAGCCAGTTCGCTTACCATTATGCCCTATGCAACAGGCTGCAGCAAACCATTGACTTGCCCACTGGGGACAGGGCCATTTTACAACAATGGCGCAAAAGCAACGACCGCCGCCAGTGGGAGCGGGCGGTAGTCTTATTAGAGCAGTGCCCTATCTGCGAATTGGCTGCCAAAATTGAACGCTCTGTTGAAACGATACGGGGCTGGCGCAACCTTTATCATAAAAATGGTTTGCAGGCCTTGTTACCGCAAAAGCGGCAAACCAAGCGAGAAAGCGTTCAACAGATTACCCTCAAAAAGAAATTATACGCATCGCCGACGGTAACCCCCGGCTGGCGATCATGGCAGCATTACTATCAAATGAGCAG
>Ga0206937_10219_pt1 | contig 15929 bp, 14 predicted proteins | sample Alteio_BWOrgHeat_11_FD_152923 | JGI IMG/M metagenome (GOLD analysis project Ga0206937, IMG submission 152923) | Enriched cells from forest soil in Barre Woods Harvard Forest LTER site, Petersham, Massachusetts, United States -... | ecosystem: Environmental > Terrestrial > Soil > Temperate forest >... | reverse complement strand
TATAAAACATGTCATGAAAACCTATAACATCCTTTTAGCCTTCACCTTTCTAAATCTATCAATAATATTTACAGTAAAAGGGCAATTTGAAGAATTAAGAAAGCAGCAAAAATTAAGCTGGATTGAACTAAAAGGACCAGAAAATATTTATTACTATCTTATCTTGAAGGATTCAATTATGCTTCCGATACCCGACCCGCCCTATATGTATGATACTATTGGATATTCACTTAAATTTAAAAATCCTAATAATACTTGTAAAAAAATAGTCTATAGTATAATTTATAGCGAAAGTGGCAAAATTGATTCTTTAAGTAGTGAATATATTTATCTAAAACCAAATAGTGAATATGAATGTTATGAAACAGTTTGGTGGATGTGTGAGCGATCATTTTATTTAGATAATTTCAAGTTAATAAACATCCAAATATTGTCGGAGGAAACATCTGAAGGATGTAAAATACTTGATAAATTGAAGTTTCATAAATGATATTGATTTTGTTTACAAAGGCAATGAACCTCTCCAAAACCACTCCTATATATATAGGTATCAAAATCCTCCCAAAAACCTCTTTCCCCATCAAAAACCTGATTTTGGGTTAAAAAGGAGTTTCAAAGCATATCCGGCGAGGGAAAAAGGATATCCGCTGAGCAATAAATGATATCCGGTGAACAAAAAAGGAGTTCCCCTGAGCGAAAAAGGAGTTCCGGTGAGCAAAAAAGGAACTCCGGCGAACAAAAAAGGAACTCCGGTGAGCAAAAAAGGAGTTCCGCTGAACGAAAAAGGATATCAGGCCAGCGAAAAAGGATATCCGCTGAAGAAAAAAGGAAATACTTTATTGCAGAAAAAACAGCATTTTAGGAGTTTCAAGGTTTATTTTGCCTTTAAATGACAATATAATTGATTAATTCAGTAAAGTTCATCTTAAACTCATAATCATTGTTGTTGTTTACATCCTCAAATGGCAATTTGCCCTTGAGCTAAATAAATAAACACAATGATAAATCCTGTTTCCTGTAACCGTGGCTACCTTGATTTGCCTCGTTCGGAGTTTACTTTCTTCATGCTTTTTACAATTTTTGTAAAATTGGCAGCAAACACTTTATATCCGGGTGCGCCTGCCTTGATATTAATCATCAAAAACCTTTTTACCGATTTCGGAGTGGCTCATGCTGCAAAAGATACTGCGTTGGCAGATCAAATTTGGAACAACATTTTAAATGCTGCTTCTAATTTGTCGAATTATGTAAATGATAATTGTGGTAATGATGTTCCAAGTCTGCAAACTTCAGGTTTTACTGCTAACAAGCAACACGGAGTTGCTGAAGTGGTACCTGGAATTCCTTCAAATCTGAGATTTATGGTTCTTGGAGGTGGTAATTTTATTGTTGTAAGCGAAAATGGTGAAACCATGCATTCACTTCAAGCTCGTACAAGATTAGCAAACCAACTTCCTCCTGCTCCTTGGGCTGGTGGCGAATCAAGTCAGAATAGTACTGTTCATTTTGGCGGATATGTTCATAATACTGATGTTGAAGTTGAAATTATGGCAAAAGGAACACACGGAGATAGTCTTTACAGTGCTTCCGTCATTGTACCTGTAGATTAACTTATTTATAGAAAAATTAAAGCTCTTCGGGAAATCCGAGGGGCTTTTTCTTTGGTAATAACCTCAGATTTTAAAAATTAAACTATTTACTCCTTCACCGTCCAATCTGCATCCACATCCCAATTGGCGCGGACATTGAAAATCTCTTTGCAGTAAGTAACTTTTTCGGGCTGGATGTGTTTGTAATAATTGCCGGTATCCCATTTGCCATTGTTGTTGGCATCGAAAATAAGTTTGAGTTTATATTTTGCCGGGTCGAGGAAATTGTAGTCGATAACCGTATCGCCGCGAACAATATTTTGCTGTATTAGTTCATCCTTTTCATTCATAAACTGGAGGATATAATTGCTGCCAATGTCAGGCGCTTTGAATTTCAGATGGAGGTTTCCATAATCATGTGAGGACTTTATTTTGACGCTGAAATTAAGGGTAGTATCGTTTATCAAACCAAAAATATCCTTAAAAGTTCCTCTGGGGAAGGATAGAATATAGTTCGAGTTTTCTTTCCATTTATAGCTGATGTTCAACATCCGTTTATCGGCATAGATGTCGCTGACTTTAAATCCTCCAATTAAAATCGAATCCTCGCGCAAAGTGATTTTGGTAGAATCAAACTGACTAATAGGATGCGAGAAACCCAATTGCCAATCGGCTTCGGGCGATAATACTCCTGTGACGGGACTGGAATGAATGGCTAACGAAAACTTATAACTCTTGTCGCTTTTCTTTTTATAATCTTTTGGTTTGATGTAAACGGCAAGGGTATCGAGGGGTTTGCCATTATCGTTCATAATCATTTTCATCGAATCTTCCGCATAGCTGGTGAACCAATAAATGACCGAATCCTTGTTTTTAGAATACTCAAAGAACTGCTTTGAAGTATCATTCGGATGATTATTGAGGAAATTGAACTCCAGATTTACGGTGGGTTTATTGAAGACCATAAAGAGTTTCCCGAACTCCTCGCAATATTGTTTTACGATGTATTGCTTGGCATTGGATTCAACAAAAACATTGAAATTGGCAGTGTCATGCCCCGTGATATGAACTGTAGAATCTTTGAACCCAACAGCTTCTCCTGGCTGGTCGAACAGATAATTGCTGTTTAAATCCTTGAGGGCAAATAGTTTATAGGTTCCTTCCCTGATATTGTTGATTTTATAATTCCCGAAGCTATCGCATTTGGTAAAATAATCAGGTTTATGCAAGGCAGGAACTGAATCGTCGAAGGTTTTATAGAGCATTATCAGAACGCCCTTCTCGGTATGTAAATCGTTTGCATACTGGCATTTACCGCTCAATGAAAGCGAATCAACATAACTCCCTGTAGAGAAAACATACTGGAAACCTTCCTTAATATTACCCTCATGAACATCGGAAATAGAGCTTCCAAAGTTGATATTATAAGTTGTGCTGTCCTTTAATTTCTCTTTGAATTTAATGATGACACTCCTTTTTGATACCTTAATATCAGGTTGTTTTTCCAAAGGCGGAGAGATGATAACCTGCCCTATAGGGTCTTTAATCTGGATGTATTCATCGAAATCAATTCTAATATTATCAGATTTAAAATTTGTAGAGAAAGTATCGGGATGGGCTTTGACTAACTTAGGAGGGGTGGTATCTTTGGGTCCACCGGTCGGCGCAACAATATTAGCACAAGATGCAATGATAAGAACTACTAAAACAGAAAAAAGATATTGGATTAATTTCATCAGGGGTTATAAAAGGGATTCAATTAGTTGAACGATTTCTTCGAGATATTGTTGGTCAATTGCATCAAATGTATTTAAATTGGCGCTATCTATATCCAAAACCAATGCCACATCCTTATTACTATTAAACACAGGCAAAACAATTTCGGATTTAGAATCAGAGCTACAAGCAATATGCCCCGGGAATTTATTCACATCAGGGACGATAATGGTTTTCTTTTCCTTCCAGGATGTTCCGCAAACCCCCTTCCCAAAAGCAATCCGCGTACATGCCACAGGACCTTGAAAGGGACCTAATACCAACTCATTATCTTTCACAAAATAACAACCCACCCAAAAGAAATCCATCCCATATTTCAGTGCCGACATGATATTGGAAAGATTAGCAATAATATCTTTTTCACCCTCCACCAAAGCTTTTATCTGAGGGATTAGGGATTGATATTTTGATGACTTATCAACAATATCTGTGGGTATATAAATGTTCTCTGTCATGATTGATTTTTTGAGCTTACAAAGATGAGAAAAAAATGGGCTTCTTTAACCGGAATTGATTTATGCACATGCAATTGTTGCAATACTAACAATGGCTCCTGGAATTAAAAGTATTGCAGCAGCAGTTGCTTCCAAGGTTGAACCTGTTGTAACCACATCATCCACCAATAAAATATGTTTGCCTTTTAAAGTCTCAATATTATTGACGGAAAAGATTTCTTCAACATTTTCCCATCTTGCATACCTGCCCTTTTTTGTTTGAGTATTCGAATTTTCTTTTCTGATAACGTTTAAATAATCCGTGGGGATGTTCATTGATTTAGATAGCCCTGTTGCAAATTGTTCACTTTGATTATATCCACGCTTTTTAAATTTATCCTTATGCAAGGGGACCGGGATTATAACATCAATAGTTTTATAGAAATCTGATTCATGCAAATCATGTCCATATATTTCTCCGAGATAAATTCCTATATCTTTTCTGCCTCGATATTTTAACTTTCCAATCATTTCCTGAACAATGCCACCCTTAGAAAAATAGAGAAATGAGGCGGCAGACTGAATATTTACCCTTCCTGAGAATCTTCTGGAAACCGGATTATCCTGATGAAGATGGAAATTTGTCTTGGGTAAATGATATCGACAATGTGTGCAAATAAAATCATTAGGGTTCATTAAAACCTTATTGCAAGCAGGGCAACAGGCAGGATAAATTAAATTGATAAAGGATTTAAACATTGGTTTTTACAAGAAAACAAAAGTAAGGATTTAAAAGTTAACACAACATAAAAGACGATTATTTGCGTTATTCAATTTAAATTCCATACCTTTGACCAGTCATAATTAAATAGACACATACTACACACATGGGAAAAAAAGTAAAAAAGGAGGAACCAGAGTTATCGGATGTTGGGAAATTAATGATTAAGAATACCATCGAGGATGATAAACAGAAACAGGAAATCCTCAAAGACCTGAAGAAGAACCCGAGATATAAAAAATATTTTGCTCCATATAATAAACAGACCGTTCAAATGTTCATCAGGGCTTATGCGGATGCAAAGTGGAGATATCTGAAATATGGAGAAATGTATTTGAAGAAGGAGGATAAAGAAACTTCGAGATATAAATACAGGGCTGAGCAATGTTTCTGGCAAATACAACAAAAGAAATTATTTAATGTTCAGTGTCTTTGGAGGGCAGAAAAAATTCAACTTCCTGGTATACTTTTATCTCGCGAATTTGAATATTGGGAAAAAGCAATTAAGACATGTCCTTATATTGACCCTGTAACTGAAGAGGAGTATAATCTTTATCTGGACTATCTGAATTCTGATTATTACAATTATGGAAACAGTGATGAATATTGCGATTGGCAGGGATTATATATGTTTCATGGTGATGAAGAATACGATGATGATTATCCAGATTGGTATAGGTTTTATGATGACAGAAAAGGAACGGGGGATTTGATTAAACTTCCGGATTTAAGGGGTGATAAAGAACTTAAATACACAAAGTTAGCTGCAGCAAATAGGATGGAAATTTATAAAAAAGAACATCCAGAATATAAAGACCCCGTTAGTGACCCAAGACCAATGATTGCTTATGGAGATGAAACTCTTGTAGAATTTATTAAAAAGTTTGATGATCCTATAATGTTAAAATATCATGAACTGATGGATCGTGCTGATTATGATGATGATGAATTCCCGGAATTAAGCGAGGCTCTTGAAGATTTGAAAAATGCTGAGGTTCCGATTATTGTCGAAGAGGGATCTTGCTGGCAGGATACCATTATAAAATCCATGGCTTCTCACCAGATAAGACAGCTTAATAAAGCACTTCCAATTGTATATGATGAGTATCTTTTCAGGTTAAATAATAATATTGCATTTGGATATACTGACGAGGAGGTTGAAAGTCAGGAAAGGGAGCGCAAAATGGTTGATGATTCATTTAAGGCAAGCATATTATTAGGTCGCAAATTGAATTTAGAGCCTGAAGATTTTAATTTTTAATTCGAGAAGAGAATGGCAAAGAAAAGAGAACCAAAACCTTCTGAGCAAGCTCAAAAGACGATTGATAATACTATCAGGAGAGATAAGCTTAAGAAGAAAATTATTAAACAAATATCTAATAACAAGAAGGCAAAGAAGTTTTTTGAACAATATAATCCTATCTCGATAAAGTCCTTTATTGAAAGTTACGCCGGAAGAAAAGTTAATTGGTTGGAATGGGGACCTAATCGTGTTCAAAAGGAGATCAATGAGAAATTAAGATTTAAAGAAGCGGCATCCGCACTTATCTGGGAAATCCAACAAAAGAAATTGTTCAACCTTCAATGTCATTGGAGAGCTGGGGAAATTGAATTACCTGGAATAGAAGTTTCCTGGGATTTCCTGCGATGGGAACAAAAAATAAAAACCTGTCCGTTTATAGATACTATTACTCCAGAGGAATTTGATTTGTATAAGAAATATATGACGTCTGGTAGTTATCAGCCGCGTCATTTTATGAGTTCATGGCAAGGATATGATTTTTATCGTGCTGAATATTTAAATGATGGAGAATCTATGATGCCTACCCCTGCCTGGTATATTTATTATGACACAATGATGGGAACAGGAAATCTTTTTATGCTGGCGAATTATAAAGGAGATAAAGAACAATTATATTTAGGGCTGGTAAAGAAAAGAGAGGAAGAAAAAGCTAAGAAATCAAAAAAGAAGAAGGGAGCGAAATCTGAAATACCCGCTATCGTAAAAGCAATCAGTCCAAATTTTGATGGAAAGCCCCCAATTATTTGTGATTATAAAACAAAGGAAGAATTCATTAAGAAATTTGAAGATAAAACCATTCTTAAATATTTTCATGCTATGGAAAAGGAGGATGATAACTGGCAGGAGGAACAAGCGCTTGATGATTGTTTAGAACTTTTTAGTTATGATATAAATGAGGATGAGGAAAAGATAGAATTCAAAAACCTTGAAGATCTCAAGGATTCAATGTTCAGAGCAGCATCTGACTTTGAATTAGCACAAATTGTTAAGCATCTTGATTCTGCCTATGATGAATACCAGTTAAAAGTTAATACAGGTATTTCATTTTCGGAAAATGAAGACCTATTAGAATTTGCTGATAATGCTTTCAATTCTATCATCAATTTTATTAAGGAACAAATTCTTGATGGTAGAGAGCTTAATGGTGAACCGAGAGATTTTAATTATTAGATTATACCCTTATTAACAGTTGAGTTTAAGGTTTATTAACCTTTATCCTCCCCAACTTTGCCTTTTTTATCTTAACTTTGACCGCTCAAAATCATTATTATTAAAACTATGAAGTTATTATCAGAAAAGGTCGCATTAATTACTGGAGCCTCCAAAGGAATAGGAAGAGCTATTGCAATTAAATTTGCTAAGGAAGGAGCAAATGTTGCATTCACATATCTATCATCTGTTGAACAAGGAATTGCTTTAGAAAAAGAATTAGAAGCATTCGGAATAAAAGCAAAAGGGTATCGTTCGGATGCCTCTGATTTTAAGGCTGCTGAGGAATTGGTTAATGCTGTTGTTACTGATTTTAGCACTGTGAATGTTTTGGTTAATAATGCAGGTATTACTAAAGATGGATTATTAATGCGTATGTCAGAAGAACAATTTGATGCAGTAATTAAAGCTAATCTTAAATCCGTTTTTAATTTAACGAAGGCTATTCAAAGACCAATGCTAAAACAACGAAGTGGGTCAATTATTAATATGAGTTCTGTTGTTGGGATTAAGGGAAATGCCGGCCAGGCAAATTATGCTGCTTCCAAGGCAGGGATTATCGGGTTTTCTAAATCCATTGCTTTGGAATTAGGTTCACGAAATATTCGTTGCAATGCTGTTGCTCCGGGTTTTATTGAAACTGAAATGACTGCAGTTCTCGATCCGAATGTGGTTCAAGGTTGGAGAGATGCAATTCCATTAAAGCGTGGCGGAACCCCCGAAGATGTGGCAAATCTCTGTTTGTTTTTAGCCTCAGATTTATCTTCTTATATCACCGGGCAGGTTATTAACGTTGATGGTGGGATGCTCACTTAATCATTTTATTCAAAATTTTCTCTTATAGTATTCAATTTATCTGAATGAATTTTCAATTAATTACCGAACATTCGCCGTGGTTTATTCCATTGTGTTTATTTCTTGGCGGTGTTTACGCTTTTGCGCTTTATTATAGGGAGCATTCGCTTGCTCAATTGAATAAATGGTTGCGGATTCTGATGGCGACCTTCAGGTTTATTTTGGTTTCGATACTTGCTTTTTTATTGTTATCGCCAATGATAAAAACAATTTTCAGGGAGGTGGAGAAGCCTATCGTTATTGTGGCGCAGGATAACAGCAAGAGTATTTTGATTACTAAGGACAGTGCTTATTATCATAAAGAATATCCTGAACAGATGAATAATCTCATAAAGGATTTACAAAAGGATTATGATGTCAAGCAATTTTCTTTTGGTGATGGAGTGAAGGAAGGAATCAGCTATTCTTATTCCGATTTGCAGACCAATATCAGCCAGTTGTTTGATGAGATTTACAATAAATATTATGGGCGGAATGTGGGGGCTATCATCATGGCTTCGGATGGCCTTTACAATCAGGGTTCCAATCCTGTTTATTCGAGCAAAAACCAGAAGATTCCTGTTTATACCATTGCGCTTGGCGATACTACTGTTCATAAGGATTTAATCTTGTCATCAGTTATGTTTAATAAGATTGTTTATCTCGGAAATGATTTCCCATTGCAGGTAAATATTGATGCTCGCGAATGCGGTGGCAGCACTTCTCAATTAACAGTTTCGAGAGACAGCACCGTTCTTTTCCGTAAGCAAATTGATATTGCCAATAATAATTATCATGCTTCGGTGCCTGTGATTTTGGAGGCTAAAACAAAGGGGATTCATCATTATAAAGTAAAACTATCTGAAGTTGCAGGAGAAATTACCACCACCAATAATGAAAAGGATGTGTTCATCGAAGTAATGGAAAACAAGCAGAAGATTTTACTCATCGCTAATTCTCCGCATCCTGATTTATCCGCATTAAAACAAAGCATTGAGAGCAATGAAAACTATGAAGTAAAGACTGTTTTCCTCGATAAGTTTGATGGCAATGTGAATGATTATAATGCGGTTATCCTCCATCAAATACCTGCAAATACCAACCCGGCAAATAATCTTTTATTAAACCTGAAAAGCAAAAATATTCCAGTGTGGTATATCCTCGGCACTGAGTCTTCCATCGGCATTTTCAATTCTCTTTCCACAGGATTAACCATCAACGATAGTCGAAATAAATCTAACGATGCCGTTCCCGCTTATGTAAAAGATTTCTCATTGTTTACCCTTAGTGATGTCACCAAAAAGAATCTTGCTCAGTTCCCACCGTTGGTTGCGCCGTTCGGGACTTATAAAACCACTTCCAACATTTATCCGATGCTGCAACAGCAAATCGGGAGCGTGAAAACGGATTATCCTTTGTTGTTTTTTAAACAGGATGGAGAAAATAAATTATGTGTTTTGGCGGGCGAAGGTCTTTGGAAATGGCGATTGACGGATTACATGCTCAATCAAAATCATGAAAGTTTCAATGAGATTATCACCAAAATAATTCAGTTCCTGAGCGTGCGTGATGATAAGAGTAAATTCCGCGTTTATTCCAAGCACAATTATTCCGAGAATGAAGTTCTCCAGTTCGATGCCGAGGTTTTTAATGATAGTTATGAACTCATCAACACACCCGAAGTGCATTTGGAAATCATCAATAAAGAAAAGAAAAATTTTCCCTTCACATTCAGCAAAACCGACAAGGCATACACCTTGAAAGCCGGATATTTGCCCGTCGGAGATTACTCTTACAATGCCTCGGTGAAGATGGGTGATAAAACGCTTTCCGCATCCGGAATTTTCAGTGTGAGCGCCTTGCAGGTGGAAAGCAACGAAACAATCGCCAATCATTCCCTTCTGTTTTCATTGGCAAAAGACCATGGTGGCGCAATGGTTTATCCAAAAAACCTGAATGACCTCGCAAAAATGATTGCCGCCCGCGACGACATCAAATCGGTATCCTACGAACATAAGCAATTAAAAGACCTCATCAATTTGAAATGGGTTTTCTTTTTACTCCTCGCCCTCGTTACAATCGAATGGTTTTTGAGGAAACGAAGCGGGAGCTATTAATTTATAAAAGCGGACCGTTTTCGAAAGATAACAGTCTCTTTTATTATGAAATTAATTTGAACCGACTCTTTCCATTCTCATAAAACCATTGTTTTATTAATAAATATCTCCATAACTAAAAGTAGTACGACCCAAGCTAAAGTTAGTATGATCCTAGCTAAAGATAGTACGACCCAAGCTAAAGGTAGGGTGACACTAGTTGAAGGTAGGGTGACCCAAGTTGAAGGTAGGATGACCCAAGTTGAAGGTAGGGTGACCCAAGCTAAAGGTAGGGTGACCCAAGTTGAAGATAGGATGACCCAAGTTGAAGGTAGGATGACCCAAGTTGAAGGTAGGATGACCCAAGTTGAAGGTAGGATGATCGGAGTTGAAGGTAGGGTGACCCAAGTATCAACTTGGGTGAGGTGAATGTCTCCGACGGTCCGAAATCAAGCCTAAAAATAATGAAAACCCTAAAGGAAGTTATGAATTTTGAATAAGTTTGTTTTGGAGTAATAATAATTTTTTATTTCAGAACCCCTCATAAACCTCCTGATAGCTCCTAATCCCCCTCTCCAAAGAAAAAAGTTCAATAGCTTTTTGGCGGATAAAATCAGGGGAAATAGTTAAAAGTTGAGGGATGGTAGCAATGGTTTTATCAAATTCTTCATCGGTAAAAGAGGAGACAAGAACACCTGTTTTGTTTACAATTTCATCAACATCACCCACTCCTTTATTAGTAATGACAGGAATTCCCATACTCATCACTTCGGCAAGTTTTGTTGGTGAAGATGCTGTTTTTGAAAAAGAGGGTTTGATGAAAAATAAATTGATTTGAGATAAAGAAAGAAGAATCGGAACATCCATCCTGCTTGCCGAAATAATACTTATTGATTCTCTTGGAATATTTTTTTCTTTTGCTTTTAAATAAATAGTTTCTTCTGATTCATTCGTGATAAATAAAAATTTAGAATTTGGTTTATTAATCAAAAGTCTTTGAAAAAAAGAGAGCATATCATTTAATAAATACCAAGTTCCGATTGCACCCAAATAACTTATCACAAAATCACCCTCTTTTATATTAAGTTTGATTTTATAATCCTTCAATTTATTTTTGTCAATAGTATTTAGATTAAAAAGTTCAGTATCCACACAACAAGGAATTACTTTAATTTTTAATGGGTGAGAAATTCCGTGCATCTTCTCCAATTCTTTTTTCCCGGCATTGGTAAGGCTGATTATATAATCCGCTTCCTCTAAAAATTCCTTTTCCTTTTGTATGAAGTAATGATAGATTTTATTGTAGATGGGATTTCTCAGATTCCAGAGACCACCTTCCACTCTTTCATCAGCCCAAAAGCCACGCATATCAAAAATAAATTTGATGCCTGTTTTTCGTTTCATAAATAATCCAGCTAAAGAGGCAATATAACTGCGGCAATGAACAATATCGAAATGATGAATAGAATATAGTTTCATCGCCGCACGTTTCATCTTAGATAAATCGAATAATGTAGAAATCACTGGAGGATTCTTAGCGTATATAAAAGGCTTCCATTCGATATTATTTGCTTTTAATAAATCTGCAATGGTTGCTTTGCCTTTATTGAAACGTTCCTTCTTTTCAAAACTTAGAATTGTTATCTGATGACCTGCCTGCGATAAACCATTCAAATATGGAATCACCTGCGATTGACCTAAAGAATCAGTCATGCCATCATAAGATATATAAAGAACTTTTTTCAAGAGATGAATCTTAATGGAAATCAGTTAAGGCTTAAATTGCAGTAACCACTTATGTAAAACAATCAATGCCCAAATACGATTGTAGAGATAATTGTTTCCATTACCAAATTCCATTTTCAAACGCTCCACTTCCGGATAGCTTACAATTCCATATTTTTCAACAACTTCTTTCGAAAGATAATCAGTTATCAGCCAGCCTAGTTCTTTTGTCAGCCAGGTATTTAAAGGAATTGCAAATCCCTGCTTCGGTCTGTCAAAATATGTTTTTGGAATATATTTATAAAGAATTTCTTTCAGTATATATTTGGGAACCCCATTATGATATTTTAAATCGGGGTCAATATTTAAAGCAAATTCGACAATGCGATGGTCGAGATAAGGTACACGCGTCTCTAAAGAAAATTTCATGCTAGCTCTGTCAACTTTGGCAAGTAAATCATCTTTTAAATAATATTCAATATCGAATAACGCCTGCATTTCCATTGGAGTAAGATGTCTTTCTTTCGGATGTCTTTCATTTTCATCATGGAAACCTTCGGGGATTCTAAGAAAACTTTCAGAGATTTCAGCTTCTTCAATAGATGACTTAACTTTGTAATCAGGGTTTAATAAATTATCTAATTCATAATCTGCAAAAAGATATTGTTCCTGAGAAAAAATATGACTCCTAAGCTTTTTAATATCGGTAAACCGAAATTGATGTGCTGCACGTTTATATCGTGAAGACATTTTTGATAAAACATTTGCAATGGGTTTCCTGAAAGAATTAATCAGAGGATTTCTCAGCCTATTCGCCCATTTATAAGAACCATATCCAAAAAATAATTCATCGCCTCCTTCGCCAGTGAGCGCCACACTTACATATTGTCTCGCAAGTTTCGAAATTATCATGGTAGGGATTGATGATGAATCGGCAAAAGGTTCATCATATACGTCGAAAATCTTATCAACATAATTTATTGCATCTCTATATGAAACAATAAACTCATGATGATTCGTTCCTAAATGTTTTGCAATTGCTTTTGCATATTCACTTTCATTATAGGAGTTCTCCTCAAAACCAATAGAGAAAGTATTTACTTTGATGCCTGATAGCATAACGGCTTGAGCAGTAACCAGACTACTATCAATACCCCCACTTAAAAAAACACCAAATGGAACATCGCTTTTTAATTGATACTGGATAGAGCTGATAATTAAATCTGAAAGCTTTACCAACGCCTGCTCTTTGTTTGTAATTGTTTTATGCTGGAGTTTTGAACTCGGACTCCAATATACATTCTCCTCAAAAGAGTTTTGTGAAATCTTTATCCAGCTTCCCGAACGCATCTTTTTAATAGATTTATAAATTGAAAGGGGAGATGGCACATATCCAAGATGCAAGAAATCCCGAACAGCAGTTTTGTCAATTTCTTTCGGGATGAACTTTAATTGCATTAGTGATTTTATCTCTGAAGCAAAAGCAAAGTTTTCTCCATCATAAAAATAATAAAGTGGCTTAATTCCTACCCTGTCTCTAAATAAGTATAAATCTTTTTTCTCTTTATCATAGATGGCAATGGCAAACATTCCATTAAGATGATGAACAAAATCAATACCCTGTTGGGCAAATGCCTCAAGGATTACTTCGGTATCTGATGAGGTTTTAAAATTTGATGCTTGCTGTGTTGGAACCGAAAATTTCAGATTGGCTGCTATTTCCTGAAAATTATAAACTTCACCATTATAAATAATCACATACCTTCCATCGTGAGAATACATTGGTTGATTTGCCCGATCAGATAAATCAAGAATAGATAATCTTCTGTGCCCTAAACCTACAATCTCATCTGAAAAATATCCCTCAGCATCCGGGCCTCGATGTGCTAATGCCTCCGTCATATTTTTTAGTTCCTCTTTTGAGAAAACATTTTTTGAAGAATAAAATCCTGCTATGCCGCACATATCTTTTTATTTAAACAAATTATAGAAGGAATGTTTTACAATCGCTAAAAACCGTCGACTGAATAAAACCTGGTAATTATTTTTGGATGCTTGAAAAATATATTTGAATCCGCTTTTTGTTTTTCCGCTCAACACTAAATGCAATGCAATATAACTATCACAATAGGATTCTATCTGCTTAAAATAATCATGAAAAATCTTCAGCACATTCGTATCCTGAAAAGCATATTGGAGAGAAAGCAATTTTCGTTTCAGTAATTTTTGTTCATCAAAGTTTAATACGCTTCTATCTTTATGTTCGAGGATGGAAGCGGAAACCCTATTATCAGTTTTAATTCCATACCTTGCGGCAATCCTAATCCATAACTCCCAATCTTCAGAGCCCGACAGTTCACGATTTTCATTGAAACGATAATCTTTAATTATTGAACGAGCCATGAATACTCCGATACAACTTAAAGGATTTCCTTTAATAAAAATCATTATATTATCATTTGGTAAATAATTTATGCTTGTTCTTATCTTATTCGAATTTGTTTTTACTTCATACGCTAAATGAAAAAATTCAGGAAACCCATATTGGTTAATACTTTCGTAGGCATGAGACAGATACCAGGGATAATAAAAATCATCAGAATCAAGGAAGGTAACATATCTGCCTGTTGCTTTATCCATTCCAAAATTACGGGCTGCTGCTCGTTCGGCATTTTCTATTTTATAATAACTTAGTTTGGCGTCAGAGAATTTACTCATCACTTCTTCTGTATTGTCGGTGCTGCCATCATCAACTACAATGACTTCGAAATATGGATAGCTTTGATTCAATGCTGATAACAATGCCTTATCAAGTAAACCGGCACGGTTATAGGTGGGAATAATAATTGAAAAAAATGGTTTATCTGGCATAGAGTTCTTCCAATTTTGCAATCATCTTATCTAACCCAAAATGTTTTCTAACATCTTCTTTTCCATTCTTTGAAATTGATTCTGATAAAGTTTTGTTCTCCAATAATTCTTTTATCGAATTATATATTTCATCGGAATTTTTATAATCTACCACCAAGGCATTGTGTTTATCTTTAATAAATTCTCTTGCAATTCCTGAAAGAGTGAAGACGGATGGTACTCCTGCTGCTAATGCTTCGACATAAGTTTGTCCGAAGGCTTCGGAATGCGAATCAATCGGGGTGTGAACATAGACATCGAAGAGATGATACATCTGAAATAAATCTTCTTCGAAATTAATTTCCACAAAATTATCCGGCGGAATAGTTTTCAGCAAATTATTTATCTCCAACTTATAATCCCCATTTGCATTGGCAAGAATTAAAAGCGCATCAGGATAATCCGACAATAACTTTTCGAAAGCGGGGATGATATATTGAATCCCTTTCCAATGCGTATAGCGAGCAATGACGCCTATGACGGGAGATTTATCTTTAATGAAATATTTATTTCTCAGCGCATCCATTTTATTTTTATCCGCAATTTCAAATTCCTCTAATTTAAATCCATGATGAATCAGATGAATTTTATCAGCCCTCACGTTTTCCTTTTCAATTAATATTTCTTCCACGTTTTTACTTATCGCCACAATAGCTGTTGCAAAGCTATTAATCATTTTATCATATTTTATCATTTTGGGATAATAATTATGATGATAGGTGGCATGATGGCGGGTATAAATTCTTTTTCGGATGCCAGAAAAATAGGCTGCCGGAAGTCCGATAAGCGAAGCATCGAAAAGATGGGTATGCACAATCGCAGGGCGAATTTTCATCAGCAAAGAAAATATTTTTATAAAAGCCCGAGGCATATCTTTTTTGCTCCTATATATAATGGTGTAAACTTTTACTCCAAGCGATTTTAATTCTTTTTCCAGCAGCGACGAACCGGGATTGAGGAGGATAAACGACAATTCGAATTTATCTTTGTTCAACTCTTGGGCAATCCATTCGAAGGCGATGGCTTTGTTGATGTTGGAGATGATATAGGTGACTTTCTTTTTCAACGAATTGCTTTTATGGTGCAAATGTAAGGGTTTATTTTGGGTTCGATAGATTATCATCCCGAAATATAGTTTAATAATTGGGGCGAGTACTTCACCACTCGTATCAAAGTCAGTCCCGCCCTAAGGGTCGGGCGCAGTCTATTCAGGTTCAGTTCTTCGTATTCAGGACATTGCCATCAATCGCCCCACGCACCGCGAAACTCATC
>Ga0206937_10218_pt1 | contig 16041 bp, 20 predicted proteins | sample Alteio_BWOrgHeat_11_FD_152923 | JGI IMG/M metagenome (GOLD analysis project Ga0206937, IMG submission 152923) | Enriched cells from forest soil in Barre Woods Harvard Forest LTER site, Petersham, Massachusetts, United States -... | ecosystem: Environmental > Terrestrial > Soil > Temperate forest >... | reverse complement strand
AGGGTAATGGCGGTCATGTCCATTACATTAAGGCCTTTATCGTAAACTTCCTGGTAAGAGATTTCATCGTAGCGTGTTGCTGAAGGATCTTTCTCCGGGTCGGCGGTGTAGATGCCGTCAACACGGGTACCTTTCAGTACTACATCGGCTTTTATTTCTATTGCGCGTAGTGATGCGGCTGTGTCAGTAGTAAAATATGGATTACCGGTACCGGCTCCAAATATTACGATCTTACCGTTCTCCAAATGCGTCATCGCACGGCGGCGGATATATGGCTCGCAGATCTGCTCCATTTTAATGGCCGATTGCAGGCGGGTTTCCACACCGGTGGTTTCCAGTGCGTTTTGCAGCGCCATGCAGTTGATCACGGTTGCCAGCATACCCATATAGTCGGCCTGGGCGCGGTCCATGCCCGACTTTTCGGCGCTTAGTCCACGAAATATATTGCCACCGCCAACTACTAATGCTATCTCTATGCCCTGGTCGTGTACACTTTTGATATCTTTTGCGTATTGCAATACTTGTTCGTTGTCAATTCCGTATTGCTTTGCGCCCATTAGCGACTCGCCGCTTAGTTTCAGGAGGATCCTTTTATAATTCATCTGGAGAAATTTGTTTTTTATCGGATAGATGGAGCTCGCATGGATGTAGTACTACGATCACAGAAATTGCGTTTGCTCGATTCATGAGGTAAGTTTGTCAAAAATATGGAAATATAATTACTGTTAAAATTTTATGTCGACTTTGTTAAGTAATTCCCCTTAAACACAGTCGCCTGCACTTCAAAGCTTTGATTAAATATGATCATATCGGCATCAAAGCCTGCCGCTAACTTTCCTTTATTGGTAAGTGATGCCAGCTGCGCCGGGTATAACGATGCCATATTGATCGCTTCTGCCAAACCTATCCCGCAATATTCAACACAGTTCTGTACCGCTTTCAGCATGGTAAGGCATGAGCCTGATAGCGTACCATCGGGCATCACATACCGGTCGCCGGTGAAGCGGTGTTTGTAAGCGCCTTCTTCAGTAGATGTTACTGCATCAGTTATCAGGAATAGCTTATCGCCCAACTCGCGTTTAGCAAGGCGGATCATGGCAAAATCCACATGAACACCATCGGCTACAATGCTGGTGTATGGCCGTTCTTCGAAAATGGCAGGAATATAGCCCGGCTCGCGATGGTGCATTTGCGGCATGGCATTGTATAAATGCGTTACCGCTTTTACAGGATTATTCAGGAAGGATTTGCCCTGTTGATAAGTGGCATTGCTATGACCGGATGACAATATCACGCCGTGATCGTTCAGATAGTTTATAACCGCTTCATCCTGTAACTCGGGCGCAATAGTCATTACTTTAATTACGCCATCAGCCATACTGATCCATTTTTCAACCAACTCCAGCGTAGCTTTCTTGATATACTTTTCAGGGTGCGCGCCGCGGCGGATCGGGTTCAGGAACGGGCCTTCCAGGTGCAAACCTAAAAAGTTACCTTTTGCCTGTTCGCGGTAGATCTTTGCCGATTCGATACCCTGCTCAAATATCGCATCGGTATTTGTGCCGATGGTAGCCATGAAACCGGTTGTGCCCTGGCTCAGCAGGTCGCTTTCCATCCGGGCCAATGCGTCAACTTCCGGCGTACCTGCAAACAGTTTGCCGCCGCTGCCGTAGATCTGCAGATCGATCAGTCCGGGAGCAACGTTTGCGCCCTGCAGATCGATTCGTTCTGCATCCTGCGGGATGGCTGATTCGTCAATAATATCGGTGATCTTATCGCCATCAATTACAATGGCTTTGCCGCGGGTGATAGTTCCGTCGGAGATGAGCTGGAGATTGTGGTAGATGATTGACATTGTTATCATAAATGTAGAGACGCATAATTGCGTCTCAGTCAAATTTACAAGGAGACGCAATTATGCGTCTCTACATGGGCATAAAGGTCAAAAAAAATCCCCCTCGGTATTCCGAGGGGGACTAAATATTTAAGCTCCTAAAGCAACCCGCTTAAAGGCAGTTACTGTCAGTCCCGGCTCAATGGTGCCGAGGTGCTGCGTAACGCTCTTGGATGGGTCTTTCACAAACTCCTGGTTCAACAGGGTTGAGTCTTTGTAGAATTTATTCAATTTACCGGCAGCGATCTTTTCAACCATTGCTTCCGGTTTGCCTTCTGCACGGATCTGCTCTTTAGCAATTTCCAATTCACGCTCGATAGTTGTTGAGTCAACACCATCTTTATCGATAGCGATAGGGCTCATAGCAGCGATCTGCATGGCTATGTCCTTACCTACTTCTTCGGCACCGTCAACATCCTTATTCAGGGCAACCAATACCGCAAGGCGGAAGTTACCGTGAATGTAAGCGATCACGCGGTCGCCTTCAACCACTTCATATTTTGATACGCCGATCTTCTCGCCGATCTTACCTGTTTTATCGATAGAAGCTTCAGCAATAGTTAAACGTGAGCTGTCAACATCAATTTGTAACTGGCTAAGCTCTTCCAGATTTTTAGGATTAGCTTCAACAGCAGCGTTAGCGATAGCATTCCCGAAAGCGATGAAATCAGCATTCTTAGCCACGAAATCAGTTTCGCAGTTCAGCTCGATAATTACACCACGTTTGCCATCAGCAGAAGTACGTGCAATAACAACACCTTCGTTTGATTCCCTGTCCTGGCGGCTGGCGGCAACTTTAGCGCCTTTTTTCCTCAGGAAGTCAATAGCAGCTTCAAAATCGCCATTGGTTTCAGTTAAAGCTTTTTTGCAGTCCATCATGCCGGCGCCTGTTTGCTGGCGCAGCTTGTTTACATCTGCTGCAGAGATCTGTACTGTAGACATATTATTTTTTCCTTTTGTTAAAAGTGGCAGTTATGAGGCGGTTGCAATACTTGCTTTTCCCATCCACATAACTACCACTATAGTGTTATTTCAATATAAAGTGAACATTATAGTATTATTGGCAAACTGCCACTGCTACTAATCCCGATAGCTATCGGGACTGCTACTTATTCTCCCTCAGCCGGTTCAGTACCTGTTTCAGCGGCAGCTTCTGCTACTTCTGCAGTAGTTGCTGTTGCTTTGTTACGGGCACGCTTGCCATTTTCGCCCCTGTCCGGAGTTACTGCTTCAGGCGCGTCAGCTTTAGCTTTTGCTACTGCTGCTTCTTTTTCAGCTTCGTCTTCCTTCTCGCGTTTGCGTTCGTCAAGGCCTTCTTCAATAGCTTTGATGATGATGCCGGTGATCAATGAAATTGATTTTGTAGCGTCGTCATTCGCAGGGATCGGGAAGTCGATGTTCGAAGGATCAGAGTTGGTATCAACCATTGCAAAGGTCGGGATGTTCAGTTTCAATGCTTCAGAAACAGCGATGTGCTCTTTCTTAACGTCGATCAGGAACAATGCAGCCGGTAAACGGTTCAGGTCGGATATACCGCCTAATAAAGTTTCCAGTTTAATACGCTCACGCTGGATCATCAGCCTTTCTTTTTTAGAAAGGTTGCTGTAAGTACCGTCTTTGGTCAATTTATCGATGTTCGACATCTTTTTAATCGACTTACGCACGGTAGCGAAGTTGGTAAGCATACCACCCAGCCAACGCTCGGTGATGAAAGGCATGTTCACTGTTTTTGCATAATCGGCTACGATATCCTTAGCTTGTTTTTTAGTAGCTACGAATAATACCTTGCGGCCTGATTTTACAATTTGCTTTATAGCTGCAGCAGCTTCTTCAACCTTGGTTAAGGTTTTATTTAAATCGATAATGTGGATACCATTACGCTCCATGAAAATGTACTGTGACATTTTCGGGTCCCATTTGCGGGTAAGGTGGCCAAAGTGCACACCAGCGTCCAGTAACTCGTCGTATGTTGTTCTTGCCATTTTGTTGTCCTCCTTGTGATTAACGTTTGCTGAATTGGAATCTCTTGCGTGCTTTCTTGCGCCCTGGTTTTTTACGCTCAACCATACGGTCGTCACGTGTCATTAAACCTTTAGCGCGCAGCGCAGGTTTTTTCTCAGCATCGAGTTCAACAATAGCTTTGGCAATAGCTAAACGAACGGCTTCTGCCTGTCCTTTTACGCCACCGCCTGCAACGTTTACCTTTACATCATATTTACCGGTTGAGCCTGAAACCTCAGTGCTTTGGGTAACAATGTATTGCAATGGCAATGTTGGGAAATACTCTTTGTAGTCTTTACCGTTTACGATAATTGCACCGTTACCATCCTGTAGATAGATACGTGCAACAGCTGTTTTTCTTCTGCCAGAAGTGTTTGTTGTTGGCATTTCTTTTCTCCTTAATGATTAAAAGTTAAATGGTTGTTGGGTTTTGTGCGGCATGCGGGTGTGTTGCGCCTGCATAAACATGCAGATTGCCAAATAATGCACGGCCCAAACGATTTTTAGGTAACATACCACGCACGGCTTTTTCAATTACGCGTGTAGGATGCTTTGCCATTAACTCCTGTGGAGAAATGAAACGCTGACCGCCAGGATAACCAGTGTATGAAACATACTGCTTGTCGCTGAATTTGTTACCGGTCAGTTTTACCTTGTCTGCATTAATAACGATCACGTTATCACCGCAGTCTACGTTTGGGGTGAATTCAGGCTTGTTCTTTCCACGGATGATCATAGCGATCTTCGTAGACAAGCGCCCCAAAATCTCGCCTTCCGCGTCAACAACAACCCATTGTTTGTTAACGGTTTTTTTGTTAGCCGAGACAGTTTTGTAACTTAACGTATTCACTTGCTTAAAATTAAATTAATAAAACGTTTATCATACCCCGTAATTTCGGGACTGCAAAGATACGGTTTTTTATATCAGTAGCAAGAGGAATGTTGAGTTTTGTTAGATTAGAAATTAAGGCAGAATTTTTAGCCCGGATTATTTAGAATAATATAACGCCGATTATAATTATATAACAATATAAATGTAATTTTATATGAACTTAACCCTATTGCTATGAGCGAGTATTTGAAAAAATCAGAAACACAGCAGAGCCAGCATACGGCTAATAATTTGTTGCAGCCTCAACTTAAGAAATCAGCATCCTATCTAAAAGATAATCGCCCCAAAAGTATTGCGCAAGCAAAAGTAATGAATGCTTTAAATGGCAACTCAAATATTAAGCAGTTAATAATACAGGGTAATTATAGTGCAATACAACAAAAGGAGAATAGCCCCGCCCAGCGCAAAGAAAATAAAACAGGACTGCCCGATGAACTGAAAAGCGGAGTTGAAAATTTATCCGGTATTTCGATGGATGATACTCAAGTGCATTATAATTCATCCAAACCGGCACAGCTGAATGCCCATGCTTACGCGCAAGGCAAAAATATACATATATCGCCCGGTCAGGAAAAACACCTGCCGCACGAGGCTTGGCACGTAGTACAGCAAAAACAAGGAAGAGTAAAGGCTACAAAGCAAATGAAGGCTGGAATTGCTGTAAACGATGATAGAGGACTGGAACATGAAGCCGATGTAATGGGTGCAAAAGCGGTGCAGAAAAAATTTGACGGGCAAAATGCTCACAAACAAAGTTATCCAGCCGATACGGCCGGGAACGCTGTACAAAGAGTAATAATAAATACCGGTAGAGAGAATCTCACTACCGAACTTTCGAAAGATACCGGCTGGATAATAGCATCAGACATCCAGGTAGCTTTAGAACAAGGCGGCGAGGACCAACAAATTTTCGAGTTAAACAATGTACCAGGGAATTTTAAGGTTGAGCCCGGAGAAAATATTTACCTGGTAGGCCATGGCAGTGCAGGTAAAATAGGGCATAAACTACCAAAGGATGTGGCACCGGAATTGAACCGTATCCTACCTGATAATTACACCGGCATTGTACGTACGCTTAATTGCTCATCTGCTGCAGGTGGTGGTGAATCTGCAGTCGCCCGACTTGCCGGAACAATGGTACAGAAAACAATTGTACGCGGGGCAAATGGCGTAGCAATCAATCATCCATCGTATCCTAACGGTACGCGTGTAATTCCTGAAGACAAATATGATGAAGCCAAACCACTTATTAATCAACACATTGCGGCAGTTAACATCAAATGGGTCAATTATGTTCGTGATACGGGCATAATACCCGCATTATTTAAATTAGATGCTTTTTTTGCAACATTAATATCTGAAAGCTTTTACCTTGATCTTGAGCATGAATTGGATGACCGGAACTTATTATTGCCTGCACATAAGGGTGTAGTTGGTTATAAGAAACGTTAATAAGCTTTAAACTTAAATTAGCTTACGGCTGTGATAGCCCGGTAAATGTCTGAACCTGAATTTAGGAATTACCCGAATTACTTTTCAACTTTTAAATCAACCCCGCTTTACGAGTATAGTGTACAGCCTTATGCGCGGCTTGTCACACTGAGGCTCTCGAAGTGCCTGTATTTGCTGCAATCGGGTTTAGAGATGGCAGTTAATGCAACGGCTTATTTCAGTCAGCAGCAAATGAATTCTTTATACTTGTATTTATAATTCCTGAAGCTTACGATCTTATCAGATGGTATAACGATACGACATTTTGGAATATTTCTCTTAATTGTATCATCAGGATCAAATCCATACTCTGCAATTTCTTTCGGCTGTTCAGCCATAAGAGCCGTATCTAATATCACTATTGTATCCGGTTTCAAATAATGCCCGCGATAATCGGCCGCATATACAAATGCGTCCGCCCATAACGCTGCCGTATCTTTTTTATTGGTTTGCTTTTCCTTACATACGTAAGAATTAACCAGCGTCATCCTGGCCGAATCAAAATCATTGCCGTTTAATTCCTGCATATGCCGGGTATCCAGGCATACCACTTCATCTTTCGGCAAGTTAACGATATAATGAATTAGGTCTTTAACAAGAATAAAGCCCACTACCGAAAAAGTGACTGTTACAATAATTGCTATGCGCCAGGAGTATTTGTCCATTTGATATTAATACTATATGGGCGTGAAATGTAACCCCTTTCGATAGCTGTAATTATTTTTAACAATCTCCACTACTTTATTACTTTTACGCAATACGCAATTTCATCCACAACATGATCATCATAAAAACCCACGCCGAATTTGAAGCCTACAACGGCAAAGAGCTCGGCATATCCGACTGGCACACTATCGATCAGCAACAGATCAATCGCTTCGCCGATGCTACGCTGGACCATCAATGGATCCACACCGACCCGGCCCGTGCACAAAGCGAAGGCGGTTTTGGAGCTGCCATTGCGCATGGCTATTTAACCCTGTCGCTGCTGCCTTATTTGTGGGAACAGATTGCCGATATACAGAACCTTAAAATGCAGATCAATTATGGCATAGAGAATTTAAGGTTCGCGCAGCCGGTGCTGGTTGATGGCCGCGTACGGTTGAAGGCGAAGCTGAATGCCATTGTTAATCTGCGTGGCGTTACTAAGGCTACTATCAATGTGGCGCTGGAGATTGAGGGACAGAAAAAACCTGCTTATACCGGCGATGTGGTTTTCCTTTATCACTTTTTGGATTAAGCAATACATCAAACGTTTATGCAACTTTTTCCTTTCCTCCGCCGTATAAACATGGGGTATCGTATATCCCGAATTTGAGGAAATTTGGGATATACTTCCCGCTATTGGGGAATCCCCGCAGCAAATGCCCCATAGCAGAAAATCCATCCACATACATCCGTTGTGGTATTGTCTTAATCAATATAAATTTCACCTATACCTCATTATCAACAACTATCAATTATTAAGTAATGTTGTAGTTCAGGAATTACACTAACGACCTCATTTTACGCCAGTATTAAGGAATTATTTTCTTTAGTGCTGATTTTTAAAGTATAGATTAATCAGCGTAAAGTAAAAAACAAGTTTGCTTTTCTTGCAAAAAAAACCCGTTTATACGCATTATTCCGCAAAAGTGTAAACAATACACCCTTTGTGGGTTATGGGGAACGGTTATTGTAAATTGTTCTATAAAAAAGAACAAATGAATAACTAAATACCCTTCCGACCCTTGAAAAACATTACTATCTCCCGCAATCTTCTTTACTTCGCCGCGCTGGTATTATTTACCGGATGCAGCAAGTTACAAGGTACCGTTGACCCGACATCAACCATACCTGCCCGCAGTGCAACTTCCGACAGTTACCAACCCGTAACCAAAGGATCGTACTGGAAATACGCATACACCAAAGATGGTGTAACCGACACCGCCACAACAACCATTACCGGGTTGACTATAGCGTATAACAATACACCCTATTCTGAAGCGGCTACAACTTATAAGCAGCATAACTTTCCTGATGTTACCAGCTATTTGTCGTCAGGTAGCCACGTATATAAAGCGCTCAGCATAGCTAAATCAGATACAAGTAATCTGTATTTCTTTAACGATACTACAGCGCTTAACAATACCTGGACGGCTAAAGTGAATAATTCCGGCATCGTCAACGGTCAACAGGCGCGTTATGTAGGCGACATCGTGGAGCAAAACATCAGCCTTACCGTTGAAGGCAAAACATACACTGGTGTTACTCACTCGAAAATATACCTGCAATATCTGCAAGGCGATAACAGCTATACTACCACCGAAACGTATGATTTCTTTATGGTGCAAGGCATAGGCGCTATCGAGATCTTTACCAGTACCAGTGCAGGCAGCAACTCATCGAGGGCGCTGATCTCTTACTTGATAAAGTAACAGGTTATCTTTTAATATACTTACCGCTTAAAAGCGTATCCATCACTTGGTCGTGAAAGCTTTGCCCTACCGGGATAATGGTTTTTGCAAGATGAAGCATGTTGCCCTCGATAGAGTTAACAAAAACCGGGTTTACGATATAGCTTTTATGCACCTGCATAAACTTTTTAGGCGGCAGGTTCTCTAATATACCCTTAATGGTGAGATACGCTATGCGCTTACCGCTAAGGGTATAAAGCGTTAAATAGTTCGACATTCCTTCAATATAGATCAGCTCGTCGAATACTATCTTTTCTATCCTGCCATCGCACTTCACAAAAAAATGATCGGCGGCAATACCGGCAACGCTCGCGCTGTTTTGTTTAAGCGTGTGCAGTTCCAGGGCTTTGTTGGAAGCTTTCAGAAACCTGTCCAGCGAAAATGGCTTTACCAGGTAATCCATCACCGCCATATCGAAACCATCCAGCGCGTATTGGCCATAGGCTGTGGTCATGATCACCATCGGCAGTTTGTCAACCGAGCGGAGAAATTCCAGGCCGGTCATTTTCGGCATATTGATATCGAGGTAGAGCAGGTCGGGCTTCAGCTCGCTGATCAGTCCGGTTGCCTTTAAAGGGTTCTCGGCAGTGCCTACAAGTTCCAGGAAATCCGTTTCTTCAATATATTCCTGCAGCAATTTGCGGGCTATCGGCTCGTCATCAATGATCAGGCACTTCAGTTTCATAAATTGTACAAAGTTAGTATCACCTCAAAATCCTCAGCGGTATTGTTAATCTTCAGAAAATGCCTGCCGGGATACACCAGCTCCAGCCTCCGTTGCGTATTGGCTATGCCCAGGCCCGATGAACCCTCGGGTGTGCGGATAAAATTATCCTTCGTATTAAAAACCCTGAAGGTGAGCGCGGCATTCTGATAGGTCAGGTCCATCTCTACAACATTCCCCTTACCCTCATTATAACCAACATACTTAAAAGCATTTTCTACAAACGTAATAAACAGCAGTGGCGCAACTTTTACATTGCCGTTCACGCCGCTGGTACGGAAATCAACTGTAATATGCTCATTCATGCGGCTTTTTTGCATGGAGATGTAATTTTTGAGATAGTTTACCTCGCGCTCCAGTTCTATCTGCTCCACGTTGCATTCATACAGCTGGTAGCGCAGCATTTCAGAAAACACCAGCAGCATATCGCGCGCAACTTTGTTCGACTTATCGATATGCCCGTAAATGGAATTAATAGAATTAAACAAAAAATGCGGATTGAACTGTGCCCGGAGGAAATTCAATTCATTGGCAGCTTTTTCTTTAATGATCTGTTCGATATATAGTTGTGAGCGGATCCGCTCGATGATCATATGGCCCGCCAGGATGATCACCAGCCAAAAGAGTATGTTGACGAATGAGTTATAAAAAATATAAAAGAATCCCGGTGGCGGCGCTGATATGCCAAACACATACCGGCTCACCAACATGGATACCGGCACCCGCAATGCCGATGCTACGATCACCCCCACTATAAAGTAAAACCCGAACAGCACATATTTCTTTTGGTTGAGATACCTCGGGATGTTATACAGCAGGTTGAAATAATAATTGCCGGCAATAAACACCAGGTAGCAAAACTGGATGGTAATGGCATGGGTGAGCACCAGCGTACCGTTGCGGAAAATAAAGATCCAGCATACATAAGCCACAAACCAAAAGCTGAGGTGGTAAATGATCTTATGTCTGCCGGAGAATAGCTTCATCATGCTGAATATATGGCAAATATGATATTAATGTAGCAATTATTTTAGTTCGTCGCCGTCGGGAAAAGCCTGGCCCTTGTGACAGGTGTTGCAACCGATCACCAACGCATTGCTGCCGATGAGCGGATGTTTTACCTTAAAGTATTTCTTATTGATACCCAGCGTCATACGCATCATCTCCCTCGAAATGTTTTTTTCGGGCTTTGCATCGCTGGCAAAATCCAGCCCGTGGCCGTCTTTGTTTTCAGTATGGCAAAAGCCGCAGGTTACACCCAGCCCGTCCTGGAAATCGTCAACCATAATGCTTTGCAGATCGCGCGCGCTGATGTTCTTTGGCAGCACCTTCAGGTTGACATACTGCGGCGATTGCGGCGTAGACGACAGCGTAGTTAATGTTGCCCCGGTTACAATTGCCGCCGCGATGCCGGCTATGATGGTAAATTTTAAATTCAGTTTCATGATGACACCTTTTTTGCGCGGATGCTCATATCAACCTGTAATTCGTTGGCTATGGTGCTGGTGCCGCCTACACCGTAATCCTTCCGGTTGATTTTGAACGACCCTGTGAATAAGTAGCCATCGGTCTCGGTTGTAGCCGTGAAAGGAAAAGAAATGTCCTTCGTGGTGTTCTTGATGGTGAGCTTGCCGGTGAACTCATACCGGTTTTTTCCCGTGCTTTTTATAGCTGTTGATGCCAGCCTGATATGCGGGTAATTCGTTACATCAAAGTATCCGCCCGCTTTCAGATGCTCGTCGCGCAACGAATTGTCGGTATTTACCGATCCCGCATTTAGTGTTACATCAAAACTGGCTGCCGAGGGGTTTTGCGCGTCGAAATTTATTTTGCCCGCTAAGCCGCTGAACGTCCCCTTTACATCAAACCCTAAATTGCTTATGGTAAATTTCAACGCGCTACCCTCGTCTGCAGGCTGATACTGCGCAAACCCGACCCTATGGGTTAAAAGCGCAAGCACCAGCAGTATCATTCTTTTCATAGACAAATTCATTCTATTCTTATTGTTCTTAATTATTGTCCCGGCACTTTATCTGCCGCTATTAATGGAATATCCGTTACCGCCAGTGTGTGATTATGCTCGACATAGCTTACGCTGGTAAGCCCCAGTACGGTGCGTAATTTTTCGGCAGGCACTTTCATCGGGCCGGGAGCCGGTGCGCTGCCCGGCGCAGGCTGCGGAAACGCGGTTGACATTGCCGTGTGGAAAGTGATATTCCCTTCAACTTTTTGTATGGTTTGGTGGATGTGCCCGTTCAATACCGATACAGAACCGAAACGCCTTAACAGCGCCAATGCCTGCTCGCTATCCGAAGTTCCCCAGCCCCATTGCGGGTAAATTGCCCACATGGGGATATGCGCGAATACGACAATAGGCGTGCTTGATGATAGTCCGCGCAGATCGGCTTCCATCCATTTTAGCTGCTCAGGGCCGAGATAGCCCAGGCCACCATCCACGTGGTTGGTAACATTTACCAGCCCCATAAAATGCACCCCATGCGAATCGAAGCTGTACCAGCCATCGCCCATGGTGCCTTTTCCAAAGCGGTCGAGGTATAATTTGCCGTTATCGGTAAAGTCGTGTTCGCCGGGTACATAGAATATCTTTTCGGTCTTTACGCTTTTTAGCGATTGCTCCAGCGTGTCGAATTCATCGGCCTGCGCCAGGTGGCTCAAGTCGCCGGTGTGCAGCACAAAGGATGGCGTAGTTGCCATGGCGTTAATTTTTTCAATTGTGGCCTGCAAGGTGCCAACCACATCTGTATTGGCGGGCTTGCTGAAACCAATGTGACTGTCGCTGATCTGCACAAAGCTAAAATCAGACTGCGGCATTACCAGGCCTTTTTTCAGGTTACCTGTTGAGCGGTCTATCAGTTGGCTCATGCCGTATGATTTTAATATGCCGCCCGACATCATCCATAAAACGCCGGTGCCTGCCCAGGCCATACATTCCAGGAAACCGCGGCGGTCTATACCGTCGTTATTTGCATCAATACTGTGTGCATGTGCGTGGTGATCGTGATCGTGGTGTTTCATAATCTTGTTATTTAAGTTTTTGATTATGACACGAAGAAACCGAATCCCCGGAGGCGGGTATAATTATTTACGCCAACTAACCGGATTACTTGATGAACGTGGAAATATTATAACAGCCGTCGTAAGGTATTGGTAATTAGCCGAGTGTTGCTTATATTAGTAACGGATTATACCAACCGTTATCGCATTGAAAAATCAACTTAAAATAAATATTTACCTCGCGCTGGTCACGCTTATTGCGGGCTGTAAGCTTGATGCGCCTATTTTGCCTAAAACAACGGATACAACCGGAGGCGGCGGAACTGTCGTATTTCCACCTGCCGGCGATGGCTCCTATCAGCCAACAACATCAGGGTCGTACTGGATCTATAAGAGCATAACAGCAGGGGTAACAGATACCACCAAATCTGTTATTGACGGCAACACAGCAACCTTCGACGGCGTGAAATATTATGAAGGCATTGCCTACTATCAAAATCAAAGCGTTATAGATACGTCTTACCTGTCGAAAGAAAACCATGTTTATATAAACTATGCCATTGCCGCCGGCCAGGTAATAAAACTTTACTATTTAAACGATAACATAGCGGTTGGCCAGGGCTGGACTTCGCCAATCAACGATTCCGGCGAATTAAATGGTATTCCCGGGCAGTTTGTGGGCAGCATCATTGAAAAGGGCATATCGAAAACCGTAGAGGGTAAAACTTACAAAAATGTAATCCATTCAAGGGTAATGTTGCAATATGATTATGGCAGCGGCTTTGAAACAGCAATTACCTATGATAATTATTGTGCGCAAAATATAGGTATTATCGAAGTAGATACGCAGGGACTTGGTATTACAGGGGTGGAGACGCTGCTGAGTTATTCGATAAAGTAATCAGATAAATACTGGAAACAGCAAAGTTTATATTCAGGAATGTGGTAGTATACCTGCTGCTAAGCATGGCAACCTTCCTGATGCTTAAAGGTATCATACGCTATATACCGATGCAGGATAATATCGGTTTCCTGCAATTTAAACAGGATTACCTCCATATACTTCCCTGGAAAATAGCTTTTTATACACATGTATTTTCCGTATCCTTTGCTTTAATAGCAGGCTTTACACAATTCTCAAACACGATACTCCAAAAGCATAAAAACATCCACCGCTTAATGGGCAAAATATACGCTGTGGATATTTTGTTCATCAACTTCCCGACAGCCATGATCATGGCGATATATGCCAATGGCCAGTTACCTGCAAAGACGGCGTTTGTAGTGTTGGATTGCTTGTGGTTTTATTGCACGCTGATGGCCATGTTGAAGGTTAGAAAGCGGGATTTTAAAGCGCATAAAAATTTCATGATCAGGAGCTATGCGCTTACACTTTCTGCCGTAACCCTGCGCATGTGGAAGATCGTTATTTTAGGATTTGTATATATCGATCCGCTGCACCTGTATATGATAGATGCCTGGCTTGGTTTTGTGCCTAACCTGCTGTTTGCAGAATGGCTCATCAGGCGCAGATCAGTAAAAAAGAAAAAGACATTTACCGCTCAAGGCGGATATTAGCGAGTATAAGCCAGAAGATCGCAACCAACACCAGTGCAAAACTTACAATAAAGCTTATCGCCCTGAAAGTACGGGGGTGTTTATTGCCAGCCTTTACTAATTGATTATAGATCAATAGCGAAACAAAATAGCCGGCAGCAATTGCAATACCCAGCGGAAGGATAAGGAAGATCACTAATAGTCCCATTGTTGTGTTGGTTTATGCTGCTCTAAATGTACCTGTTTCAAATATTCTGCACAAATCTTTACAATAGATTGAAATAATATAGGTTTCTTGGCGGATAGGTTGGGATTAAGAATTAGGATATCGCTTTTTCCTCCTTGCATCTATCTCAGCCTTGGTTTCTTCCCACGTGTAGCCCTTATCAATCCCCTCTCGCCATCTTCTAACACGTTCATCAAGTTCAGCAACAAATTCTTTGTCTTCTGACCAATCAGCTGGCGGTGCCAATTGGTCTTCAAACAAGTCATATATAGACTTGATTTGCTTATCATCAGCAGTATTGATGTAGTTATGTAATTTTCCCTGATCGCTGTAGTTGTCATAAATCAAATTTAATGATTGAATAATTAATTCAATAGAATGTTTGTTTCTTAAAATTCCAGTATAACCGACAATAACGCTTTAATTATTCAATCTATAATAACCTATTCCATTGATAATCAGTAAACAAATTTTCTTTCTAATTAAAAATCGATAACTGGCAACATAATTGACTTATACACTTCAAAAAAATAAATCTATTATGGAAACCATTGAAAAATCAGTTGAAGTATTAAATGATCTGATAGAGATCAACAACGACCGCGTTGCAGGTTTTGAAAAAGCGATAAAAGATCTTGATGAAGGCAACAGCGACCTGAAAGCAGTTTTTGAAAAATTTGCCGAAGACAGCCGCAACAATTCGCGTGAGCTGACCAATACCGTTAATAGTTTTGGCGGCGAAGCAGAAACCGGCACCAGTGGTTCGGGCACTATACACCGTGCATGGATAGATGTAAAAGCTACCTTCACCGGCCACGACCGTAAAAGTATTTTAGCTGAGTGCGAACGCGGCGAGGATGCCATTAAAAAAGCATACCAGTCAGCCATTAATGAAAGCAGCGAGCTTTCCCCTGAAGCATTGCAAATTATTTCAAATCAGCAGCAGGCTATTAATGCCGGTCACGACAGGATCAAAGCCCTTCGCGATAGCCAGGCTTAACCCTTCTTATTTAAATAATTCTAAAAGCTATGCTTCACTAAGCATAGCTTTTTTATTTGGTGGAAATCCGGGCCAGCCCATGTTAAATTCATGTACTGTTAAAATTAGATTAACCTGTTAGCAACCAATGCATTGTTAACAAATAAATCACACCGTTTTAACGTTATTATGGAATGTTATCGCTTATTTTTATAGACCTGTAACGGATATACGATTTTGCGTGTTTGATTATAGGGTAGTTCCTGCATCGAACACCAAAGTTCGGCAAAAGAAACAGGTCGGCATTATTTAACCTAAAATAATTATTATGACCTGGAGAAAATTCAGCGGCGAGATCATCCAAGCGCCCATCATTGAAGAAGTTGAAAGGGCAATTGAACGCGAAAGCCTGCTCGGCAACAAGCTAAAAGTTTGTATCGGCACCGATTCGCAGGTGAAGGGCAATGTAACCGATTTTGCTACGGTTATTGTTTTTCTGCGCGAGGCAAGGGGCGGTTTCATGTTCATCCAGCAGGAACGTACTTCGCAAAAGATGAGCATTAAAGAACGTATGCTTACCGAAGTGCAGAAATCTATCGACATTGCCTACAAGCTGTGCGATCTGCTCGACCTGTATGAAGTTGACCTTGAAGTTCACGCCGACATTAACACCAACCCAATGTTCAAGTCAAATCAGGCACTGCACGAAGCAATGGGTTACATCCTGAGCATGGGCTTTGTTTTTAAGGCGAAACCTGAGGCGTTTGCCAGCTCCTACTGCGCCAATAAAATTGTGCAGTAAGTAA
>Ga0206937_10216_pt1 | contig 16071 bp, 10 predicted proteins | sample Alteio_BWOrgHeat_11_FD_152923 | JGI IMG/M metagenome (GOLD analysis project Ga0206937, IMG submission 152923) | Enriched cells from forest soil in Barre Woods Harvard Forest LTER site, Petersham, Massachusetts, United States -... | ecosystem: Environmental > Terrestrial > Soil > Temperate forest >... | reverse complement strand
CGCCTTTTCCCCGACCTGCTGCCGCAATGCGGGGTACGCAGCGTTGATGTTTAGTGGCATAATAACAGAAAATCCTTGTTTTTTGTAAGCAGCTATTTAATTTAGCTGTTAATTATACTTATATTATGAGATCTGTTATTTTAAAAAGCACCATTTTTGCTGTGCTACTATTGTTTATTAATAATGCTTTATTTGCTGCTGTAAAGAAAGCGCCACCCCGCACGATACACATTGCCGGTCTTGTTGTAAATGCTAAAACTTTGATGCCTGTGGAAGCGGCCAACATTTTTGATGCGGAAGATCATTTATTAGCCACTACTGATAAAAACGGCTATTATAATGTTACCATTAACGTAACACCCACCGGTGAAATGTACTTTTCGATAAAAATAAAAAAGGAGGGTTATCAGGCAATTAATCAAAATGAACACTGGGGAAACCTATCAGATGGCACAAAGGCCCTCTATTATTTCGGATTGAAACAGAAAGGCGACAAAACATCGTCATTCTCAAAACTCAACAACAAATTCGATGGCGACCTGAGCTATGCCAGTGCTGAAAGCAATTTTGCCAAAGCAAAAGCCGAACGCCTGTTTGACATTAAAATAGAAGATGCTAAAGCAGGTAACCAGGATGTATTGATACAAATTGATGGCGCTTATTATATTGTGGACGATACCGGCTGGATAAAATTGAACTCCGACAAAGACCTTATCTCGATAGATAAAAAACAGGTGGTAGCAGCAGATCAGCTAAATAGCATACTAAAGCGCAAGAATGTAAAAGGCATGACGCCCACCAGTTCATCATCAGCAAAGTTTACTGTTTATACAAGGTAATATTTTCTGCAAATATAAAACGGGCATGCACATTATAGCATATGCCCGTTCTACATGGTCGCACAACTGCGATTATTTTGAATATTTTAAACTGAATTTTCCGTTTGTTATTGATTTTGTTGGAAGTGTATTGTTGTTGCCAATGGCAATACCACCTTCTACTTTACCTTTAAATGTACCGGAAATTGAAGTCGAGGTTAGCGTACTTACGGTAACAGTTGGCAAATTAGACGAATCATCATCATCGTTCAGATAGCTGTCGGCATTAGCTCCTGGCGGCGTATACAACAACAATGGTTTATCATCATCATTTGCTGCGGCATCGCTGTAAGTTTTTCCTGCGATTGGAGTGCCTGCCAGCACTAAGGATATGGTTGTACCATCCTTTGCCTGGCCGTTAAGGCTGGTAAAGCTCTGGCCATTTTCGGTGCCGGTAACAGCTATTGCATTGGTGCTAAAAGTGGTTGCCGTACCGTCTATATCGGCAGTGATATAAATACTGGTGGTAGTGGTGGTTTTATCCTTTGAACACGAGTTTAATACCAATACTCCGGAAGCCAGGGTTAATACAATAAGTAATTTTGATTTCATGTTTGTTATTTTAATTATATAGCGTGTGTTTAAAAGTGCGGAAATTATACTGTTAAACCGCGGGTGTTATACGGCTTTCTTTAATTGTGGTTTAGTTTCTTAAATTTAAAAAACAAGAATCCGTTGGGGTTAACGGTTTGCTGCCCAAATATAATACATAAATTTTATTGTCCGGCAGCATCTGATGCAAAAGAAATTTGTGATCATACCTATACATCGCAAATTGCGGGTTATGCCATAGGTGATAAAAGGAGTTCACAAAAAAGCCTTCGGAATGGTCTTCCGAAGGCTTTAAGAGGTAATTCAGAACACTATCGCTTCAGTATTGCCCCAAACTTATTCTCATAATCCGTAACCTGTGCCGCAAGCTTATCACTTAGCCTGGCGTCACCGCCTTGTTTGGTAATGGTTGTCATTTCGTAAATAAACCTTATGCCATTTTGCACCATATCACCATCTACCTCTGCTGCATTATTTTGCAGCTGGTAGTAATTATAATCCAGCTGGTCGGTTAAATAACCATCAACGCTGGCTACCAGTTTATCGCCCAGTAATGCATCATGTAATTTATATGAAGTATCGGCAATGGATATTTTGCCCTGTGCCGCCATCAGGCTGGGGTTAATGTCCGGCATTACTGCATCATATTTCCTGAGCGCATTTTTTGCCAGGTCTGCGCGGCCATCCTTTAAAAGGTTGGTGGCCAATATGGCAAATGCCTGCACCATTTGCGGGTAGAACATTTGTGTAGATTGCTGATCTAAATATTTAGCGGTTTTAAAATTCCCGTATCTGAATTTGTTCATCATGTTGTCATACATCACCAAACTGTTTGCCTGTGGCTCACGGTCGCTGTATGCCGAATCCGGTTTCAGCGGCATCAGGCGATAAGTGAAGCCTTCCTGGTACAAATACTGCTGCATGCCAAACAAATTTTCCTGCCCTACCGATACGGCAAAGCAGATCGGCCTTTTCCAATGGTCATGGCTCAGGATATCTACCATAGCCAATTTCTCCTTAGTCAAACCATCAACCGGCAGTTTCCATTTTATGGTATCCGTAAGCAGGCTTACTTGCTGCGGGGCGATCACATTATTCGCCATTATCTCATCCGGTTTCACGGTAAGCTTAAAATTTCGGGTAGGCAGATAATTGGTGTAGGTGCCGTTATTGTATTGCACCATAGTGCGCTGATCGTCGGAAGTTACAAAATCAAACACATCGCTCACCTCCGTGTATCCCGGTATTTTAGCATCATTGTATGGGATGTAATCGCGTGTCCCGTCCTGGTATTTGCTAAACGGCATACTGATCGGCAATGCATCCGCGTCGTTTATTTTGCGCTGCATCTGTTTTATCGACCAATCCCCGCTTAACAAGCTCATGTTTACGATACGCACATCCGGCCGCACGTGCTCGGCTTCCTGTATGGCCCAAAGTGAGTAAGTGTCGTTATCTCCATAATCAAAAAGTATAGCATTTTTCGGGCACGACATGAGGTAATCATACGCCATATCATGCGCGGTAAGCTTGGTTGAGCGGTCATGATTGCCCCATTCCTTGCTGGCCAACAGGATTGGGCCGATGAGCAGGCACAATGCGGTAGCGCTGATCACCGCGTAACGCATGTGCATCTTTTTGCGGGCAAGATCAGCTAAAGCGATCACCCCAAAACCTATCCATATCGCGAATGCGTAGAACGAGCCTACATAGGAGTAATCCCTTTCTCGTGGTTGCACAAATGGTTGGTTTACATATAATACGATGGCCAGCCCGGTAAAGAAGAACAGCATGCCAACGATCAATGCATCGCGCTTGCTGCGTTTTACATGATAGAATAGCCCGAGCAATCCCAAAATCAATGGCAAGGCGTAAAGCGGTGTATAGGTAACGCTGTTGGTAATAGATTTAGGCAGATGCTTCGAGCCATCAAACAAACCTGTCGTCCAGTTGCCGCCGATGCCGTTCATATTGGTTTGGCCTTCAATGTCATCATCGCTGTAGCGCCCGGCGTAGTTCCACATAAAATAGCGCCAGTACATCTGGTACATCTGCCAGCTGAACATAAACTTCATATTATCGGCAAACGTTGGCGCCTGCCCGTCAGGAATATTCAGCCATTGCTGGTAGAATTGTGTTGCACGTGCATGGTCGGGGTCGCCTTCAGCAAGGTACATACGGGGTAACAGGGTAGTATGATCGTAAACATAGTTTTCCTGTTTGCCGATGGGTTCGTAACGGTTTTGTCCCTTACGGTACATCATATTGCCATCTTTCTCATCCACGATCTTTGCATCATAGTACGGGCCGGAAAGCAGCGGCGTGTTACCATATTGTATCCGGTTAAGATAGCCGTTCAGCGTAAAGGCATTATCCGGGTGCGCGTTATCCAGGTTGGTGCCTGCAGTAGCGCGTATCGGGATGTACAGGAAAGAGCTATAGCCTAAATAGATAAATATCACGCATAAAAAAGCAAGATTAAGCATGGGCTTTTTATGTTTAATGCTATAGCGTATGCCATAAATAAGTCCGGCCGTCAGCACTACAAAAAAAGCGGCAACCCCGCTGCCAAAGCCCAGCCCCAGCGTATTTACAAAAAATAGGTCGGAGTAGGCTGCTGCTTGGACGGTATACGCGCGGATGCCATATTGCACAAATGCCAGTATCACAATACTGATAAGGAAGGCCACCGTACCCGTTTTAAGGTTTACCTTTTTATACCTGCGGAAATAATATACCAGCACCAGCGCCGGGATAGTAAGTAAATTGAGCAGGTGGATGCCGATAGATAAACCGATCATATAAGCGATGAAAATGATCCATTTATCCGCACCTGGTTCATTGGCATGCGCATCCCATTTCAATATCGCCCAAAAAACAACGGCTGTGCAAAGCGATGACCAGGCAAAAACAATATACTCTACTGCCGAGAACCAAAAGGTATCGGTATAAGTGAACGCCAGGGCGCCAATCAAACCTGCGCACATAATTAGACCCGTACGCCATTCGTCCAATTTCTCGTTGTTACGTTCGGATAACTTCCTTGCCAGCGCAGTGATTGTCCAGAACAAAAACATAATAGTTGCCCCGCTGGCTATGGCCGAACCAAAGTTCATAAAGTAGGCCATCCTGGTATTATCGCCGAATGAAAGCAGCGAAAATACTTTGCCCAGCATGGCAAAAAGCGGGTAGCCGGGCTGGTGGGAGACTTGTAGACGTGCCGCACAGGCGATAAATTCGCCGCAGTCCCAAAAGCTTACCGAGCGTTCGAGGGTTAGGACGTAGGTGGTGGCGGCAACAGCGAAGCACAGCCAGCCCAGCAGGTTATTGATCTTTTTATATTGCATAGCAGTAGGGAGTAAGTAAAGGTTTTACCATATTGAATAGTTGAATTTCGGCCTATTTTCTTATAAATACCTGAACCTTAACATCTTTTAACAAACATTAACATTTGCATTTAACATTTCGGTGGGAGGGACATCCTGCAGGATATATCGATAAAGTTTAGACTCATATGAATACCAGGCTATTACGGCCGACTTTGGTGCTATGGCGATGAGCCAGGGAATAAATATCGTTAAAACGTAATCAAAATAGCCCCGGCGATACAACGGGGGATAACCAGTTGAATACTCCGTGTAATACCTTTGTATTGTTGCAATCAGGCAATATGAACCAGCAAATGAAAATCAAATATTACTGCCCGGTTTGGGGAATGAAACATCTGCCGCTACACGAAGTGCTGCGAAAAATAAAAGCTTCGGGTTACGATGGTGCGGAGATAGCGCTTGACCCCGACCTGGTTGATGTAGAAGCAGTAAAGCAATTATTTGACGAAAGCGGGCTGGAGCTTTTAATACAACTGCCATATCCGAAAGATGGAGCGCCGGATGAGATGCTGGCCGCCTATAGCTCTAAAATGGAAAGGCTATTACAATTGCAGCCTGTAATGATCAACTCGCACACGGGCCGTGATCATTTCACTTTTGAACAGAACGCAGAATTTATCAGATGTGCGGAGGAGTTATCGGGGAAACATAGCATTGCCGTTTGCCATGAGACACACCGTGGCAGGTTCTCTTATGCTGCTGTTGTGATTGAAAAATACCTGGAAGCCTTCCCGGATATTAAGCTAACGGCTGATCTCTCGCATTGGTGCGTTGTTGCTGAATCGCTATTGGAAAACCAGCAGCATATTATTGATAAGGTTGTTCCGCATTGTGCTTATATCCATGCGCGGGTTGGTTATGCACAAGGGCCGCAAGTACCCAATCCGGCGGCGCCGGAATATGAAAAAGAATTACAGCAGCATACCAAATGGTGGCAGCAGATAGTTGATCATCACCGCCAAAAACAAAGCAGCGAACTGATCATTACCCCCGAGTTTGGGCCACCGCCATACCTGTTGCCAGGTGAGCATGCGGTAGAACGCCAGTATAATATGAACTTATTTATGAAAGGCTATTTATCAAAAAACTTAATAGTATGACAGTAATTCACAAACAGATCATCAGCCCTGAGCAGGTTGATTTTTACAAGCAAAACGGTTATCTATTGCCGCATGTCCCGCTGTTCACGCCGGATAAATTCGAACAGCTATTCAATATTTTTGAAGAGCATTTAGCTAACCGCGGCGACCTGCGCCCGGATGAAATGAATAACCCGCATTTAAAAGACGACCGCCTGTTTGAGTTCCTGCTGGCTAAAGAAGTGATAGATGTGGTTGAACCGTTGATCGGGCCAAATATTGGTTTGTGGAGCAGCGGCTTCATTTGCAAAGAGCCTAAAACAGGCAAACCAACGCCATGGCATGAGGACAGCGCCTATTGGGAAGGACGTTTTAACCGGTTTGATGATATCGTAACTATTTGGCTGGCTATTGATGAAGCTACGAAGGAAAACGGCTGCATGGGCGTTGTACCGGGCACCCATGCCAACGGTTTCTCAGAGTACGAAGACATGGGAACGGATCATAAAATATTTAACCGCCAGATAAAAAGCGATTCGATAAATGAGAACGACGTGGTTTGGTTTGCGTTGAAAAAAGGCACATACTCGCTGCACGATTCGCGCATTATACATGGCGCATACGCCAATACCAGTAATACACGCCGTACCGGTTATACCATGCGCTATTTTAATACCGATCTGGTTTTAGACCGTGAACATCCCAATAATCAAAACAAAAAAATATACCATGCCCGCGGCCTTAACCGTGGCAATAATCCGCTCATCTACCTTAAATAAGTATATTTGATTGATGACCAAGCGGTTCCTGTTAAAAGATTTTATCACCGGCGATGATTGCTTTCACATCGCGAGGGTAACCATACACTCGCGGTATGACCTGTCGCTGCATAGCCATGATTATGCCGAGATCTTCTGGATAGAGAACGGAACGGGCTTCCATATCATCAACGGGCAAAAAGTACCGCTAAAACCCGGTCATTTGGTGATGATCAGGCCGGAAGATGAGCACACGTTCAGCTCTACAAGCGCCGGACTTACGGTTATGAACCTGGCTTTCCCGGCAGATACGCTGGAATATTTCAGGGAACGGTATTTCCAGGAATATAGCTCTTATTTCTGGACCGGCACGCCGTTGCCTTACCATGTATTAATGGACATGGCGCTGATCCGCCGCATCTCGCAGAAATCAGAAAAAACATGGAAGTACAAGCGCTCAAAGTTTTATTTAGATACACTGCTTTTGTTTATTTTCGGTTTGATAGCGGCCAATAAAGATCTGCTGTTGGATAGCCAGGTTCCGGTGTGGCTGTATAACGCCATACAGGATTATACCACGCCCGAATTGTTTAAACAAGGGGCCAACGGCTTTGCTGCTTTGTGCGAGAAAAATATAGATCATGTGAACCGGGTAGTACGCGCAGCCTATAACAAAACACTCTCAGACCTGATTACCGAGCTGCGCATGAGCTTTGCTGCAAAACAGCTTTCCATGACCAATAACCCGATAAAAGTGATCTGCAACGATTGCGGGTTTACTAATCTTGGGCACTTTTATAAAACATTTAAGCAAGCTTTCAACCAAACGCCAACAGCGTACCGCGAAACCAACCAAACCATTGTTTAATGTCGGTATAACGTAAACAATCTGTTTTTTACAGGTAATACGCGTTAATCATTAAAAAAATTTGTTCGTTACTTTTAGCTAACCAAATTATAAGTCAATTGAAGAAATTCATAAGCTATTCGTTTTTCATAACAGTACCGTTATGTTGCCTTGTTAGCATATGCTACGCACAGCAAAACCGGTCTGCGATATATACAAACATTCCTGATATCGGCCGGCTTTCAGGCAAATGGGTAAGTGCCGACACTATTGCTACGGAACCCTCCCTGAGAAATTTCAGGGCGCAGGCATCGCTTAACAGGGATATGACATCTGTTAGTTGGTTTGCACGGGCCCCATTCAGTGGCGGTTATCATTCTGGTGTGTTACGGATAAACGGGATAGCTCCGCGAGTGCAATTATTCCGCTGGCAGCCATGGGAAGGTTTGCGAAAGGCGATAACATCAACTTATGCTATCCAAAGTTCCGTGCGTATGATCCCCGATCATGACGGTATAATGTGGGAGGTAAAGATTACCAATAATACCAGCGAAACACAACGGTACGAGATAACGCAGGACCTGATCGGGTTTATCAGCAGTTATGATAAAGATACCTGGGCTTATCCTTACCCATACCCAACATTAAAAGGCAAACATTTGCTGCGCGATGATGAGATCGTGAACGTAGTAGATAACGCGGGGCTTTCGCAGGGAAATGTGAAAACTGAAAATGCCGACACCAATGCACCGGGACAAATAAAGAATACGCAAAAAGCAAGCTGGCCAACTGATGACGAAATATTGGATAGTAAAAAGTATAAAGTAGTTGAGCATTCAGCCAACAAACTTATTATTGCTGATACTGAGACGCAATGCTTTATCGGGTTTTGCCTTGTTGATACGCCCGATGAGCTAACACCCCGCAACAGCGGCGGCGTAGCGAAATGGAATATTTCCCTGCAGTCAAAAGCTGTAAAAAATATCCGGTTTTTTATGACCTATGGGCAAACCCGGCAGTTAGTTGAAGCAAATATTAATAAATGGAAAAATAGTTTCGATCAGACTTTTGCTTCAGTTGAAACCACCTGGCGCGGCCGCTGGCATGAGTTATTTGTACCGGGCAATAAGCTTATTTCGGGCAATTTCCCGGTGCTGCAGACTAATGATGCTGCAGCAAAGAAAGTGTATTATACCGGGCCGCTTACATTTTTGTACCTGTTAAACCTCGATCTGCCTGCGCACAAACGCGTAGTATTAACCTGCGGGCCAAAATGGGGCGCTTCGGTTGTTTTCTTTTGGGACTCGGCTGAATGGGCGTCCATATATGCACTGGCAGATCCTGCAATGATGAAAGAGGACCTCGAAGACTGGATAGGCAATATCGATCTTGATAAAAACTATGGTAAGGACAATTTTGGCGGTAGCGGCATAGGTAACGCTTACCGGGCAAACTATTGGGCCGTATTCCAGATGGTTTATTCGTACGTCACGGTAACGGGAGATTACATGTTTTTGAATCGATCTATAAAGGGTAAAAAACTTATAGATATCATCGATGATTATGCGCAGCATTGGAAAAAGATGTCCATATACGGCCAGCCGGGATGTACCGATGATATTTATAAACTGGCTGATTTTGGCGATAATGAGTGGAACCTGCTGGAGTGTGTGCCTACTTATAAGCATATCGTTCCTTCATTCAACGTGGGTTATGTATGGATGATGCGCAAAACAGCTGATCTTTATACGAAACTTGGCGAACCAGGCAAGGCTGCTTACCTGAACGCAGAAGCGGATACAATGGCAAAACTTGTATTGAAACTTTACGCAGGCAATGGTGTGTGGAACGTAGTTTTCCCCGGTGATAAAAAAATTGAGCAACGGCATGTACTCGATTTTATATTTTTCGGCAAGTTTATGAGCAGGGATATACCTGCTGATACCAGCAAGGCGATGGTGAAATTTGTAAACGATGAATTGCTCACGCATAACTGGATGCGGGCGCAGTCATTACAGGATGTTGCCGCCAAAAATTCCGACAGGCCCGACCATGGCCCGCTTGGCGCTTTCGACGGCTGGCCGCCGGCAACCATGGACGCGCTGACACAGTTGGGTTACAAACAACAGGCATTCGCGTTTTATGACCGTGTGGCGCCGGTTACTAATGAGGGCTGCTGGGCGCAGGCGCATGAATTATGGGATACTAATAAGTATAACAAACTAGGCAATGTACGCATTGCCAGCCGCGGCTGGACAAGCCGCGAAGCGGTTGATGGTATCGCATTCTCGCAAATAATGCTGAAGGATTTTATGGGTTTTTTTCCCGATGCTTTTGGCAAGGCCATTAATGTGCCTGAGCAAAGGATCTCTTTCAGCGGTACCCTTTATAATGTAAAGTATAACGGCAAAAATTATAACATCAGTTGCATTAACGGGCAAGTAAAAATGACGTCTTCTAACTAAGTAATAGTGTTATAACAGGAATGCCTTAAAGTTTTGGTAAGCTTCCTTGCCCCATCCTTGCATTGCCGATTTCAATGTCGCTTTTAATTCTGTTTGGTTTACCGGTTTTCCTTTTTTTGGCGGGGCTATGGATTTTTCATCAACCGTCATATCCGTCACCTTTGTGGCAAACCATGTAATGTTCTCATGCGGCAGCGCTACACCCAATATCATACCCGGCAAGCCCGAAAAACCTTCAGGGCCGCCTGACACATGAATTTTATCGGTATAAAACGCCACCACATAAATGGAATCCATTACAATGGCATTGGCCCGGCGACAGGTATAGCCCGCTATCTCGCGGGTTTCATCGGTTATCTTCCAATGTATTTTGCGGGTAGTATCAGTTATTAAATAAGTCTGCTCAAAAACCTGTTTTTGTACAATGTTGCGTCCCTGCGCAAGGTCGGTGTAAACGGTGTTGGGCTGCTTGGCTATCTCCAGATCCCACCATCCGTTTGGCTGGTCATCGTCATCCTCATGTGTGAATAACGATTTATTGTTTTGGAACGTTAAAGTACTTTTCAATACCCTGAATTGCGGATGGTTCTTTTTATAACCCTCAAATACCTGCTGCTCCATGCTGTTATCTTTATCATCCCACATTTCTTTGGTGATCAGCGCATAAATATTGATGGTTTTGTTGTACTCAATTACACCCGAAGTAGTAAAATGCTGGTTTTGGGCATTTGCTATACTGGCTGAAGCCGCCAGGAAAATGATCAACGTTAATAGCCTTTTCATTTTGATTGGTCTTGTGTTTTTGATGTGCCAAATTTTGTAAAATTCCATACTACCGATAGCATAAAGAACCTGCGTATGCCGTTAGTATTGGTTTGCGTAGTGGTGTTGCCATAAATACCCCTGCTGTAATTTGTATTTTGATCGAGCAGGTCGTTTACAGAAGCGGAGATTTTCAGTTTATCTTCCTTCAGGAAAGTTTTAAAAATATAGGCGTTCCATATGGTTTTGTACTGTGCGCTAAACGCCTGCGTTTTTGCGGTATAATTATAATTGATGTCCGAACCCAGGCCAAATTTAAGCGGCAGAAAAAGATTGCCTCCGCCATTGATATTTAAACCTGCGGCATTATTGTTTACATCGGGCTGTAAAGACATGGTGCTGAAGGTATATGACGGACCACCACCTAAATTGAAGTCGTATTTTTTCTCTACATACTTCTGAATGTTAAGGCCGCCGCTGTAGGTATGGCTTTGCGCCTTATCCAGCTCATTATTAATATAGCTGTAGGTAACATTTGCATTTGAATTGGCATACAGGCCCAAATAAGTATCTATCGATTTTATCTTTTGGCCAACATTTCCGTAGAAATAAAAGTTATATGGTGTTTCGCCGCGTAGGTTTACATATTGTATGGTGTTTTTACCATCGGCGGTAACCGTGTTGTTTACAATAGCATTGAAGGTATTATTGTAACCGCCATTGATAAAATAGGAAAGGCCGCTGATCACTTTGTAATTGTTATACCATCCATAGATACTGTTCCTGAAAGACGGCTTCAGATCGGGGTTACCCAATGTAACGTTCAATGGGTCGGCATTGGTAAGCAGTGGCTGTAATTGCTGGATGCCTGGCTGTTGGGTACTGCCATTATAATTGATGGTTAAGCTCGATTGCGGGCCAAATTTGTATTGGTACATCGCCTGCGGGTACCAGTTGATAAAGTTGCGTGTCATGGCGTCGCCTGTATACTCATTTACCTGTTTGTAACCATCATCCGAAACTTTTGTACCGAAGTTAAAAGTTGCCTTTTTGTATTTGTAATTGAATATAGCGCCTACCTGGTTATCCAGCTGGTTAAATTTGTAATCGTTACTGTAAGTTTGGTCTAAAATGTCGTAAACACCGGGCGAAGATTGATCAAATGACTGGTTATTGCTGGTAGCATTATCGATACTAATGCCATAATTGAATAATACAGAAAGCCTTTTACTGATCGGCTCGGAATAGGTGATATTACTCTTTAGCGTTTGCGTGGTGGTGTTGGTGGGTTTAAACTGGTTGATAATGGAATCGCGTGGCGGCGTTGTATTATAATAGGTGAGGGTTGAATTCAAGAACCCGGTAGTTTTATTCTGATCATATGCTTCGCTAACCAACCACGATAAGGTACGGCCCACTTTCTTAAATTTCTTGGTAAACAATGCGCTGGCATTGAATATGTGCTCGTCGCCATGGTTATCTACACTTCTATTATTGGTATTAAGCTTTACGCCTGCTGAATCAGTTTCGGTTGAAACATCGTTCACCACGTGAAAAGTCTTATCTGTACCGCTGGCCATAATTTTGAGCGTGGCTGAGGTGTCCAGCTTTATCTGGTAAGTAAGATCAAGCTTTTGGCGGAAGGCAAAATTGTTGAAGGTTTCATTGCTGTTTACATCGTTGGTACCGGTGGGCAATGTTTGCTGCTGCGTTGTGATTGTGGTACCGGTAACATCTATCTGCCCGATTTTGTAATTGGCATTGATAGATTGCTTATCGCCATCCCACTTGTCATCAAGATGCGCGCCTGCCGATGAAGCGACCGGCTTACCCTTGCCGTCAAAATAACCACTGAACGAATCGAGGGCATCACCGCTACCGGAAAAGAAAAACATGGCGCCATCGTCACTCATCTGCATATTATCATTGCCTACACCTAACGAGTTATTATCTTCCCATCCCAGCCCGGTACGGCCATCATTTGCGGTTGTGCCATAAACGGAGAATTTTTCATTCGCTTTAAAACGGTTAAATTGCAGTTGATCTTCATAGTACCCATCTGTGCCAATATTGGAATTTACTTTACCAAACAAGCCGTTCTTTTTATCCTGCTTTAATTTAAGATTAAGGGTTGTAGTGGTTTTACCATCATCTATACCGGTAAACGCGGCCTGGTCGCTTTTTTTCTCATAAAGCTGTACTTTATCAACCATGTCTGCCCGCAGGTTCTTGGTTACCAGCGTGGGGTCGTCGCCAAAAAATTCTTCGCCGTCAACCAATACTTTTTGTACGGTCTTGCCCTGGGCTGTTATTTTGCCATCCTTATCCACCTGGAAGCCGGGAAACTGCTTCAACAGATCTTCAACAGAAGCATTTGGTTGTGTTTTGTAGGCTTTGGCATTAAATTCGGTAGTATCACCCTTTATTTTAATAGCGTCAACTTCGCCTTTCACAATTACGTCTTTCAGCAATTTGGTTTTGAGCACCATATCGATGTACCCAAAATCATGCATGGTATTAGCCGAATCAAGCGTGAATTTATCAACGTAATCGGCATAGCCGGGATACGTCATCTCCAGTATAAATTTACCTTTAGGCAAATTGTTAATGGCAAATTCGCCAAAACTGCCGGTCCAGGCAAAAGCCCGCATAATGGAGTCTTTTTGATTTAGCACAAGCACTGTTGCACCGGCCAGTTTTACATTACTGCTGGCATCACCGGTAGTGCCTTTTATAGAATAATTGGTTTGCGCCATAGCCGCAAAAGAGCACAGGCAACATAAGACTAAGGTAGAAATTGCGAGTTTCATTAAGGGTTATTAAGGTTGACCCTAATGTATAACTAAATTTTTAGGTCACAAAGAATTTTAACTTTTATTAACAAAAATTAACATTTGGGTGATAAGCGATAGTTGAGTGAATGTTGCTTTTAGCTAATTATCAACGATTTAGTAAGTGTAAATAATGGCAGGCAGATGGAAGAAACAACTAACCAAAGTAAATATCCCTCCAGGTGACGTTTTTTAGCAGAAGTTTAGCAGTATTACCGCAGATAACGTAAATTTAGCGGAACCAACTACTGATTATGCCTCAACTGCCCAAACGCCTCCAGTCGATAGATGTATTGCGTGCCTTAACCATGCTGCTGATGATATTTGTGAACGACGCCAGCGGCGTAAAACACGTGCCCGAATGGATAGACCATGCGAAAGGTAACGAAGATGCGATGGGGTTTGCAGATACCATTTTCCCGGCGTTTTTATTTATCGTGGGATTATCTATCCCGCTTGCTATAAAAAACAGGCTAAGCAAAGGCGATAACGCCAGGCAGGTGCTGTTTTACATCCTTACCCGCAGCGCGGCGCTGCTCATTATGGGCTTTTACCACGTAAACCTGGAAGATTATAATGAAAGCGCGGCAGTTCTGTCAAAACCGGTATGGGCGCTGATCATAACACTATGCTTCTTCCTCATTTGGCTCGATTATCCTAAAGAGTTCAAAATAAAGAAGTATGTATTGGTAGGTACAGGCATAGTAGGGTTGATCATAATGGCGGTACTTTATGTAGGCGGCGATGCCAAACATATCACTTATATGCATCCGTCATGGTGGGGGATCCTGGGTATTATCGGGTGGTCGTATTTGGTCTGTGCTATGGTTTACTTCCTCTCAAAAGGAAAAATTGCAGCGCTCATTGTTTTCCTGCTCATCGCTGTAGGCATCAATATATGTATGCATACTGAAGTGATCGATAACCAGTTCCCGATAGTTGGCGATATGGCTTCAGTAGCGCTTGTAATGTTTGGCGTGGTAACTTCCGTTGGTTATACCTGGCTGGCTGAAAGAGATAGAACACGGCAATTATGGGCCATATTTGCTATTGCCGGTGTATTGCTGATCGTAGGAGGGCTACTGATACGCCCATATGCCGAGGGCATTTCTAAGATACGCTCAACCCCGGCCTGGGTATTTATTTGCAGCGGCATTACGCTGCTCATGTTCGAGCTGTTTATTTACATAGTTGATGTAAAAGGCAAAGCCAATTTATTTAAGATCATCCGCCCGGCGGGCACCAGCACGCTTACCTGTTACCTGATGCCATATTTCCAGGTTTACTTGCTCATGCTGTTTGATATTGAATACCCCGAAATATTTAACAACGGCATCATCGGCCTTATGCGATCAATGGCAACAGCTTTTATCCTTATCTGGTTGGTTGGGCTGATGGAGAAAAAGCACCTGCGGCTGAAAATATAAGGCCATTCGTCTATTTTTAATTATATATTAGCTTTGCTGAGTTTTAATAACGACCAATTCACCACCTTAATGCATACCGCGCTGAAACATGTACTTTTTGTATTGCTGGCCCTGCTTGCTATCCCCAAAGCAAAGGCTACCGATATTAAGAGTGTTGGCGTACCCTATGTGCAAAATTATACCAAGGCCATGTACCAGTCGGGCAACCAGAACTGGTCCATCACCAAGGACGAGCATGGTATAATGTACTTCGGTAACTCAGACGGCTTGTTATCGTTCGATGGAAAATACTGGCAGCTGCACCGTATGCCGCATGGGCTTATCGTACGATCAGTAGCTGCGGATGGAAAAGGCAAGATCTATGCAGGCGGTTTTGGCGAGTTTGGTTACTGGGAGAACAACCAACAGGGTTTTTTAATATACCATTCCCTTACCTCCAAAGTAAAGCAGAAAAGCTTTTTGAACGAGGAGATCTGGAAGATCTATGTAGACGATAACCGCGTCATCTTTCAATCCTTCGGCTGCCTGTATATTTACGAGAACGGCCGGATGAATGTGATCCGCATCAATACGGCGCAGCCATTCCTTTTCGCATTTAAGTTGGGGCATCGTTTTTTTGTGGAGCATGTCGGCACAGGGTTATTCGAACTAAAAGGCGGTCACCTTGAATTGATACCTGGCAGCCAGGTATTGGGCACAGACGGTGTATTGTCTATACTTCCTTTCCAGGACAAGGGCTACATCATCGGCACATCAAAAAGCGGTTTGTTTTTTTATGATGGCAAAACCATTAAGCCCTGGAGCAACCAGGCCAATAATTTCCTCCAAACCTATCAATTGAACAATGGCGCATTGGTGGCCGGGAAATACTTTGCCTATGGCACTATATTAAATGGTATAGTGATACTGGATACCGCCGGTAATGTAGTACAGCACATTAATAAATCAAGCGGGCTGCAAAACAATACTGTTCTGAGTCTTTATACCGATGATGCACAAAACCTGTGGGCCGGGCTTGATAACGGTATCGACAGGATCGAGATCAACTCGCCGCTTTATTTTTATTTTGATAAGACGGGCAAT
>Ga0206937_10215_pt1 | contig 16104 bp, 12 predicted proteins | sample Alteio_BWOrgHeat_11_FD_152923 | JGI IMG/M metagenome (GOLD analysis project Ga0206937, IMG submission 152923) | Enriched cells from forest soil in Barre Woods Harvard Forest LTER site, Petersham, Massachusetts, United States -... | ecosystem: Environmental > Terrestrial > Soil > Temperate forest >... | reverse complement strand
TATTGGTGTCTACGACAAATGGGCAATTGAATGGGGCTACAAATGGCTTCCAAATTTGGGAAATAGGGACCAGGAAGAAGCCTATATGAACAAATGGGTCATTGCAAGGACAAGTAAAGACAAATATCTATGGTATGGACCACAGGTTTTTTATATTCCATCGGATCCGCGTTGTCAGAGTGAAGATCTGGGGGACGACGCAATGCGGGCAGGCTATTATGGCATCAAAAATTTAAAAATTGTGTTATCGAATTTGATAGATTGGTCAAGGGTACCTAACCAGTCGTATCAAAATTTATTGGACATGTTAAGAATGACCATTTTACAATACTGTTATTATTTGATGCACGTTACCAATAATATTGGAACAAGGACAAGGAATTATATAACTGTAGAACAGCCTGGTGCAGTTGTAGGTTACATTAGTCGTAAAAAACAAAAACAGGCGGTGCAGTTTTTACAAGATGAATTGTTTGATACGCCAACTTGGCTCATGGATAAAAAAATCGATGCTATTGTGTCGGCTCCGCATTCCAATACCATTTTGCAAATTCAGGAACAAGTGCTTCAAAAACTGTTAAACCAATTGAATTTTCAAAATATGACGGAAATGGCAAATCAGCCGGATAGTTCAATTTATTCGATAGATGAATTTCTGACTGATCTGGAAAATGGAATATGGAAAGAGTTAAAAACAAAAAAGTCGATAACCACAGAAAGACGTAATCTGCAAAATACTTATGTGGATCGCCTAGTCATGTGTTTGAATTATAAAACATCGGATTACATTATCGACTCATATATAGGCAAAGAAAATGCATCTGGAGATATACATTCGATCATGCAAGAACACATATATAAACTGATCAACGAAATAAAAATCGCTCAAATCGGCCAAAGAGATAAGATGACTCTACTTCATTTAAAGGACGATGAGAAAAGATTGAAAAAGGCCTTGCTTGAAGAAAGTGGAATTGGAAGTAATAGTTTGTCAAATAAAAGTGGCTTGCAAGATAGTTTTGTTCCCAGTTCAAAAATTATGCAAAATGATTTGCCTATTGATACTAGAGACATCGATTATTAAAAAGGAAATTAACGAATCTATACAATATGTCTGTCAGAAAAGCGACCTACCGTGATGCACCGGGTATTAAATTGTTGCTCCAGTCTTTGGGGTATGTTTCGCGTACCAGTCATTTGGTGAGCCAGTTGGATATGCTGTTTGGAAAGGAAGATCATGAGGTGTTTGTGTATGAGTTGAACAGGGAGGTGGTTGGATTTGTGGCAGTACATTATTTGCCGCAACTGGCGTTTGACGGAAGTTTGCTGATCATCAGTTATTTGTCGGCGGATGAGTCGGTCAAAGGCCTCTCTGTGGCCAGAGAATTAGAACAGTATGTAACCGAACGGGCCAGAGTGCGGAAATGTGAACGGATACAGGTGCATTGTATGGAGTGGCGCGCCCAGGTACATCAGTTTTATTTGCAGCAGGGATACCAGGAGTACCCGAAGTATTTTACCAAGCGGATCGTTTACGCGGAATAAATATGGATTGGAAGTTTTATACAGGAGTGGGGACAACTATCGCCTTTATGGTGGCGGTGATCATTTGGCTGGTATGGGATCAGCGGGAAGAGAAAAAAAGGGATTACCCTTAAGCATACAAAAGAAAAGTGACCTATTGCACGAGTTTGTTCTTTATAAGGTCGGTTAAAAGTTAATGAAGGAAGCGCCAGCGGTGCAATGGCGCTTTTTCTATGAGACGGAATTTAGCTTAGCAGTGATCTGCCTGTACAATTGTTCTTTATCAAGGTCAGTTAATAGTTTGTTTAATGAGGAAAACAAAGCGTCGGGCTGTGCAAACGGCGCTTTTTATTGTTTGTTGTTTATTGATGATGTGATTTAATAATATTCTCCCAACAGGAAAAAGTCTGGTAAATTTTAGGGGCTGGGAGCGCTGATAGACCGCTGATACGCGTGGTCTTGTCGGTGCTGTGCCCGGTTTACCAGAGCCGATCCTGTATGGCATTTGGCAGGGCCCGCGTATGGGCGTTTAAACCTTGCCTGATGAATAACTTTTCTTATCCGCCCGTACGGGCTTTGGTTGATCCTGTAAATGGTTTGGAGTGGTTGCATGCCTTTAAAACAAGTGAGCTGGCTTTGGGCTGGGCGGAGGTGATGACGGTTATGCTGGTGGATGGCAGGATGTACCATTGGCAACCGGGGCGGGTGTTTTTGTTTCATCCTCGCCAGCGGCGGATCGTGGATGGGCCTTTATCTTCTCTCAAATTGATTTGTTTCCCGGAATGGTTGTTGCGCCAGTTCTTGTCCGAACACCCGGAGGCGATGGGTTTATCCTTGTTCCAGCCGGTAGGCGGCGGGTTTTTTATCGACCTGCCAGCCGAGGTGATGGTGGCGATAGATGCGTTGTATCAACTGATGTCCGCCAGCCCGGAAGCGTTGTGGCGGTTGATGGACGATTATTTGTGGATCATCTTTCGTCATATTTTGCAGGCGGCGAGGTTGTCGAGTGAATTATCGAAGGAGGTGATGACGGCTATTGGGATGCTGTATAAGCTGATCAGGTTGCATTACCGGGAGGAGCGTTCGGCTTTGTTTTATGCGGATAAGTTAGGGGAGCCGGTACGTCAGCTGAACCGGATGGCCAGGCAGTCGACGGGAAGGAATATCGTAGAGCTGGTGAATGAGCAGTTGTTGGCGGAAGGGCAGCAGTTATTAGTTTATTCGGATGCGCAGGTGAAGCGGATCGCGGCTGACCTGGGGTTTAACAGTACGGCGGTGTTTTCGACGTTCTTTCGCCGGGCGGTGGGGATGGGGCCGCTGGCGTTCCGGAAGCGGTTCAGGGTTTGATAACTGTTTGGCGGTTGTGACAACTTTTGCCTGGTTTGGGTAAGGAATTTTGGTTTGCCCGGAAAATCCGGGTCACCGCGTTTTATTCAATGAATAAAGCGTAAGTGATCGTAAGACAAAGGGGCGCGAAGCCCCTTTGTCTTTGATATGAAAGGATCAGAAATAATCCCAAAGCTGATCCCATAAAGAAAGGGTTGTCGTTTGCCTGTTTTCAGGTGTTTTATATGGCAGGCGGAACCTTTCCGGGCAGAACAGGTAATCGCTCCATTCCCAGAACCGCCAGGGGTTGATGCTGAAGGTGCGGTAGAGCCGGCTGTCTTTTTGGGCTTTGTCCGGGTGGGCTTTGAGCCAGTCGCGGTAATCGTACCGGACGGTTTTAAAGGCGCCGGTTCCGCCGGCTTCTTCGTCGCCGGTAAAGCTGCCGTCGTAGTTACTGTAAGTGTAGTTTTCATGCAGCGTATAGCTGATGGGGCTGAAGTTGGCGATCAGAATGATGATGGCGAATAGGATGGCCAGCCATTTGATGATGCGCGTTCTTTTTTTTAGCTTATTTTTAGCGCCGTCTGTCTCAATTTTATTGCTTTTCATGATGGTTTTAATTACAAGGTCCGTGACTGGTTCCGGTTACGCCGCCTGTGGTGTTGACGCCATCCTGGCCGGTGAGGTCGCTGATGGAGCTGCCCAATGCTGCCGGTGTCATGCCGGTTTGGAACATCCCGACGTTGCCTTCCGGATCGGGTAGGGTAATATCACCCTTTGAACAGGCATCATATACAAAATTAGTACAGTTGTAGGTATAGAGGTTATAGGTGGCCGGCGGGTTGGCGATAAAGTTAGCTATGGCGTTAAACTCAAAGGGTTCGACCTGGTAGGTGATGCTGACGTCATAGGTTAGGTTCGTATTGTCGACGACTTTTGCGGTTGTTCCGGTTGCCGCCAATTTACTGTTGGCGGGGTAAAAACCCACGGTTTGGGTGATGGTTTGCCCGTTGTAGGTTTTGCTGAGGCTGATGGCAGTATGCCCGACGGAGTTGGTGCCATAGTTGAAGGGCAGGCCCGGCTGCGGTTCTTCGACGTAGACGGTGATGGTTTCTTTGGAGCCGATATCGGGCAGGCCGCCAAAACAGTTCATGTATTTTTTAGGATCGATGGCCTGGTTGGTTTGGCCGGGTAAGGCGGCCGGAGTGGGTGCGGTTCCTTCGCTGCCGCCACCACCCCCGCCGCTGCCCAGCGGATCGCCGGATGTAGTGCCGCCGCCACCGATGTCCGAACCATCATCATCAATGCTATAACTGCAAACCTGGTAGGAATAGATGGTAACCACGCCATCGGCATCGATATAGTTGTCGTCTACCCAGCTGCAGGTTTGGATCATGGCGACGTCATTCCTGGCCATAGGGTTGGTGGCGGATTGCGTTGTAGCCGCTGCTGTTGTGTTATTGGTCGTCGTTTTAGGACTGATTTGCCCGACCTGTTTGCCGTTGTTGAATACTTTGCCGTTGAGCAGGTGGTAGTATTGGTCATAGAAGAAGATGAGGCCGGTAAAGGTTTTGGTATCCGCGCCGTGATGCTGGTGGAGGTAGGCCACGTCGGGGATGATCTCCAGGATGCGCGCCCGTATGTTACCGGTGCTGTCGCGGAAAAAGGCCAGTTTCCGGTAGCCTTGTTTGGCGTTCCGGTAGGCCGGCTGTCCGGCTAAGGCGACGACCCAATAGTTTTGTTTGCCGGTGCGGATGTTACTGGCTTTGTTCCAGTCAAAGCTTAGGCTGCTGAGGTTGAAGGATTTTGTGGCGTTGTTTACTGGACGGTTATTGGAGGTGTTGTTTACGTTTTGGGCATACCAATCTTTTACCTGTGCTAAGCTAAGCGTATCGGTGTTTTTTGGAGTTAGGTTTATTGCTTCATTGCTGTTGTCTTTCCGGCAGCTGATGGCGAAGGAAAGTAAAAGAAGGCATATCGGTACGATGGGAAGAATATATTTTTTCATGGTTTTCCGGTTTAAAATATTTTGGTTTTCAATGGATTATTTGATTTGGATCAAATGCTTTTATTGGCGCGCAGGCGGCTGAGGGTTTCCAGCTCGATGCCGAGGTAGGAGGCGATCTGTTTCAGGCTGGCCTGCTGCAGGATGTTGGGATAGGTTTTGAGCAGGAGCCTGTAGCGGTCGATGGGCTTTTTGCAGTGAAGCATCATCGCCCGTTCTTCGGACCGGATGTAATAGGTCTCTGTCAGTTTGCGGCCATGATAGTTGAACGACGGGTGATCGGTGTAGACATCCTGCAGTTCCTGCCAGGTGATGGATTGCAGGATGCTGTCTTCCAGCAGTTCGATGTTTTCGGAAGCGGGCTGCTGGGTAAAGAAACTGTAAACGGAGATCATGACATCACAGATGCCGTTGAACCACAGGGTGTGTTCCTTGCCATCCAGGTCACAGTAAAAGGCCCGGGCAAACCCTTTTTTACTCCTTAAACTATCCACGGGCACCGTGGAACTGGCGCCGAAATTGTGCATCAGTCCTAAAGCATGGCCAATTTCGTGTGTACAAACCATCTGGATTAGTTGTCCCATTAATCGCTCATCAAATTCCATTTTTCTTGCGTTGGGATCGGACGGACCAGCCTGCACCATATACCAATCATGCACCAACGCCATAACATTATGATACCAGTTAATGTGTGATTCAATAATTTCCCCGCTCCTTGGATCATGAACATGTAACCCCCTGGCATTACTAATATCCGATGGCTTATATACCAAAACGTTATGGGTCGCATCATCAATGCTCCAGGTCGAATCGTTTTTGGGAGCCTCCAAACCATATATCGCGTTTTTAAAACCAGCCTTTTCAAATGCCTTCTGCCAGGCATCTATCCCTTGTATCAAATAAGGAATCCATTTTTTAGGTGTAGTAGGATCAATATAGAATACAATAGGTTTCTTTGGCTCAACCAATTCCCCTCGTTGGTATTTGGCAATATCCTCGTCCTTGGGTTCCAAGCGCCAGCGAGTTATCATACTGGTCTGTTCCACTCTTTGGGGGTCCCAATCATAATCCACATAATCAGCCGAAAAATAACCGATCCGTGGATCGGCATACCGCGGTTGCATAGGGGTTTTAGGCAATAATATAATGGAATTATTCAATTCGTAGGTTGTAAAACCAGCATCCGTTTTTTGATAGGTTTTAACAGTAGTGATTTCGATATTGATCGGAAATGTATTGATTGACTTAACATAGGATTTATCTTTTTGAAAAGCCCCAAGTTTCAATACTTTTTTAAAATCGTTATTAAAAAACAACCCGTCATTATCCGAATTAACATAATCGGTCACATCGATAACGGTGTTCTTACCGTCAAGTGAAATCGTTTTGGCATCAAACGCGGCAATGATGGGCTGTATGTTTGAGTTCAAAACTGATCTGTACAAACCGTTAGCAGTACTGTCATTAGATTGTTCCAAAAAGGATATTTTTTTTAAAAACACCTTATGATCGGGGCCTTTAGTGAATTGCATAACGCTCTCACCATATTCGTCACCCGCATAGCCAAACCCCTGTACCCGCCCGCCGGCGGCTCCACTTTTGATACGGTTTACGACTAATAAATCACGGCCAAACAGCGAATCGGGTATTTCAAAATAATAGGTTTTTTCGATTTGATGAATGGTGATCAATCCTGTTTTCGTAATTGCCTTATCGGTAATGACTTCTTTATACGATTTCAGCTTTTCACTTTTTCTTACCGTATCAGTTTTAACATCGCTTTCCGCAGTTACCTTATCGTTAACTTCAGGTTTTGTTATACTTTTTTTTAGGCTCTTACAGGAATAAGCCAAACCGACAAGTAAAAAAAGTAGCGATATGCCACTTTTTAATGATATAGCGGTAGAATATGAAGATTTATTAATTAATTGATTATTCATATCAGTATTTTTTATTTGTTCAAAAATTTATCATAGGCACAATTCAGCCAGTTTCTGTAAGCATCGGCATCGGGTGTATAGCCTACTGGGCTGTTCATCAATTCCTGACTATCGTTCAAGACCATATACAGCGGCTGTGTCACCTGCCCTGTATTCTCCGACTGGAAAGTTGCCCACTTATCGCCGACCGTAACAATATCCTTTGAAGCGCCGCTTTTAGTCTTATAATCATAAATACGCAACCCCAGCGGCAGCTTTTGCTTATCATCCACATACAATGAAACCAGCACAAAATGCGACCGGATCAAGTCAGCCACCTCCGGTTTTACCCAAACCTGCTCCTCCATCTTCCGGCAGTTCACACAGGCCCAACCAGTGAAGTCCACCAGCAACAGTCTATGCTGCGTTTTGGCCATCCTCAGTGCCTTATCATAATCATTAACCACATCTGGCACTATTCCTTTTTTACTACCCGCCGTTTTACCATAGATGCTATAGCTTAACGGCGGCGGGAAACCGCTTAACAGCTTCACATTCGCATAACTCGTATTAGTCAATCCCGGTATAAGGTAAACTACAAACAACATTATCAACACCCCAAAAAACTTCCTGCCCAAACCCAGTTGGTTCAACTTGTTATCGTGTGGCAAACGGTAAAAATCAAACAGGTACAAGGTTAGCGCTATACCGATCATGATCCACACGGCGAAGAAAATCTCCCGTTTGAATATCCCCCATTGCATTACCAAATCAGAATTAGAAAGAAACTTAAAAGCCAACGCCAGCTCCACAAAAGCCAGCACCTTTTTCACCGTGTCCAGCCATTTACCCGAGCGTGGTAGGGCCTTTAGCCCGTTCGGAAAAACCGCGAACAAGCCAAACGGCAAGGCCAGTGCCAAACCAAACCCTGTTAAACCCGCCGTCAGCGGCCAGGCACCGCCACTTAACGAGCCCACCAATAAAGTCCCTAAAATCGGTCCTGTACAGCTAAACGAAATGATCACCAGCGTCAGCGCCATAAAAAAGATGCCGCCCATACTTCCCAAACCTCCTTTCGCATCAACCGTATTTGCCATAGCAGATGGTAAACTGATCTCCACAAACCCAAACAGCGAAACCGAAAAACCGACAAACACCAGAAAGAAAATAATATTCAGTGTTGGGCTGGTCGCTATATTATTAAATAGTTCCGGCTGCACTTTTCCCAATATGTGAAAAGGAACACTCATCATTACATAGATCAGGAAAATAAATAAGCCATACAGGAAGCCATTACGTACACCTTGCTGTTTATCAATCGACACAGCCGTAAAAAAAGAAACCGTCAAAGGAATGATTGGGAACACACAAGGCGTTAGTAAGGCGATTAATCCGCCTAATAACCCTAATAAAAATATATCCCAAAGACTATTTCTAGTGGAAGGGTTTACAAAGCCACATGCCGACAAGGGTTTAGAAATGTTTACAGAAGCAATACGAATGGGTGATTGGGTTATATTCACGCCACCTTCAAGTGGTATACTAAATGTTTGCTCCACAGGCAGAAAATCTTTTTCTTTTCCTGCAAAACCGCTAATCGTTCCTGTTAAAATAGTCGGAACGGGTGATTTTATAAAAACTGTTGAATTAAATTTAACATTACCGGTATAAATGTCTACTTTTTTTCGGTTGAATATGGGATCGAATACAGTGGAAGGAGTACCGGATAATAAGGGTTCAAGACGAGCCCGCTCATCTTCTAAGTGCAACATACAACTGTGACACATTGTATTCCAAAAATCCAGAATTACAAGCTTGCCTTTAAATTCAGAGAATTTTGTATTTCCAGTGTAGTTATTGTGAACTTCACCGAGCGATATGTCAGGCATTTTATCTCCTACAAATAATTCGGGTTTTACATGTGTTCTTCTGGTGTGCTTTTTATCTGCTTGACAAAAAACTTGGAAGGACGACAATGTTAAACACAATGAGAATAAGAAGAATTTCATATTAAAATAATTACTTGGGATGGAAAATAGCCCTACTTAACGTGGGTTTTGTTGAATACCTGAAGCATTTATAACCTCGAAAGGAATTAACATCACATACCTCAAATCATTTGGTGGTAAAGTATAAGTTGTACCGTTTATTACTCTCGTCAATGTGATATTCGCACCTTCTAAATTTAAGCGCCGAAGATCGTACCATCGTAGACCGCGATAAACCAGTTCTTTTCTTCTTTCGGTTAAAATTTGGCTTTTGGCATCATCGGCATTTGTTGCAGCGAACGGCACAAAAGTTCCCGTTTTCCATCTTGTTTTTAATAATGTATTCAAATCAGCCATTGCGTCAGCAACATCTCCAGCACGGGCGTAGCATTCTGCTCGGGTTAAATACATTTCATCAGTAGCAATACCATCAAAAGGTAGCCCCAATCGAAATCCATAATAGCTTCCTCTGAATGCAAAAGCACCACCCGAGGCAGCTTTAAAAAAGACTGATTTTCTTAAATCATTGCTATCATAAGAGCGATATAAATTACTGTCAACTAACCCACCGTGAGACGGATATGCTAATATGGATTCATAAACCATGTCGAAATAGGTAGTTTCAACATTAAACTGAGGAATTGAAATAACGGAATTAAAATCCATTAATGCGCTGTTCTGTTGCAGGCTAAGATTTGCATATTTGCCAGCATTTGAATAATCCCTCATAGATAAATAAACACGTGCCAGCAATCCATAAACAGCACCGACTGTTGGTTGAGTCGGAAAAGTACTTTTAGATGGCAGCAATGTTACTGCTTGATTCAAATCGTTAATAATTTGGTCATAGGTCTGCTGAACAGTTGCCCTTACGATCTTTTCATTAATATCTGACGTAAGCTTTAATACAATTCCAGGATCAGCTTTAGATGTTGTATTGTACGGTTTACAATAAAGCTGCGCCAATGCCTGGAACGCAAAAGCCCTATAAAACAAAGCAGATCCTTTAATAGCATTCAAAGTACTTAAATTTCCATTGTTCGAAGCGATATTCGGCAGTGCATCCAAGACAATATTTGAATAATATATAGGACCATCATAGGCCGCTTCCCAAGATCCGACGAGGTCTGTAGCATTTTTATCCCATATATAATTTAATGGTTCTGTTGTTTCAATGCTGCTTTCCGATAGCCAGGTCGTCGTGGTAACATAATTATCATCTGAAACTAATGCGAGTAGCCGGGGAGTCATTCCATTATTAATGGAAGAATTATTATTAAGTAAGGCTTGCAAATCGGCTACAGTTGAGGGCACGACTAAATTCTTACTTGGTTTTTCATCTAAATACTTTTTACAAGATGTTACCTGAAATAGTAAAGAAAAAACTATAATTAATGTTAAGGCATTTAATATGCCGTTTCTTTTAAGGCCTTTGTATGTCGTTTCCATAATAAATCTGTTCAAGATTATTTCAAATTGATATTTATTCCAGCAGTCAATGTTTTTGGTGTAGGCAGCAGCCCGCTGTCTGTACCGCCTGTATAGTCAGGATCGAGATGAGATTTATTTGCCCGCCATAAAATCATATTCAGGTTATTGGCATATAAGTAAACCTGCAATCCGGGAATTCCTAATGATTTTAAAATAGTTCCATGAAAATCATATTGTAACCTTATATCCTGTAGTCGGATGTTATCAGCCCTCAATACATTTACTTGCGAATATTCGTAGAACTCATCACGCGCTGGATTATCAGGATATATCATAGAAGGAACTGTCGTGATTTTTTCATCACCCGGCCTTTGCCAGCGTAAATCAAAATCGGAACTTTGGACTTTACCGCCAAAGAGAGCGCTATAATTTATTGTTGGCTTCCGAAAATAATAATCTAAGCGATAGGTTATATTTGCGGATAAAGTAAATTGCTTCCAGGAAACAGAATTACCTATATAGCCCGAATATAAAGGAATAGCAGAACCATTGAAAACCTGGTCCTGTATCTGGCTATTAGCTATTCCTACATAATCTTTACTCACTTGACCGTTCAAATAGCCTATTGGATCCCCGTTTGTTGGGTCTAATCCTGCCCATCGATAACTTGAAATACCATATGCCATCTTACCCACAGCTGGGTTCAAGCCATATTCGATGAAATAATCGGCAGCATAGCCATCATTAAACAGTTTAGTAACAATCATCTTCGAATAGCTTAATGCGAAACTGGTATTCCATTTGATGTCACCTGTAAGATTTTTAGAGTTCAATAAAAAGTCAAAACCATTACCGGCCATACTGGCACTATTTACTGCATAGGTAGTTACACCGGAAGTAGGATCGAACGGAACATTTGAAATTAAGTCAGTTGATTTTTTGTGAAATACATCTAAACTTCCGGAAATTCTATTCTTAGGTGTTGAAAAGTCAATCCCTATATTAGTTGTGCCTACTTGCTCCCACCTTAAATCTGGGTTTGGTGCATTACCAACCTGCGCATAGGGTAAGTTTGTGGGTGAAATAGTTCCAGGAGCATAATTTATGGTTGGCAGCCCCGAAAGTTGATTATTAATATTCCCGGAATATCCATAAGAGGCCCTGATGCGTAAATAAGGTAGCCATTTATTTGAATAAAAATCTTCTTTTGAAATATCCCAACTTACACCAGTTGACCATAATGGTTTCCACTTATTATTGGTGTTTACGCCAAATATGTTCGAGCCATCACGTCTGGCACTGGCATATATTGTATAACGATCATTATAGGTATACGATGCATTTGCAAGCAAAGAAACAATCCGATTATAAAACCCGTCTGAATAACCATCGCCGACAGGTACATTGGCCATACCGCCACCGATTATTATAGGAAATGGATTTACATAATCGACAGCTTGTTGATAGGAGCCTGTGATATCATCGTATCCATACAAACGTTCATTAGTGGTAATTGAACTTTGTGATTCAGATATTTCACCAGCTATCAAAGCCGTAAAAACATTTTTATTGTACCAGCTTTTATTAAAATTTAGCTGCCCCCTTATATCATGTGAATTAGATTGCTGGCCTTCCAAATCCAAAATTCCACCGTCCGGAATTGGATATTCTAATGTTGGATTCCCAGATTGACTTAAATTAGTATAGTCATTGATTAGACTTCGTACGAAATATGTCTGTGGGCTGTAATAGTCCCTGCTGTTGGTTGTCTGATTAGCATATTGATATTTAATTTCAGCGCTCATCCAATTAGTAATTTTGTATGACACTCCAAAATTCAGCCGAATAAAACGTGTTGTTGTACTATTGTCTGCCAACTTAATTTCATCCAAAGGCCTGTAATCCCAATCCAAGTAACCATTATTTACCGCAGAATCCGCAAAACTTTGTCTTATTCCATTTGAGACCGCTAAATGATTCCCGTTAGCATCAGCTAATTGGGTGTAAGGATATGTTACAGGAAGATTCAAATTATATCTCCTATCGACACTTTGACTATAATTTACACCTGCAGTTATTTCCAAGTTCTTTATCGGGCGAAATGATTGATTTGATGTAATCGTATATTGATTAATTCCCTTTCCACCCTGGATGTCATTAAGCGAATTATTATATCCGGCAGAAAATTGGTAATTATAAGCGCTATTCCCACCAGAAAAATCAACATACTGTTGTTGAGAAACGGCATCCTTATATATGTATTTATTCAATTGATCCCGAAAGTCTACTCCTTTAAGCGTATTAATTTGTGAATTAGCATCAGTAGCTGATATCGCACCAGATCTTTCCTGTGCCAATATGGCAACCACTTGCGGAATCTGCGGATAGTTGGTGTTATCACTTAAATTGGTATCATAGTATCCCTTATTAAAAAGAAACTCCTGTACATCTACAAAATCCGATGTGCTCATCTGCGGATAATAAAAAACATTCGGCTTTTCCTGGACTGTCACATTTGAATTCAATGAAATCCTGAATGGCTGATTATATTTTCCTTTTTTTGTTGTAATGACGATCACGCCATTGCCAGACTGAACGCCCCATATGGATGTTGCAGCAGCGTCTTTTAGTACTGTAATATTTTCGACATCATTAGGATTAATCGAACTCAAATCACCGGAATAGGGGAAATTATCCAGGATAATTAGCGGCGCAGTAGATGGTGATATACCGACAATACCTAACGTGCTCACACCCCTTATTTGTATTGGGTAAGTTTGCGCAGTATTTTTATGATCAAAGACCACGCCAGGCACCGTTCCATCCAATCGGTCAATGATATCCATGCCGGCTCTCCTTGCATAAGAAGCACTATCTAATTGGGATACAGATCCTACAAAACGCTCCGCCTTCACCGTCTGATACCCATTACTCACCACCACCTCTTCTAGTTTACTCGAAACCGCATACAGCGCCACACTCTGAAAAAGCAAATTCCCCGAAGCTTTAAAAATCACCGGCTTATATCCGACAAAACTGATACTAATCATGTCTCCTTCCCGCGCAGATAAACCATAACCGCCATCGATACCGGTCACCACCCCGGTTTTCAAATTCAAATCCAGCACACTTGCGCCATACAACGGTTTACCCGTCGAATCCACCACTTTACCAGATATCTTAATATTTTTACTTGTATCACTTAGCTGTCTACTCGCCGGAGGTGCCTTTTTAAGACGGACCAATATGGACTTATCCACCACCTGGTATTCCAGCTGCTGATCCTTAAAGATCAGCGCCAACACATTCTGCAGTTCAACGTTCTTCACATTAATAGTGACCCTGTTCGCCACCTTTAGGACATCCGATGGCAAACTAAAGTCAAAACCAGTTTGCGTATGGATCTTCTCAAAAACCACATCAATCGGCGTATTTTTTTCTGACAGGGTAATCTTCTGTGCTAATGATGTAGCGCTTACCTGCATAATCGCTAAAAAAAGCATTACGGTGGTCAACTTCATCATTAAAAGAATTTTGGATGTACGGCCAAAAGGCGGTACAAAATTTTTAGGGTAAAAATTGTACATTTGTTCGATTTGGTTTGGGCGTAACACCCTTCATTTTCGACGATGGGCAGGTGAAACGCAGTACTTAAATAGTTTAAATCAATTAGTTAAGGAAATCCAAGTCATAAGTCATTCCGGCTCCAACCGGGATGGCTTTCTTTGGATCATCCAAGGATTAGTATAACTTTTACTGAATAACTGTCACCCTCCTTCCTTCAATTTTAAAGTGTACTGTATTTGAGTACTCCAGCATATTTAGAGCCTGGCTTATATTTTTATAGCGGGAAATAATGATTAAATAACGTTCATTGGTAACTTTGCCCTGATAAACCACATCTACATCGTACCAGCGGCTAATCTTGCGCATAATCGTTTGTATGTCGTCGTTGTCACAACGCAACAGTCCATCGCGCCAGGCAAAAGCTTCTTTGACATCGCCAGCCTCTACCGATAAATTATTGGATTGTAAAGTCGATTGCTGGCCGGGTTTAAGCATTACAGACTTGCCCTTTGCAGTTACCTGTATACTACCTTCGAGTAGCGTAGTTTTTATTACTGGTTCATCATCGTAAGCATTAATTTCGAATTCGGTGGCAATGTCTTTCGTTTGCTGCCCGCGCACTGAGGCGTAGAAAGGCATTTTTGCATTATGGACAGGCTTAAAAATAACATTGCCTGTAAATGACACCAAACGCTTGTCCCCTTTAAAAGAAGTAGGGAAAGTGATCGATGAAGCAGAATTCAGCCAAACTTTGGAGCCATCTGCCAACACCAGATAATATTGTCCCCCGCGCGGGGTAGTTATGGTATTATAAACTATCTCGTTATTTTGTTGATTGGCGGTCGAGTACACCACCTGGCCATTTTGCGTTTTATTGATAGCGACTTGGCCTTGTAAAGCTAAGATGCCGTTTTTAGCAGCCGTTAAATCTATTTTTTTGGCCATTGCTTAAAGTCAGGATAGCTTTATTGCCGCCCGGAGCTATATCATTGTATTGATTTTGTACGAATTGTTGTTTTGGCTGTTTATGCAAAAGAAAATAGCCGCCGATGGTCGCGCCCATTACGATTGAAGCGGCTGCGGCTATACGATATATAAGAATGATCGCTTTTGTTTTACGATAACCGGTTTCTTTAACAATTCTTTTCCAGGCTGAAATTTTATCAGTCTGTCCGTAACTCGAAAAATCATCCTGCAATTTACCTTCAGAAGTCAAACGCTCAAATTGCGCGCGGTTTTCAGGATCGACATTCAGCCAATTTTCCAGCTGCTGTTGTTCGCTTTCATCCAAGTCATCTTTCAAATAACCTGAGATTAGACGGCTGATATCAAAAAACTCGTTGAATTGGTCCATATTGCTTAATTACAATAAGGACGCGCGAAAATCAAAAGTGGATAAAGGTAGCGTTAAATAATTGTAAATAATTATGAGTTTCAATTTTAAATGATACGGCATTTCATTTTTAATGAGACCGGTCTACATTTGATAACATGTTTTTTCTGCTCGTAAAAGCATTTCGGGGGGCAACAACACTGCTTTGACAAAAATCTAAGAGGTAAGGGCCTTCCAATTGATTATATAAAGTTTTCAGATCGCTTTCTGTCCCAATCTTCCGGACAAGGAAGGCATCTTCTGCCAAGCCGCAAACGGTGGCACCATGCTTTTGAAGTAATAGCCAAGTCGCCGTACCCAGAGCTTCCACCCCTAACCGGAATAAGCCGATTTTCGGATTGTCTATTTCTTCCGGCTTAAAAGCTTCAGCCTTATGTACTTCAATTATTTTTTCCATCTTCATAAGCATAGAATGAACATCAGCTTCAGGTAGGTAGACTTCCAGTGTAATTAATACCAATTCCTGGAAGTCGGTCCGTGCTACACTAAGCGAATATACGGGGTAATCTTTACGATTAAAAGGCAACAGTACTTGGCCTAATAAGCCTTTCTTATCATCAGCATAAATGGCGATGATTTGTAATGAATGTTTTTTTGCTTGTTTCATAATTTTACTCATAAAAAAAGCCCCCCGGTTTCGCGGAGGGCTATATTTAAATATGTTTTATTAATTGTTATTTAAATCACCCTCCACGCGGAATAACCACGACAACGAAATTAATAATAATAACAACAGCAAATAACAAACCGGCAAGATAATGCTCTGTTTGAATTGTTGGCATATAATTATTAAGTCTTTGCATGGGTGAAAGTTGGCAATATAAATAGTTTTTTTTATATTTTAATTTAATATACAAATGACAGATTAAATCACTTGTATATTAAAAATTTTAATTCGGTTTTATCTCACTATAAAAAAATAGTCTCATTAAAAAGGGAAAACAGAATAAT
>Ga0206937_10206_pt2 | contig 16184 bp, 11 predicted proteins | sample Alteio_BWOrgHeat_11_FD_152923 | JGI IMG/M metagenome (GOLD analysis project Ga0206937, IMG submission 152923) | Enriched cells from forest soil in Barre Woods Harvard Forest LTER site, Petersham, Massachusetts, United States -... | ecosystem: Environmental > Terrestrial > Soil > Temperate forest >... | reverse complement strand
GAATCCCGACGCTGTTGATATGGTTATTTTTCGTGAGAATACTGAAGATATTTATGCTGGAATTGAATTCGTGGCAGGTTCTCCTGAAGCTCAAAAGGTACTTGATTTCATTGCAAAGGAATTTCCAAAAGATTTTAATAAGATTCGTTTCGGCACTAAAGAAAAAGCTGCTGAATTTTGGAAATCAGTTGGTGCAACCAATGTTAGTGATGATGTAATGGTTGGCTTAGGAGTAAAAGCTGTGAGTAAAAGCGGAACCATTCGCCTGGTTCATAGTGCTATTGCTTATGCAATTCGTCATAAACGAAAAAGCGTTACTATTGTTCATAAAGGAAACATTATGAAATATACTGAAGGAGCCTTTAGAGATTGGGGATATGAAGTTGCCGAAACCATGTTTGCCGATAAAGTTTATACCTGGAATCAATGGGAAAAAACAAAGAAGGAAAAAGGAGAAGCCGCTGCAAATGATGAACAAAAAGCAGAACTTGCAAAGGGTAAAATCCTTATAAAAGATGCCATTGCCGATATAACTTTACAACAAGTATTAACCCGTCCAGAAGATTTTGATGTAATTGCAACCTTAAATTTAAATGGCGATTATGTTTCCGATGCGCTTGCAGCCCAAGTAGGTGGAATTGGAATTGCTCCAGGTGCAAATATCAATTATATCACAGGTCATGCAATCTTTGAAGCTACCCATGGAACTGCGCCCAAATATGCAGGATTAGATAAAGTAAATCCGGGTTCAGTTATTCTTTCAGGTGCTTTATTATTAGAGCATCTTGGTTGGGTTGAAGCTGCAAATCTTATCTATAAAGGTATCGAAAAAAGCATCGCCCTTAAACATGTTACTTATGATTTTCACCGAATGATGGAGGGAGCAACTTTATTGAAATGCTCTGAATTTGGTGATGAGATTATCAGGAATATGTAATGTATAGACGACAAGAAATATTTATGAGACCACAAGAACTATTTATGAGACCATAAGAACCACTTATGAGACGGTAAGAACTACTTATGAGACCATAAGAACTATTCATGAGACCATAAGAACTATTTATGAGACGGTAAGAACTATTTATGAGACCATAAGAACTACTTATAAGACGGTAAGAACTAATTATGAGACGATAAGAATCACTTATAAAACGATTAGAACTACTTATGAGACGATAAGAACTGCTAATCGTTTATTTCGTTAGAGACTATACAAAAAAAGGAAAGCCCATCCAATGTGGACAGGCTTTCTTTTTATTAAATTAAATTCAGTTATTAGTTATCCCAGAATACTTTTGGAGACCATAAGGTAACTGTACCTTGGGCATTTACAGCCGCTCCATTGTAAGAATACTCTGTTTGAGGATAAATAAATCTATGCGGTACTCCATTAGAAGCGCCCTGACTACCTGCAGGAGGTGTCAGAACAGGGTATCCGATTCTTCTCCATGAAGTCCATGCTTCAGGATTCAGATAATATGCAACATATTCCTGGTATCCAACAGAATCAAGAGCATTGGCAACCGTAGCCCCTGTTATACTACCATGCATTGCTAAATAGGCTGAATCGGCAGGAAAAGTAATTCCAAGTTTAGTCATATTAGCAGTAATTGCATTCGTAAATGCAGTTTGGGCAGCTGGAGTATTTCCTGCTGTTCTAAGAGTTGCTTCAGCAATAATAAATTGAATTTCTTCATAAGTAATAAATTCAACAGGTGAATTAGCATTTCCATAATATGCGGCTAATCCAACTCCGGTAGCAAGTTCTGCAGCACTATCAATTAAAACACCATAACGTGGATCATTGCTTCCAGTCAGAAAAGCACCATAAGTGGTTTGTTGAGGATATGCTTGAAAAGCAAAATTAATATCATCACGTTGACCATTAAATTGAAACCAAGGGCCATTACCTGTGCCCGCTGTGCTGAATAATACCTGTGCATTATTTGCACTACTGCTGATTGCCATATTAGCTTCAGTTAAAGCAGATGCAGCCATAGCAGGATTATTTTTGCTTTGATGAATATACACGCGAGCTTTTATTGCATGACCAAATTGAATCCAAGCAGCAGCGTTTCCGCCATAAATAAAATCTTCGGCACCAGGTTGTAAAGCAGGAGAATTTAATGTATCCATATTCATTTTTGCAATTCCATCATCAGCCAATTGGAGAATTGCAGAATAAATTGATTGAGCTTGATCATAAGAAGGGTTTAGGTTAGCGACACCCTTAAATGCTTGAGAATAAGGAACATTACCCCAGGCATCTACAGTCAATTGTAATGTATAAGCCATTAGAATACGAGCAATGCCACCATGTCCGTTATATCCGGCAGCATCAGCAACCTGCATATAATTACTGCAATTTTCCATACAGGAGGTATATAAATTCCCCCAAAGACCATCGAAATCCTGACCAGTAAAAATATAGGTGTAATAAGCTGCAGATTGACGAGAAACACCTGCTGTTTGCTGAGTAAGCATAGAGGTGTATCTTGATAAATCACCACCTTGTGTATAACCTATTGCAATTTCTACAACAGGAAGAAGATTTGCAGGAGGAACATAAGAGGGGGCATTGTGATTAATATTTGCATCCGTATAAAATGTCTTTTTACACGATGAACCTATTAGCATCATTCCGATTGCTAATGTTAAAACTAAATATTTAATATTTTTCATTTTTTACTTTATTAATTAAGGTTAAACAAATTAAATTCCAACATTCAATCGAAGTCCATAACTCTTGATACCAGGATTATTGAAATAGTCAAGACCCTGAGCATTTTGGGGTCCAACAAGACTTGTTTCAGGATCCACACCTGTATATTTTGTTGAAAGGATGATATTATTCATGAAGAAGGTAAGAGATACCTTTTGCAAATGCATTTTTTGAACACAAAGAGTAGGTAATGAATACGTGAGGCTCAGCTGACGCAATTTTACATAACCTCCATCCTGAACATCCGGTTCTGTAGGACCAATAAAGCTACTACCGATATTTTGCCAGTAATATTCTCCTAAAACAACTGTAGGAGTGCTTGAACTGCCTGGACCTGCTAATTCAGTTACTCCATCAGCAGCATAATGTACTACTTGCCCACTTGCATTCAAATGTCCCAAAACACCCGCAAATGCTTGAGAGGAACCTCTGCTAGCAGTTGGGCCACCAGTACCAAAATAATCAAGAGCTCCTTGAGTCCCATTCCAAATTTTACCACCATGACGAATATCAATTTGAGCACCTAAAGTAAAACCCTTAAATGTAAAGTTAGTTGTTATTGAACCAATCCAATCAGGTTGAATATTCCCCAAAGCTGTTGTTTGAGTGGCAACAGTTGGCATTCCGTAACCAGCATCGCTTTTGTTATCATCAATAAGTATAGCGCTACTTTGATCAGTTGGATTAGAACGTTGATAAGCACTACCATAAATAACACCGAAAGGTTGACCTGCAACTGCATAAATAGCCCCATTTTGGAAACCTGCTATCAATTGATTTTTAACGCCATTATAAAGCGAATCAACACTATTAGTATTTTTACTCCAATTGAAATTCAAATCCCATTGAAAACCATTTTTCAATTTAACAGGTGTTGTATTAAGTGATAACTCAATTCCATGATTTGTTAATGTTGCAGCATTAAATATTGCGTAAGACCAACCTGTAGCATAAGAGGTAGGAACTGCAAAAATTACATTAGTACTTTTTTCACTATAATAAGTAGCGTTAAGACTTATTCTGTTTTGAAGGAAAGATAAATCAAAACCTGTTTCAAAAGAATTTGTATGTTCAGGAACTAAATTAGGGTTTCCAAGTTGACCAACTAAGCCATTGGTAGTACTATATCCAGGGAAACCATTAAATGGAAAGCTTACCCCACCGGTAAAGCCATCATTTACAGTAGCAGGTTTATAATATGTTCCATTTTCTTGAGCGAGAGCATCTTTTCCCACTCCTGCATAAGAGATACGAAATTTACCATAAGGAAAAGTCTTATTGCTTGATAGTCCAAGAGATTCGGTAAATACCCAACTCAAACTAGCAGAGGGATAGAAAAAATTATCATTACTTGCAGATAAAGTTGATGTGGTTTCATCACGACCGGTTAAAGTAAGGTATAATTGGCTTTTATAATCTAACTCCCCTTCACCATACCATGCTGATCTGCGCACTCCCGCCTCACCTTCAGCTGATTGGAAGGATTGAGAATTTGAAAGGTCAAAAAATGTAGGTATTGCGAAAGTATATCCAGCCATTTGACGAACACTTCCATACTGTGTAAAATAGTTCTGACCTAATATTAATGACCCTGAAAAATCATCATTAAATTTCTTTTTCATATTAATAATGAAGTCGGAATTGTATTGAGAATTATAGTAATCATTTAAGAAAATACCTCCCGCACCACCAGATTGGATTCCTGCATTTGAAAAGATGTTATAAGCTTCTTTTTGACTTTGAGTATAAATATCCCCACCTATACGATAAGTTAAAGTCATCCAATCATATAATTTATAATCACCTTGCATTGAACCATATACCCTGTCTAAATCCTGATGGAAAGGATTCATATTTATTGTCCAATAGGGATTGTCATAACCAGGTCCGCCTCTGTAATTCCTTTGTGCCCAGCCAGATGCTAATGGAGAAGCTAAAACATAAGCTGAAGAATCAGTAGCTGGATGTGAAGAACCATTGGAATTATCAAAAGTATGAGGTGTTCGAAGCAATCCTAACATAACCCCAGAAGTATTAGACCCTTGTTGAGCCTTATCTTGAGAAGATTTAATGTAGGTAACAGTGCCTGATACTCTTAATTTTCTGGAGATATTTGTCTCTCCGCTCAAACTAACAGTGTTTTTATAATAATCTGTCAAAGGAATAATACCTGTTTGGCTCATATTTCCAATTGACATTCTATATCCTGAATTATCATTTGAACCTGAAACAGCTATACTATTATTATAGGTGTTCCCTGTTACAAAGAAATCTTCAGGGTTATAAGGAGTTATAGGAGTACTTCCGGCAGTTCCAATCGGAACAATGTTACCATGACTATCCCATACATTTGAATTACCGTCCCAAGCCAAAGAATCCATATGAGGACCCCAAGAAAACTTCTTATTGGAACCTGCAGAAGTCGGAGAATAATATTTATAATTATTTCCTTGTCCATAAATATTTTGTAAAGTAGGAAGCTGGTTTGCTTTATCCATACTTGCTGAAGAATTAAGTTCTACAGAAATACCTTTCTTCCCGCCTGCATGACCTTTTTTTGTAGTAATGATAAGAGCACCGCTCGCAGCTTCAATTCCATATAAAGCTGTAGCAGCAGGTCCCTTTAAAACGGTAATGGATTCAATATCACTTGGGTTGATATCAATTCCCCTGTTATCAATGGATACACCACCAAGTCCGCCACCATTAAGATTGGTGGGGTCGAAAAAGTTAGAAGAGTTATCGATAGGAATACCATCAACAACCATCAAAGGCTGATTAGTTCCTGTTAAGGTTGTAACTCCACGCATTTGAATATAAGTACCAGCTCCCGGGTCACCGGAACTGTTAATCACTTCCAAACCGGCAACTTTTCCACTCAATTCACTGAGGGCATTTCCAGAACCCGAATTATTCAACTGATCTCCCCCAACGTTTTGAGTTGAATAACCAAGAGCTTTCTTCTCACGGTCAATGCCCAATGCAGTTACTACAACTTCATCCAGCCTCAGAACATCTGTTTCCATAACAACATCAATTGATGATGAAGAACCAATGGCAACTTCTTTGGTTTTCATCCCAACCAGGATAAATTTCAAAGTGGTTGCATCGGCAGGAACGGAAATCCTGTACATACCATCCATATCGGAAGTCGTACCGATGGTGGTTCCGGTCACGATGACAGTTACACCTGGTAAAGTACTTCCATCGGAAGAAGTGATTTTACCTGTTACTTGTTTATCCTGAGCATCAGCCCTGGAAAAAACAACCGCTAGTAACAATGCGGTAATCGTAATGATTTTTCTCATAAGTTTAAAATTTTTTGGTTAGTAATAATTAATTTTAGAATGCAAGTTTAATAAGTTTTGTAAGTACGTTAAAATCCGTTAAAACTTTTGACCCGCCAAAGATAATAAAACGGATTTGAAAAAATCAAGTAAATGTAAAAATAATTTAATCTTTTATTAACATTAGCCTGTTTGAATAATTATCAATCCCTGCATTGTGGGTTTAAACTATATACCTAATTTTGCCTAAACTAATTAAAAAAATAAATAAAAATGAAGAAAATTATCTTAACAATTATGTTACTTGGAGCATTCCTATATGGAAGTTCACAAGATTTAAAATCTAAAAGCGGTTTCGCTGTTTTGCCTGAAGCTGGTGACTGGTCTATTGGCTTTGATGCCTTGCCTGTTATTAATTATTTTGGTAACGTCTTTCACTCTCCATCTGGTTCTATGGGTGCTTATTCTCCCGCAGGTTATCCGATGACAATTGTAGGAAAATGGGTAAAAGACGATGGTATGGCTTGGAGAGGTAAATTAAGAATCGGATTTGGTTCAAATTCTCAGGATTCCATTTTCAATGATCCTCATTCTACCGCCAATCCTCCTGCAACTTACACCAATTCTTACAAAAACGGACATACCAACATTACCCTTGGTTTTGGTATGCAGAAGTATATGGGTGCAGGAAGGGTACAGGGTTATTATGGTGCAGAGGCATGGTTTGGAATGGCAAGCACAAGTACAACCAATACATTAGGTACAACTGCTGATTCTCTAACTGTGGCAGGACCTTTTGTTACTTCTTCCAGTTCAGGTACTACCATAATGTTTGGAGTAAGGGGATTTGTTGGAGTTGAGTTTTTCTTTGCTCCAAAAATGTCTATAGGTGCTGAATATGGCTGGGGTCTTGGTCTTTCTTCTACAGGTTCAGGATCTGTTACTTATGAACAATGGGATTTTATTAACCATAATCTGAGAACAACCACTGCAAAAACAGGTGGCAGCTCAGCATTTGGAATTGATGTAGATAATGGTGGAAATGCTGTTAACTGGATGGGTAACGGCTCCATCAATCTCAGCTTCTATTTCTAATACTATATATAAGGTATAAAAAAGTCCTCCGATACTTGTTATCGGGGGACTTTTTATTTAATATTCCTTCATCGCCCTTTGGATATCCTTTTCCTTTAAATCAGCACGTTTATCATACGATTTCTTGCCCTTTGCCAATGCAATATCCAGTTTAGCATAGCCTCTTTCATTAATAAACATGCGCAATGGAACTACTGTCAAGCCCTTTTCTTTCATCTTTACCGACAGCTTTCTGATTTCTTTCTTTGTCAATAATAGTTTTCGCGTTCGTTTGGGTTCATGATTATTATACGAACCCTCGGTATATTGAGCTATATGCAGGTTCTTGATAAAGATTTCCCCGTTATCAATCACACAAAATGAATCGGTAAAATTAACTTTCCCATCCCTTACCGATTTTATCTCCGTCCCTGTTAATTGAATCCCTGCCGAATATTTCTCGAGGAAAGCATATTCAAACCCTGCTTTTTTATTCTTTATATTTAGTTCTTTTTCGCTCACGGGGTAAAATTAGTCAATTAATAAAGATAATCGGAGAATAATTACTTTATTGAATAATCAATTTTACCAATATTAAAAAAACAGGGATATATTGATACTATTTAGTATTCTATTGGCATTATTCAGGGATATATAGACATTGTTAAAGGATATAAAGACATTATTCAGCGATATATAGACATTATTCTGGGATATATAGACATTATTCTGGAATATCTAGACATTATTCAGAGATATATAGACATTGTTGAGGGATATATAGAGGTTGTTAAAGGATAGATAGATATTCCTGAAGAAAGAACACTCTTCCATCAAGTATATATGTCCCATGGCTTTTTTTATCCACAAAAAACTGTTTTCACGCATAAAAACCGTTTTTCTGAATATTTTTATCATCCCAAAAAAATCATAAATCATCATTTTTCTGTTGTAAACCCAGATTGTTTCCTTATTTTTGATACATAATATATAGGAGTAGGAAAAAAGGCAGCTTTGGTTTTGATGATAAATAAACTCACTTCTAGAGGTTAATAAAAGAGCAATAAAAAAAAGGAGCCGGCTATGAAACCGACTCCCCTCATCACATCCAACAAAACTGGTTATCTACTAACCAATTTTCTTGTACAAAAAATCTTTAATTACATTACTACACTGCAAAAATACTGCATTATGAAAGTGAAAAACATGACTTCGGTCAATAAAAAATATGATATTTATCATGTATGCTTATTTAGATATTAAGATTAAATCAAGCTTTTGATAATATCTTCAACCGAAATCCTTTCAGCTTCGGCTTTATAATTCAATACAATACGATGACGAAGAACTCCTGCAGCCACTGCCTGTACATCTTCAATATCGGGAGAATACTTGCCATTAAAAATTGCATTGCATTTAGCCCCGATAACAAGGTATTGAGAAGCTCTTGGTCCGGCACCCCATGAAAGATAGGTATTAACCATATCAGTTGCCAGTTTAGTATTCGGTCTTGATTTAGAAGCGAGATTAACCGCGTAATTCAAAACATTATCTGCAATCGGAATCCTGCGAACAAGATTTTGATAATAGATAATTTCATCGGCATGTAAAATAACTTTTAAATCAGCTTTATAATTAGAGGTAGTATTTTTTACCACCGTAACTTCCTGTTCAAATGTAGGATAATCAAGCAACACATTAAACATAAAACGGTCTAACTGCGCCTCAGGAAGCGGATAGGTTCCCTCCTGCTCTATCGGGTTTTGAGTTGCAAGAACAAAGAAAGGTTTTTCTAATTCATACTTTTTACCGGCAGCAGTTACCGTGCGTTCCTGCATAGCTTCTAATAATGCTGATTGAGTTTTTGGAGGAGTACGATTGATTTCATCCGCCAAAATAATGTTTGCAAACAAAGGTCCTTTGATGAAACGAAAATGACGGCTTTCATCAAGAATTTCTGTTCCGATAATATCTGAAGGCATTAAATCAGGAGTAAATTGAATACGATTGTAATTCAATCCAAGGGTTTGCGCAATGGTATTTACCAATAATGTTTTTGCTAATCCCGGCACACCAACAAGCAAACAATGCCCCTGACCAAAAATGGAAATAAGTACATCCTTCACAATCACATCTTGCCCAATAATTACCTTGCCGATTTCTTTTCTAAGCGTATTGTAGGAGCCAACAAGTGCATCTACCGCTTCAACATCCGAATTATATTGTATATTCATAAAATTTTAATTTGCATTTTTCATCCACTCTTTTATGGAATCACATTTTTGATAATCTTTGATAACATTTACGAAAGTATCTGCTCTTTTTTTCTTCACCCAATCAAGCAATGTTTTGTTTTGTTTCTCACTTAAAGCTGCATTCTGAATCTTTTGATAATCCTCTTTAAGATTTGCGATGTGAGGAGCTGTTCTGGTCTTTATCATAATAATTCTTAAAGCAGGTTTATTATTAACTTCAGTAGAAAGCGGTCTGGATACTTCACCAACTTTTAATTTATCTATTTCAAAAAACAATGTTTTATCGAGTTCAGATGATTGATATTTTGTGGTGCCGGTTTGTTGGTTCTCCATTAATCCGCTGTTTAATTTTGTATTCTCATCATCCGAGAACTTCGCAGCAGCATCTGCAAATGTAATTGTTCCATCAGTTATTTCTTTCTTGAGACTGTCTAAAAGATTCTCTACTTTAGCAATATCATCCGGACTTACCTTTGCACGCAATAAAATATGACGAACATTAATCTGGTCACCCCTTCGCTCAATCAATTGAAGAATATGAAAACCGAAAGGAGTTTCAATGACATCAGAAATTTCACCAGGTTTTAATTTGAATGCTGCTGCTTCAAATGATGGTTGCATATCTCCTCTACCAAAAAACCCTAATTCACCACCCTTTGTTGCTGTTCCCGGGTCTTGTGAATAGAGAACTGCTTTTGCTTCAAAAGTACTTTTACCAGTTAATATTTCATTCTTATAACCTAGCAATTTATCTTTGACAGCTTTTTTCTGCTCATCACTTACCGGAACATATTTAACTATTTGCTGCACCTCATATTCAGATTCAATTTTAGGTAAACTGTCTTTAGGAATCCTGTCATAATAAGCTCTGACATCAGATGGAGATGCCGTTATATCTTTAGTAATCTTTGATTGCATTGATTGAGTGAGCAGCTGATCTTTAATCAATTGCCTGAATTCAGCTTTTAGTTCCAATACTGATTTACCCATTCTTTCTTCAAGCTTTTGCTGAGAGCCTAATTGCTGTATAAAAACTCTCATCCGTTTATCTAATTCACCTTCAACCTGCACATCCGAAACTTCAACACTATCCAACACTGCTTGGTTTAGAAGAAGTTTATTGATTAGCATTTGATAAAGAATATCGCATTTCATATTCGGATTATCAGCACCTCCCTGCAATAAATATTGTTGATATTGACTTTCAATATCCGATTGAAGAATTACATTGGCACCAACAACTCCAACTACCTCATCCAATATTTTTACCTGGGCACTGCTCTCTTTGGAATTCACCAAAACGATACAAATTAAAAGAAAACTGAATATTTTTATGAAGGATTTCATTTCGTTTTATTGATTAATAGATTTTAAAGTCATTGTTTTTTAAAGATTCATCATAAACCTTCTTTTCCATATCATCAATCAATACAAGTTTTCTTTTGTTGATGATAATACTTTTAATATTGTCTTTTTCGAAAGATAATGGAGAAGAACTTTCTTTTATTTTAAACCCGCTGATATTAACTAAATATATATTTGATGAATCTTCAATCTCCACATATCGGTTATTCTTAAGAAATTGTTCTTCATCGTAAGTCTTTATTGGAATCTCTTTTAATAAATCATTAAACAATAACCACGAATCATCATCAAGATAATAGTTGATTGCATATTGATGGCAGTAATCTTCCAGCAACTTTCTATCTTGTGGACTTTTTGATTTATACCACTGCTTAACTTGGGCAAGTTTAGGCGAGTTTTTGGCTAATTTAAGATATAAAACTTTAATTATATTATCCTTTAATTGAAAATCATCCTGATGTTCATTATAGTATTTCTCAATTTCAGAACTTGAAACATTAGTATCTAATTTCTGATTGATTAAACTTTTCTCATACGCATAAATTATAAGAGAAGTCCGATAATCCTCTAATTGTTTTTCAACATTCTTTTCTTCGTCTCCAAGATTTTTATTTGCCTTATTCAAAACCAATTGAGTTCTTATCCAAGAATCAATATAACTTTTGACAACGCTGATGCTATCCTGCTTTGATGCACCTTTAGGTACCAATCCTTTGATGTCAGAAGCATAAAGATACTGTTCAAAAACCTTTGCTACTGGTTTTTTACCATCCTCTTTATGTTTAAAAAATGAACAAGACATCATGAACAGGGATATAATCAGATAATAAAAAACGTTTTTAAACAATGTAAATACTTTTAAATAAAATCACTTCGTGTTTTACTGAAAAATAAAAATTAAACAGTTTAACGGAAGGAAGGGTTCTTTTATTACTATTTAATCTGGGCAAGTACTTCCTGATTAACCTTAAATGGATATTTACTGCGAAGAGATTTTATCCAATCTTTCTCCAACAATGCCTGATAATCGGCAGTAACAGAACCTCTTGCATCTTCCAAAGTCTTAGGTTGTGGGGGTAAAATATCTTTTACATTTACAATAATAATAGATTTACCTGCAACAATATTATTTGAAATACCTTTTACCCATTTAATTGTATCAACATACTGATTGTCACCTTTAGAAAACTTTCCTTCTTTTACTGAAAGGTTTAATTGAGAGTTTGAATTAATAATACTTACTATCGAATCATTAGTTAATTTAGTTGTGCTTAATAATTCTCTGACTTTAGTAGCAACTTCTTCTGAAGAACAATTATAAATTGCGCCTTCTACTCTTTGTCCCCAGGTATAGTTGCTTTTATGCGCATTATAATAATCCTGCAAACCAACTGTATCCTTAACTGCCTTCGACCAAACCTTCTTATCAGTTAAATTAAATAATAAGATTCCATCTTTATACTCTGTCATTAAATCTTTAAACTCAGGATATTTCAAATCAAGGCGACTTTCTTCAAATCCTAAGCATGATTCATTTACAAATTGGTCATACATACTATTAATAATTGCCTGAGGAGATGTATTTTTTCTGGTAGTCTGATGTTCGCTGATATATTTTGCGAAATCCGCCTGAGTATATTTCTTATCAAGTAATGTAAACATCGTTTTATTTAAACTGGCGGCTTTAATTGCATCCCATTTGCCTTGAACCAAGGTTGAATCTACAACATTATAGAAATCCTCAATTGTTTTAGAATCATCTTTAAACTTATAATCCTTCTTAATCTTATTAACCATAGAAGTCTTTCCTACTTCAGAGCGTGAATCTTTTGCAATATTAGCTTTTAATTCTCCAAGCATCTCATCATAGGTGCCGATTGGTTTCCTGTTTATAAGTTTAATGATATGCCAGCCATAAGAAGTACGAATAGGTTGAGAAATATCTCCTTTATTTTTCAATGCAAAGGCAGCATTTTCAAATTCCGGTACCATTCTGCCGGATTTAAATGCAGGAAGAACACCTCCGTTCTTAGAAGAGCCTCCATCCTCAGAATATTGCTTGCATAATTCCTCAAAGTTACCACCATTCTTTAGCTTTTCAGAGATTTCTGTAATTTTCTGTACTGCTTTAGCGGAATCTTCGGGTTTACAATCCTTACATTTAACCATTATATGGGCAGCAGTTACTTCACCTGCATCCTTTCTTTCATCAGTTTTCTTAATAATATGATAACCGTACTTAGTTCTGATAGGCATTGTGACCTCACCTACCTTTGCATTAAATGCAGCACTCTCAAATGTGTAAACCATCTGCATAGCGCTGAAAAAACCTAAATCGCCAAGGTTATCTTTGGCTGATGGATCCTCAGAAGTTTCCTTTGCAACCTTACCAAACGGTTCACCTTTAACAATTCTTTCTCTTATCTTTAGTGCTTTATTGTATGCTTCCAGTGTATCTTTAGGTAAAGCATCAGGAGGACATTTAATAAGGATATGAGATACATGAACATCCTTCTGCATACGGTCATATGCCTCATGAAGCAGCTTATCTGTAACTTCTTTATCAACTAAATATGGCTGAGCTAACTGTTTCCTGTAACCTGCAAGTTCACTTACAAAAGAAGATGCAGTATCCATACCCATTTCCACCGCTTCTTTAACCTTTAATTTATAATTTATGAATAAATCAAGGTAATCTGAAAGCACTTTTTGATCAATAGTGGCTGCTTTATTGTTCTTTTTGAAGACTTTCTCAAATTCTGACTTAGTAACCGTTTCATTTCCGATAGTTAATAGCACAGGGTCCTTACTTTGCCCCTTACATTGCGTTAAAGATAAAGCTGATATAATAAGTACCAGTAAAATTAATGTTATTTTTTTCATTCTTTTATAATTGTTTTTTTTAATCAGGCGGCAAATTTAGCAAAACTATTGACGTTAACAACATTTACTTTATTTTTAAATCGAATTTTCACCTTAATTGTTAATAAATCTTAAATAAAAAATCCCTTTCGTTCCTTTTTAATAACGAAAGGGATTATTATGAATCTACCGCTTGGCTTATTTATTAGTAGAAGCTACAACAGTAATGTTAATCGTGATAGTATTATTATCATCATTATCATGATGGTCGCAATGATTGTCATGATGACTGCAATTTCCATTTTGATTGCCTCCACATCCACCATTATGCTGAGAATTTGAGGTTGATAATACAACCTGATCGCCACCAACATAGTTTAATGCAGGTGTATAACTATATGTTATGCCCGAAGCAGTCATAGTTGGGAGCATTTCACTCGAAAGATAGTGACTTGCTTGCTGAGAAATGGTATAATTACTATTCGGTTGGTTGCCAGGCACCGAATAAGTATACGTTGCATTCTCATTAATAGTAACATTAACAACCTGGTTGTTTTGTTTGTTATCTTCTTTCTTGCAAGAAGATGTAAACAGTGCTGCAGTCAAGGCAATTGTGAAGAGTAAAGTAAGATTTTTCATTTTATTATTATTTAGAATTATATTATTTCGGTTTGCAATATTACAAAATATAATCCAGACAATCAATTATTTGTCTTTTATATTTTTAATTACAGGATTTTCATTGCCGTATTGGTCAAAGATGTGATAATCGGATGGAATTTCAAATTTACTATCATCAACTTTTTCATTTCTTATCTGTTCTACGGTATATATTAAGTGAAATTCGGGAGTATCCTCCTCCAATTCCATTGCAAAGCCATTAAACTCATCAAAAGTAAAGTAAACCGGGTTCAGAACAGGGATATTCAGTTCATCAGTATAATAAATATTAAGGTTTCCGAAGCCACTCGGGTCAGGATAACGGATTCTTTTACATTTATGTTTAAGTATGCTGGTAGTTTCGGGCAACTCCTTGTATGATTTCTTTCCTTGAATACCCCGTTCCTGGTTATTACTCTCATTTTGATTCACTACTGCCACCTTTTTTCCATTACTATCTATTAATGTTATGAAATTATTGTTTTTAGTATTGATGATTAGAACTAATTCCATTGCCCTTCCATCCTGAAATTCCTCTGTTCGTTCCAAACTGTCTTTAAAATAGACCCCAATAGCCCTCGGATAGATGGAATCAAATATCTCTTTGCCATTTTTATCCCAACTTGTTACTGAATATACAATAATTCCCTCATTAATCTTGGTTTGTGCAGTAACATTAAGAACCATGTTGACCATTATCAGCATAAAGATTACTTTTATAATGTAAAAACTGTAAAAGGAGAGGAGCTGCTTGTCCTGATTGAGAATAAACGTCACCTTGTCATTCCGACGAAGGAGGAATCTCTTTTTATATTTAATGAGATTCCTCCTTCGTCGGAATGACAACCGAGCAAACATATTCATTTATTGTTTTATTACAGGATAATCTTTCCCGTTCTCCATTTTTACCATCTCCATAAAGTATCTGAATCCAATATTACAGGCTGATTTATCATAAGAAATATGATTATCTATCCTTAACGATGCTTCTCCATCTGTAAAACTGCCACCCTTAGCAATCCCCTTGACCGAAACCATCTCTGCAGCATTACCACTCATATTATATAAGCCAAAATCATTAGGAAAATAGGATTTACATGGGGCTAACATATCCCAATTATCATACATATAGGCATGTTCACTATCGTATTTTATATTTTTCTTTGAATATCCCATCTTTTCAAGGTATTTAACGGTATTAAAATTATACATCATCACCCCTTTGTTGGTTCTTACCGTATCTCCATTGGCAAATTTATACTCGGGATGACCGGCATGGGCAGCATACATCCATTCTTCCTCAGTGGGTAGTCGGAATGTGACTTTTTTGAATTTTCTTTTAGGGAAAGAATTATACTTATCAGTAAGCCATGCACAAAAAAGGTTTGCTGCTTCATAAGAAATGTTCACAACAGGGTATTCATAGTACTCAGGATGCCTGTGATAGAGCTCAACAAGGGGCTGGTTGGTATGATTTTTATCTGTAACCCAACCATTTGAATCAATGGTGCAGATTTTCATATCTTCGGTGCGGTTTTTCATGAATAAATCCAGGAAAAACAAGTTGTACAAGGCATTAGAAACCTCATATTTACCGGCATAGAGGTTATCCTTAATCTTTGTAACAGAATTCTCGATATATTTTGCATCAACCTTGTAACTATTATCCTTTCCATTCAAAAGTAATAGCCCGATGATGATAATACTTGATGTGCGGAGGATTTGTTTTACCATGATTTTGATTTTGATAACTTAGTTTGTGATGGCAAAGGTATGAAAAATGATTTTTATCTCTTAATATTCCATGCACCAAGCACAATAGATATAGTAAATGCACTTGAACTATATCCTGGAATGATATTTACTGACCAATGAAATCCTGCACCTATTACATTATGTGCCAAGAAGAAAATGTTTACTTCTATAGGATATGATAGACCATTATAATCATGGTGA
>Ga0206937_10048_pt1 | contig 16186 bp, 17 predicted proteins | sample Alteio_BWOrgHeat_11_FD_152923 | JGI IMG/M metagenome (GOLD analysis project Ga0206937, IMG submission 152923) | Enriched cells from forest soil in Barre Woods Harvard Forest LTER site, Petersham, Massachusetts, United States -... | ecosystem: Environmental > Terrestrial > Soil > Temperate forest >... | reverse complement strand
TGGGCCTTGGGCGCGGCAAACCGGAAAGTGACTTTGCCTTGATCGATCTCAGGCGAGACGAGCCGTTGTTCGGGACGTCGTGGCGCGGCGGGCTGCTGGGCAACGGACGCGGCGGCGAGCGAGGCAACGATGGCGAGGCAGAGGGCGATGAATTTCATAGGTGGGGAGAGGAATGGGTACAGATGGTGGCCTCAGAGACTGCGAAATAAATCATGGAAAGGAAGATTTGGCCCGCGAATCACACAGATCACACGAATGAAAGGCGGTTGATTCGTGTCATTCGCGTGATTCGCGGGCACTTTTTACACAGTCACTTACATCACGTCGTTGACGACGTTTTCCAGCGGCTCGCCGCGCACGGCGGCGAGGGCGATGCGGGCGGAGGTGGCCCTCATCTCGAGCTTCGATTCGACGCTGCAAAAGGCCGCGTGGCAGGTGACGATGAGATTCGGCGTGGCGGCTTCCTCCGCAGTCTGCAAAGGTTCGTCCTCCACCACATCGAGGCCGGCCCCAGCGAGGCGCCCTTCGCGCAACGCGGCGAGGATGGCGGTTTTCTTGATCACCGCGCCGCGGGCGGTATTGACCACGAAGGCGCTGGGCTTCAGCAAGGCGAGTTCGCGCTCGGCGATGAGATGGCGTGTTTCCCCGGTGAGCGGGCAATGCATCGACACCACGTCGGCCCTGGCCAGCAATTCATCGAGCGTGCGCGCGCGAGAAATGCCCACCGCCTTGTCGGCGCCATTGGGCAAATACGGATCGTGGAAGACCACGTGGAAGCCGAGCGCCTTCGCCCGCAAGGCCGTGGCCGTGCCGATGCGGCCGAGCCCCACGACGCCGAAAGTCAGCTCGCGCAAGCGCCGCAGCTTCGGCTCGACGCGGATGACCCAGCCGAGTTGCTTCGCCTCGCGGTCGAGCGGGAAGAGCTGGCGGCACAAAGCAAGCGTCAGTGCGATCGCGTGGTCCGCCACTTCCTCGGTGCCGTAGTCGGGCACATTGCACACGGCGATGCTCCGCTCGCGCGCGGCGGCGATGTCCACCGAATCGAATCCCACGCCGTTGCGAATGAGCGCCCGGCAATTCCGCAGCCGAGCCAGCCCGGCCGCTCCGACCGGCGTGTTGTGCCAGACGATGAGCGCATTCGCGCCGCAAATCTCGTCGGTAAAATCCGCATCGCTCGAGCACAGGAACCGCCGCACCTCGGCGGCGTCGCCGATCACCGCCCGCTCGGCGGTGCATTCCGGTTCACCCAGCGGAGATTTCGCCCAGTCGATGATGCCGATGAGGGGAGTCATGGGAAGACAGAACATCCGGGCTTCGTTCGCGAAGCCCGCCCCGGCGTAGCCGAAGGCGAAGCCGGGCAACGACTAGACCACAGCGAACTACGCCCTGGCAAGCCAACATCCAAAACGTCAGGCGACGCTTTCATGCGGGAGAAAAAATTTCGAGCCTTGTGTGGCCTTGTATCGCTTTGTATGGCCTTGTTTGGAGGGCGGCCCGGCCGTCCGACGTGGCTGAATGCTCCGGTTCCCGGATGGGGAACGCCGAAATTTTTTGAGCGCGATTAGGCATGATTAGGCACGATTGGATTGCCATTCGGAGTCCGGTCGCTGCGGTGGGCTCGTCTGCCAGGGTAGGGAAGGCTCGCCGAGCGTTCCCTCGCGTCTTGCAGTGCAGTGGTGAAGAAAAACCACGCTTATCCGGATTGTTGACAAGATCGGGTTTTCTAGCTCGACCAGAGGCCTCGTGAGGGTTTTTTGAAGACCCCTCAGAGTAAAAATGGGTTCGTTTGGCAAAAATCGCATTTGTCGTTCACTCGCAATTTTGGGAGAAGGGCTTGTTTCGTCCGGCCAAGGTTGCCTCAATTCCTTCGTGGCTTCGCGTTTTCCTGGTAAAACCCGCCTGCATTCCTTCGATGGTTGATTTTTGAGCATTGGATTCGTTTATTCGCTCAAATTATTCCATATGTGAGCCATGTCAAAATATTTTGCGTCTTTTCCGTCGGCGAAAGGCGGCGCCGCTGGGGGTTGTCCATGCGAGGCGGCATCGTCGCGCGGCATAAAACTTCCGCCTTCGTTGAGCTTGGACTCGGCATTTTGCGCGCTTGCCCAGTAATCGGAGCCTCTTTATTCTTCCGCCATGCAAGCACACCGCGCTGAAACTACTCTGTCGGAGGATGGCGTTATCACGCTACGCGACATCCCTTTTCGCCGTGGTGAGTCCGTCGAGGTCATCGTCCTCCCGTTTGCCACTGTCCCAGCGTCGGGTTCCCGCTACCCGCTCCGTGGCACTCCGGTTACACTGCTCGCTCCCACCGAACCTGTGGCGGAGGCTGACTGGGAGGCTGCCGGGTGATTGTCCTCGATACGCACATCTGGGTTTGGTGGGTTCACGGCGATTCCACGCTTTTCGCAGTTCGGGACACAGGCGCTATGGAACATGCGCCCGGTCAAAGAGCCGACGGCAGCGGACGCCTTGGCGATCACCAAGGCGTTGCGCACCCATGGCCGCATGGATGGACGGCGGCTCGCCGAGCGCATCGAAGAGCTTTGCCGTGCCCCTCAATCGTGAGATAATGAGGGACTGCCAATGACCATCGAAATTCACGACACGGCCCTGGAGGCGCGCCTCCGAAAACAGATTCAATCCACCGGTGCCGCCAGCGCGGAGGAAGCGTTGCAGCGCATTCTCGAAACGCAGGAAGAACAGGATCGCTGGCTGTTGGAAAACAAAGAGGCCATCAACGTGAAGGTCAGGCGCGGTATGGAGCAGCTTGACCGGGGGGAGGGAATTCCCGAAGACCAATTGGACGCGCACCTGGCCCGGCTGAAAGCCCAGCCTGGATGAGCAGTCGCTACATGCTTGCGCCGGAGGCCGCAAGCGACCTGGTTCAAATTTGGCGCTACATCAAGATGAACGCCGGTCTTGAAATGGCCGGGAGAGTGGAATCGGTCATTCGCGCGAAGATCGTTGCTCTTGCCGCGCGGCCGGACGGCGGGCATTGGCGCAGAGATTTGACCGATGAGCCGGTGAAGTTCTTTCCGATCTATTCCTACCTCGTCGTTTACCGGCCCGAGACAAACCCGCTGCAGGTGGTCGCCATTCTTCATGGCCGGCGCGATGTGGCGGAACTTCTCAAGGAGCGCTTCTAGCTTGGCTACCGATAGCCTCAGGGCCTTGAGCAAGCGAAGCGCGCCGAAACGGTACTTTTTTTGCGGCAATTTCCACCGCTGCCAGCGGTTTGGGCTGTAGCGATTTGAGCTTGGCAGATTCGCTTTTGCCGGACAAAATACCAGGCATGGTTGCTGATTTGCCCTCCTCCCGCAGAGAAAGCACCCGCGTCGGACGAAACAGGGAGTTCGCGGTTCGATTTACAAAACGAAAGAGCGTTTCGTCTATTTCCGTTAGGCGTCGCTCGCGTCATCTGAAATATGGATCAGCACCAAGAACTGAAATACCTCATCGAACAGAACGCGCGTCACCTCGCGCATTTGCAGCGGCGGATCGACATGCTCCACGCGACTTTGGAGGCGTTCCTCCCGATGCTTGTTTCCGCGGCGACGGTGAATTTGCCACCGGATTCACCGGAGCGCGCAAAGGTTGCAGACGCTTTCCTTGAGGCTTTCCGCGAGAGCCGAGACCAGAAGATCGCACGGCTTTCGGAAGTTCCATTTGTAGGCATTGATCCACCATCCGATGAGCCATCTTGATCCAACAGAGTTGAGCATTCACGGAGCTTGAGGTCGTTAGGCGACTGACGCGTTCACCTTGATGAACTATTACTACACAACGGACGGCACGGAGGTTTCCGGTCCGTGCTCATTCGACGATTTGCATACTTTGTTCGCGAGCGGCACGATTCCTCACTCAACCCAAATTTGCGCGGAAGGCACTGAGTCTTGGAAGCCCATTACATCTGTATTTGTTGGCTCCGCGCAGCCGTCCAAGAAGGCTCAGACCGCGCGACGACACGGCATCTTCTATTACGTTTTCTGGGGCACAGCCTCGCTGTTTGGCACTCTGGCAATTCTGTTCTTCGGATTCATTTTTCTGACCGCTGCTGGTGCTGGATTTGTCAGGGGACTTTCCCACCACACGCCCAACACCGAGAACACGACAACAACAACAGCAGCCACCACGCAGAACTTACCTGCCCTCACCGAGGCCGAAGTCCAACAAGCCAAGAGCTTGCTCGATAGCCTGCGCTCCAAGAGAGACGACATCGAGGGCATCACATGGTATTCACCAAAAGTAGGCGACGGTTACAAGACTGCTGTTTATCTTTACCTAGGACAGGACCAGACGGGACAGCCGTGGCTACGATGGAAGATTCGATACTATGGCGACGGCTGGTTGTTCATTCGCAGGTATCGCATCAAGATAGATGACGCCGAAGCCACCACTCTTCTGCCGACCAAGCCAATCAAACAAGACATGGGCAGTAGCGGATCGGTGTGGGAGACATTCGATGAACCGGCCGACAAGCACGCACAGTTGCTCAACCAGATGATGGCAGGCAACACCGCTCATTTGCGTATGGAAGGGACCGAAGGACGCAAGGACATCGAACTCGATGCTGGACAACTCCAGCAGATGCGAGACGTGCTTTTGGCTTATCGGTATTTAGGAGGCACATGGCCAGCAAACTAACGTCGCCGCCCATGCAAATGAACCTCGATGCGCAAAAGGTCGTTGTCTTCGGAGCGGCCCGCGGCATTGGCCGCGCCATTGCCGAAGGCTTTGTCGCCGAGCGATGCGCGGTGTGGTCGTTCGACCGCGAGGCCCAGGCCTTTCCTCTCCTCTCCGCGCGGGGCAATATCGGCGGCGACGTGACCTCCTACGAAGAGGTGCGCGCCGCGGCGGAGGCCATCGGCGATGTGGACCATGTCGTCTATTGCGTGGGCGTGGGCTCCGGGAAATTCGGGTTCCCGTTTTGGAACCTGGAGCCGGGGGACTGGGCGCGTGTGCTGGAAATCAATTTGATCGGCGCAGTGAATGTGGCGCACGCTTTCGCGCCGAAGCTGATCGCTCGCGGGCAAGGTTCGATGCTGTTTCTCGTCTCGGTCGCCGGCCAAATCGGCTCGCAGACCGACCCGCCGTACAGCGCGGCCAAGGCGGGCCTTATCAACTTCATGCAGTGCGCGGCGAAGGACCTCGCGCCGCAGGGCATCCGCGTCAACGCGCTCTCGCCGGGCATGGTGCAAACCAGCCTGAATGAAGCGGTGTGGAAGGCCGGCCAGGCGAATCTTCCACCGGCGCAGCAGCAGGATTACGCGACGTGGGCGGGGGAGAAAATCCGCAAAGTATCACCACTGGGCCGCTGGCAGACGCCTGCGGAGTATGCGGCGATGGCCGTCTTCCTCGCCTCGGAGCACGCCAAAAACATCACCGGCCAGACGATCAACATCGACGGCGGCCAGGTGATGCACGCGTGATCACCGCGGCGAAGACGCGCAGAGCGCGTCCCCAAATGTCCTGTCATCCTGAGCGAAGTCGAAGGACCTCCAATATCCTTCTTCTTCATTCGCCTTGCCAAATTGATTGATGATGCGGTGATCGTCGATCCTTGCGCAGCGGCAGATGCCAGAGCCCAATTGGAGGTCCTTCGGCAGGCTCAGGATGACAATGTTTTTCGATCGCCCGCTGCGCGGTGCCGCGGTCACATTCCACGTGGGTGTTCACCTCAATGTGGCTACAGTGCAACTCTAACTGCTCCAGCTATTCCCTCATAGCTTGCTGAAATCGAGACGCACCTGACCCAGGGTGAGGGTGTCGCCTTCCTTGATCGGTATCTCATCAAAGACGTTGACTTTGATCTGACCGTTCAGCGTGGTGTGATTGGATGAATTGCGGTCGGCCACCAGAAAGCGGTCGCCGTCCTTGCGAAGGTGGGCGTGCTGCTTGGAGATGCTATCATCGTCAATTACGACGTGGCAAAGTTCGGGGGTGCGTCCCAGGATGAGGCGGTGGTCATTTTCCTCAAACATCGCGTCGGTGAGTTCGACGCGCACTCTGTCGCCATTGGGGGTGCGTCCGGTTAACTGCCACCTAGCAGCGCCGGAACGAGGTGCATCCGGGGCGCGGCGCAACCTCACCTCATCGTTCGCCAGCGCTTCGACTGGTGCTGTCCCCAGGGCCTTGGCCATGCGTGGGTCGCGCAGCAGTTTCGTGACACTGGGCGCTTCCCTGGCTTTCATGAAGCCGAAGATTGCCACGGCAATTGCTACGGCCACCGCCAGGGCAATGGCGGCGATCATTTTAGCCGGCAGATGTTCGACGACCTTGAGGGTCGGTTTTTCTATGATAGTGGCCGGCAATTGCTCGATGATTTTGACCGGATCCGTGGCCTTGTGCCATTCGCCGGCGGGAATGTAAGCAACCTGATGCGACTGCAGCCATTCCTTGAATTCGCCGGCCGCCGTCGCCCACTTGATCTCTTCGTGGTCGCCGCTGGCGTTTTGCCGCGAGCCGCGCCCCACCACGCCGATGACTTGCCCACCGCCGTTCAAGAGCGGCCCACCGCTGTTGCCGTGCTTGATCGCACAGCTATGTTGAATCATCAATACATCGGGATGAGTGACTCCGAGGAAGCCATGAGTTTTCGCGATTCTTTCGATGCTGCCCGTGGTGACCGTTGGCTTGAAGTAATCCGCGCGCAGGCTTTTCTGAGCGGTGGCCTCGGTGACATCCCACACCGTGGCAGTATCGTCCGCGCGCAGCAGAATGGCGTTCATAGCGCCCACAAATTGCATCCAATCGACCTGCGGAGGGGACTGATTTTCGGCGACCTCCTTCTGGATGGCGTCGATTTCCGCCTGCCCCAGTTTGCGGTTCTGCTCCTTTTCCTTTTCCTTGATCTGCCGGTTGGTTTTGTTGCGAACGATGTTACGCCGGACCTCACCAGACACCTTGAGATCCTCCTCCGCAAGGTCCGTAATACCGGGGAAGCCCATGCTATAGACTTCTTCGGAAGGCGTGGATTTTGTTTCGTCAAACTCGATCGGCAGCGGCACTGCCTTCAGAGTGGGTGCCTGGATGATGGCGAGGTCGGCGTTCGGGGATTGCCAAAGGACGGCCGCCTTGTGGAGGATGAATCGATCGCCCGCCTTTTGCATGACCATGACCAGAGGCTGCGGAGTGTCCTTCAAGGGGTCGGGAGCGACCACATGATTGTTTGTCGCGATGACTCCATCATTTGTGATGACAAAGCCAGTGCCACGGCTGCAGTCCACACAACTGATGGTGTCGCCGTTCGAAAGGCGGATTTCAAAGACATCGAGGCCCTTGCCGCCTTTTTCCGCCGGCTCCGGACAAATGATGCGGACAATCGAGTTATGCAATTCCGTGCTGAGTTGCGCGCCGACTCGGGCCGGGACGGCCAGGAGCAGCAAGAAATAGACAAGGACCACCCAGGAATTGGAGATTTTCATGTTAGCATTCGATGCTTTTATCGTTTCATGGTCAACAGCGCGCGCAGGGTCAGGGACAAATAGCCGCCAAAGCGAATCTCCTCGTCCTCGGTAACATAGGTTTGCTTGATCGCTTTCCACGCACCCTGGCGTTTCACCGCGGTGCCATTGCTGCTGCCGCAATCCACCAGGTAGTAGCGGTCGTCGTCCGTGATGGTCAGTTCCGCGTGCAAGCGGCTGATCTGCTTTTCAGCATCTTCGAGGACGATATCGGTGCCTTTGCGTCCGATGGTGAGGATTCTCATGGCCTCCGCCGTTCTAGCGGGACAATTTTCCGTCGTCGAGCACTTCGCCGCTGGGCGGGAGGATGGGAAATTAACGCGGGCTGCCGACGAATGGGTAACGAACCTGATTGGCCTTCACGGTGACTTCCGTGGGTCGTTTGCCGAGGAGCACGGCGGTGACGGTATTACCGACAGTTTTCAGATGGCGGGCGGGCAGCCAGGCGCCATCGCGCTCGACGAGCAGGGGTGGGCCGTCGGTTTCGAGACACATCTGGTTGCGAGTGGCGCTGTTGGCCACGAAGTAGCCATCCTGCGGCCTGCTCGACTGGCCGAGCACGTGAATTTTGATCCGGTTTCCTTCCGGTCCCTCATCCAGCGCGCTGTAAAACCCATCGCGCACAACGACAGCGGAAAGGACTTGCGAGGGGTGGGTGAGGGCGAGCCGGCCGCGCATGCTGGGCGCGCGAACGATGACCGGCGTGTTGCTGCCTTCGCCGCCCTCCGGCCAGCGTTCCTTGTAGCGCAGCTCGACATATTTGATGAGTTCGTCGAGGTCGACCGTGCCGTCGTGGTTGAAGTCGGCCCGGCCATAGAGGGCCTCAGCGACGGCGACGTCGAGTGGATTGCTGGCGGCCTCCGTCGCGCTGCACGCGCACAGTACCGTGACATTGGGCGGCACGGGTGGATCACCCTCGGGATGGGCCGTGGCGAAGCCGCCACTTTCGCACGTCTCGATAAACATCAGCACGCGGCTGCGGACCTGGGCCAGCGCGTTTTTCAATTCCGGCGCCTTGATCGGCATGTCGTCGGCGGAGCCGCTGCTCCAGCCCGTTCGCGGGTTGGTATTGCCGTGGGCCCCGAAGTAAACGACGACAAGATCGTCCGGCCCCGCCTCCTGTGCGAGCGACTTGAACCCATTCATAATGGCGGCCTTGGTCGCCGCGTTGCCGACGATCTTGCGGGAATGGAACGCGTGCGACAGGCCCACGCCCTGCGTTTGCCAGAGGCGTTCGATTTCGTCGACGCACCAGTCCCACTCGTCGATCGCCAGCCCGGGCCGGGCCTTGACGCGGTAGAGATTGCCACTGGTCTCGATGGTGTAGATTTTTTCTCCGCTGGGGAACATGAACCGCGTGGCGCCGAATTCGGCCGCGCCCACTCCGCGTCGCTGGCCGGTGCGTGGATCGGTGCAGTACAGGCGGCCGTCTCTTTCGACGGTGTAAAGCTGCTCGTTGATGACGGTGCCGTTGAATGCTTTCTTCCACGCGCCGCGCTCGCCGACCGGCGCCCACGTGCCATCGGTGGGGCTCACCTCATAGAGGCTGCCGTCGTTCTCGATGGTGTAGAGCGAACTGCGCGAGGCGAAGAGCAAGCGGGTATTGCCAAATTCCGGTTGCCCGATTTGCCGCCAGTCGCCGTTCTGTGGGTTCACGACGTAAAGTCCGCCGCCACTTTCAATCGTGAAGATGCGTCCGCCCAGCGACGTGGCGGCGATGGTCTGTTTCCATTTGCCGCCGCCGCCCACCTGCTGCCAGGTGCCGTCGTCGGGATTCACGCGGTAGAGGGTGCCGCTGGTCTCGATGGTGTAGAGGCTCGGGCCGGCGGAGACCATGAACTTCGTCTCCGCGAACTCCGCTTTGCCAATCGCCTGCCACTTTCCCGAGTCGAGATCCGTCATGTACAATCCACCGTTTCTTTCCGCGGAGTAAAGCTTCCCGCGAAGGATCGTGCCGGCAATGGTCGCCTTCCATCCGCCTTCCTCACCGACCTGCTCCCAGGCGCCCATGGCCTCGGCCTGATTCAAGACGACGCCGAGATAATAGACGTCGCCCTTCACTCCGGCGGGCGGAGCCTCCGCGGCGCGGAGCGACGCAGACGCCCCGGCAAGGAACAGGACCGGGAGCAAAGTGGCGAAGTTCTTCAGGATGCTCATAAGCAGGGGAGGGAGAGCAAGTGCGAGAATACTCACCATGCTCTCAGAGTATCGGCGCAGCCACTTTTTCAATAGTCCGAATCTTCATCGGACTCGCGAAGAATTCCATTGCTCCCGGCCCTGGAAAAACGTAGCCGTGCCGTCACCCCCCGCAACGATGCACCAGCATACTGTGAGCCGCTCCGCAGGCCAGATGAGAATTGAGCTCCGCGAATGGTCGCGTGGCGAGGAGATCGCCAACAGCATCAGCCACGCCATCGGCTTCCTCGCGGCCGTGATTGGCACCCCCGTTCTCATCATGGCCGCAGTTCAGCACCCGGGGCCGCGCGCCATCCTTGGCGTGGGCATCTTCGCCCTGACCACGATGCTGCTCTATCTCAGTTCCGCAGTGCACCACTGGCTCTTGCCTGGCAAAGCCAAGGACTTCTTCGAGGTGATGGATCACGCCGCCATCTTCCTCCTGATCGCCGGAACCTATACCCCTTTTTCCCTCGGAATCCTGTGGGGGCCGTGGGGATGGCTGCTCCTGGGAGTCATCTGGCCGCTGGCCTTCTTTGGAGTGCTGCTCGAAACCACTCGCGGACTGCAGCCGCCAGGGTTCACGATCACTCTTTACGTTCTGATGGGATGGATGATGATCATCGCGTTCAAACCACTGCTGGCCCATATGCCCGCGCCTGGGCTTTTTCTGTTGCTGGGAGGTGGCCTCGCTTACACGGGTGGATTGGTGTTCTACAATGCCCGACGGTTTCCCTATCACCATTTGGCCTGGCACATCGCCGTGCTCATCGGAACGACATTGCACTACGTCGCCGTGTGGCGCTACGCGCTGCCATAAAGGCCGGGGCGTTGCCAACAAGAGCTTGTCGCTGAAGCTGGGTGTGGCTAAAGTGGACACATGAAGCTGGCCATTGAATACACGACGCAAATCTGGCGCGAGGGCGATCAGTTCATCGCTCATACGATGCCGCTCGATGTCGCCAGCAGCGGCGCTTCATCGGAAGAAGCGCGCAAAGCCCTTGATGAAGCCGTTCATCTCTTTTTGAGCACTGCGGCGGGGCACGGCACGCTCGATCAGGTGCTCGAAGATTCCGGCTACGTCCAAACTGGCGAGTCATGGAAGAGCCCTTGCTGGCTTGCGATCGAGCGAGGCGAAGCAGTGCTGACCATCTGATTTGCGGCACGATTCGCCTCGTTCCCTTGTTTTTCTGCCCGGCAAAGCCAAGGATTTTCTTCAAGGCGAAACCAGTTCGGCATGCCCAGGTTCACCCCCGTTGACTGGAAAACTTTGGAATGCGTATTCGTCGCGGCAGGTTTTCGCTTCGTCCGGCAGGAAGGCTACTTTCGTTTGCTTGACGACTGCCGATGAGAGTCGAGGAGGGTCTCGACCGTAATCATTCCGTTGCCACGCGGGATCGCTGCACATAAGTTCATGACTGCCCATGGATACCAAAGCCAAAGAAAGCCCCATCACCCAGCGAACCCTGGAACTTTGCCAGGCGATCGTCGACCAGTCGGATTTTCAAGCGCTGAAACAAAAGCTCGACGCCTTCCTGAGCAATGAGCTGTTGAAGTTTGAATACCAGCAGGTCAACGGTCTGGGCGATCTGCTGCGGATGAAGCAGGGCCAGGGCCTTGAGTTGAAGGAGGAGGAGGTCACGCAGTTTGAAACGCTGCGGGAGAAGTTTTTGAACGACCCGGTGGCCAAGGGATTCCTGGATGCGCAGGAGCAGTTGCAGCAATTGCACGAAGTGGTGAGCCGCTTTCTCAACAAAACCTTCGAGCTGGGCCGCCGCCCCGAGTACGAAGACGTGCACGATGGCTCGTGCAGCGATTGCGGCTGCCAATAGAGGGCAGGGAGATGCCGAGCCACACCTTGCCGCGAATCGCTCCGCGGCTCCCATCCTCCGTTAAGTCGTTCATTGCATGGGTGGTGTTTCTTGGTTGCTCCTTTGTGGCACATGCCGGCTGGCTCAAGCCGGACGTCGATTTTAGGAACTATAATGTGCCGCTCTACGAGCAGATCACCAACCGCATCAAAGCCAAGGTCCTGGCTCGGCTGGGTGATGGCAGGAGTGCTCGCGATCGCTATTTCATCATTCCTTTTGCCTATCAAAACGACGGGAATGACCCTGGATTTTCGCACTCATTTATGTCTGTCATTCGCGTGCTGGCCGATGACAAACAATCCAAGCTGACTCCGGGCCTGAAACTGCGCACATACAAAAGTCGAGAATTCGAAGCTTTTACCATCAGTTGGCTGCCCCACGATTTCGACACCAATCCACATCTTTGCGTTTTTGAGGCCGTGGGGAGTCGCATTTTTCCCAAGAGAAATACCTGTCCGCTCTCCATTGGGAGAAACTTTAAGCTCGATGAAACCATCAAGCTCGCGGTGAATGCCAAAAATGCCGTGGCCATGTGGGGACCCTACGAAATCGACGAAGAGGGCTTTGATCTTGGAGTGAAGCGCATGCACCTGCTTGATGCCGGAACGATTGAATATCGGGCCGATGACCGTCTTTATCGAATAGATAGGACCGCCATCAATTGCTTTCACGCCATGGCAAATTTGTACGAGCTATTCCCCAACGGCGGAGTTTTTGGAACGGGATTCAAAATGTGGGGAATCAACGGCACGGCCCGGGTCCTGATCGAATACACCAAGACGGCGAAATACAAGGGCCTGCTCCTCGAGCCGGTCGACGAAAAGAAAGACCGCTACGGATTTGTCTATGCGCCTACGCGGAATGGCCACGGGCTTTATAACCCCTTCCGAAACGCGTCCGCTTATCGAAACTAATTCCCCCACTTATTTCCGCCAGGGAGCGCCTTTCACGACCTTTGTGCCTTCTTTCCACGCGCTGCGATCCAGACTATTTCTTCTCCTCCGGCAGGATCGGTGAATCCCAACCGGCGAGTTCCTCGGGCTTAATGTCTTTGGCGCGTTTGGCGCCGCCGTGCCAGGTCGGGCGGAAAGGGCCGACGAGGCTGATCTCGTTGTCGGGCTTGATGGCGTTCTCAAGGCCAAGCGCCCACAGCGTGGCATTGACGAGCATCCGGCGGAAGCCGTCGTTCAGGAGATCGCCGCTGGCGCCGTAGGTGGTGGCGAAGACACGCCCCATTTTTCCGGAAGCGCTTTTGTATTCGCGCACCCATGCCCCAGGCATGGGTTTCTTGGTTTCATCGACGGGAGAGCTGGGTTCCATGCCGGCGAGCGGTTGGGCGTTGACGAGGATTTCACTGCCTTCAATGGGGGAGGCATTGTAGGCGCCGATCTGGGCCCACGCGTCCTTCACGCCGCGAAATATCGGGTGCGTGGCCTTGTCCGGAACGACGTCGAGGCGGGTGCTGGATTTGTGATTTGGGCCATAATGCCCGACCCAAGTTTCACCGAGGATTTGCCGGCCGAAGCCGCCCTTGAATTCCTCGCCTTTGTATTGGAAATCAAACTTCGCGAAGGGGCTGTCGGCCGGAATCTTGAAAGCGTGCGTGGCGGTGCGCAGGCCCACAACCGGGCCACCACGATCGAGAAAATCGACGATCGGTTGCATCTGCTCCGGCGGGAGATTCTGGAAGCGGGTGAAGATGACCAGCAGATCGGCGGTGTTGAGCGCGTCGGTGCCGGGAATGTTCGAATTGCCAGGGCGGATGAAGCCAGTCTGCGGGTCGAGGCCGAAGAGCACCGTGCATTTCGCGCCGTAGTGCCTGGCGAGGATGCGCGCGAGTTCCGGCAAGGTTTCCTCGGATTTGTATTCGTGATCGCTGGCGATGAGCACGACCTGTTTGCCTTTGGCCGGACCATCGGTGCCCGCGTAGATGAGCGGTGCGGCATTGCTGTGGGACATGGCGATGAGGCCGGTGAGAGCGAGCAGGGTGGGGAGAAGAGAGCGTTTCATGGAGGGAAAGGTGGCTGCCGATGGAGCGGTGCTGATGGCGGAGCGCCCGGATGCGAATTCACGCACGCCGCTGTTGCGCCAACTCTGGACGTTGACAGGAAATCCCGCAATCCCCGTCTCACGCGCTCGTGTCTGGTGTGACGCCCTGTCCGGGATTTTGGACGGCATGGGCTCTGAGGGCCTTGAATCGCAGGAGGTTTGGCGGGCGCGCTTTTCGGATTTTGGGGTTCCGGTTGGGCCTTTCAAACCAGAAGCTTGCCTGGTGCTGTCCGAAACCTGCCGTCCGTAGAACTAACACCATAGCCAGCCATGAAACACACCATCCTCACTCTCACCGTGCTGTTGCTCGCGCCGCTGGCCACGGTCCGCGCCGTCGAGCCCGTCGCCGCATTCACGTCGGGCGCGCGCATTCTTTTTCAAGGCGATTCGATTACCGATGGGAATCGCGGCCGCAGCCTGGACCCGAATCACATCCTCGGCCACGGCTACGCCTTCATCATCGCCGCGAAGTTCGGCGCGGCGTTTCCCGAGGCGAACCTGGAATTTTTCAACCGCGGAGTGAGTGGCAATACCGTGCTCGATCTCGAGAAGCGCTGGCAGAAGGACACGCTCGATCTGCGGCCCGATGTGCTGAGCATTCTCATCGGCGTGAATGATAGGGGGCATGGCGTGCCGCTCGACCAATACGAGCAGACCTACGACAGGCTGCTCACCGACGCGCAGGCCGCCAACCCGAAGCTCAAGCTCGTGCTCTGCGAACCGTTCATCGTGAACCATCTCGCGACCACGCCGCAGAATGGCTCGCCGAATACGGACATCGTCAAGCGGCAGGAAATCGTCGCGCGTCTCGCGCAGAAACACGGCGCGGCGCTCGTACATTTCCAAGCGGCGCTCGACCGCGCGACGGAGCGCGCGCCAGCGATCCATTGGATTTGGGATGACGTCCATCCGACTTACTCGGGCCATCAAATCCTCGCCGACGAATGGGAGCGCGTGGTTCGTGACTTTTGGAAGTGAATAATGAGGCCGGTAGTGGCTCAGTATGGTGTAGAGTGTGTGTCCCCACGCCCCATGGGCGAGCGGCCAAAAGCCAGTGAACGGGCAAACTCGGCACGCTGTCGCGAGCAGGTGACGGATGCCTCGTCGGAATTTGCTTTTGAAGTCTGGGCGCGATGCGCGTATTTTCCCGCCATGAGCGCGCCCGCCATGCCCATTGATCCCAAGGAACTTCGTCCCCTCGTGCACGAGGAGATCGACAGGCTGGAGGCCGAGGACCTCGAGGTGCTCCATCGCGTGGCGCTGCAACTGGAACTGGAGCGGGTGAACGCGAGGTTGGACACGGCTTTCGATGCGGATCGCAATGCCGGGAAAATCGAGCGACTGCCGGAGATCATCCGCGCGGCGCGCGCCGCGTTGCGCGAACGCGCGGGCAAATGACGGTAGTGCTGGACAGCAATACGCTGATCCAGATGTTCGGCCGACGTTCACGCTTCGTGGAGTTGCACCAGGCTCTCCTTGATGGCCGCGTCACGATCGCCGTTTCCACCGCCATTTTGCACCCCTATCGTTCCCGTCTTTCACCGATTCGCTGTCAAGATTTGCCGGCTGACCCCTACCTACCCCTACGTACCCCTACCTACCTGACGAAATGCACCCCGTAGGAGCCTTTCTGCAATTTGTTGAGGCGGGTCCAATCGTAAAGAGGCATCAGTGATCTCTAACGACCCCAAGCTCAGAGACAGCGGAGCTGTTCTCTGCAGCGCCTGGTTAGGCCTTGCGGCCGCTTCGTTGAATGCGTTGAGCGTGGTCATGCCGAAACATGACGACGTATCGCAGTCCCAGAGCCCCAAACATGATATTTGTAATCCTCGCCAAAGGCACCTCGCAGCGTGATGAGCTGCTGGCCAAACTGGATGCAAATGACGGCGTCGCCGCCAAGTTGGGCTGCCTGAGTAGCGAGGGCGTTTGTGATGTCCTTCATTGCCTTGAGAATCTCGATGCGCTTGCCGATGTCGCCAGTATAAGCCTCCGCAACGACTACGCCGAGGCAGTCGTAGGTCTCATAGAGGTTGCTGGTCGATGTGAGCATGAGACGATTGGATTTGTTCGGTGGTCATTGTGGGATAACGCGAGCGACGCCTAACGACCCCAAGCTCAGAGACAGCGGAGCTGTTCTCTGTAGCGCATGGTTAGGCCGTTGGTGGATTGACATGACCCGGTGCAATATGGTCTCCCGTTGCGCAGACGTAATTCCTGGCCATTCGGATGTAAGTCATAATTGGGTGGCTCGGGCATTCTTTGCAGTAAGGAGTTGGCTCGAATCCTGTGGGCGTTCGTTTCCAGAGCACGCCCATACTCTCCTCGAATCCGACTGGCTCAAGCTTCTGAAGCTGGGTGCGAAGCTTTTCATTGTGAGTCTCAAGCTGCGCTATGCGTCTATGCGCGTCCGAAAGCTCGTCCGTGAGCAGAACAAGCTTCTTCTCCATCAGGTCGATAACGTCCTTGCTCAGTCCGGCGGTGCTTCCCATTCGGATGATTTCCTTTGCGGTGTCGAGGGCGCTCATAGTGTGAGTGAGGAAGGGCCTAACGACCCCAAGCTCAGCGACCGCGGCGGCGGAAGTAGCGGGCGTGACGCGCCGTAGCGGTTCGCTGCAGGGCATGGTT
>Ga0206937_10213_pt1 | contig 16206 bp, 17 predicted proteins | sample Alteio_BWOrgHeat_11_FD_152923 | JGI IMG/M metagenome (GOLD analysis project Ga0206937, IMG submission 152923) | Enriched cells from forest soil in Barre Woods Harvard Forest LTER site, Petersham, Massachusetts, United States -... | ecosystem: Environmental > Terrestrial > Soil > Temperate forest >... | reverse complement strand
AGTGAAAGCTACTCGGGCGGTGATATATCGAGCCAGTTGTTTGAATCGTACGCCGAGACTTTTGAGCATACGCCGCAGCCTGAGCCACAACCAATAGAAGACGAGGTTTTTAATGAAATAGTAGGTATCGACGATATCAATGTGCCGATGCCGGAGTCGTTTAACGTGCCGAAAGATGAAGTACCGCAATCGCCGCAGCCTGTTGAAGAAGTAGAAGAACCTGTTTTAGGTTTCCAAGTTCCGCAAACTCCGGAAGCGTCAAAAGACGAATCAGCCACTGCAAAAAGTCGTAAAGTAGATCTGACTGACGAAGCAGAAAAGCTAATGCTGAACAACATCGCAGCTACCGACTTCTTTGTTTTCGACCGGGCGCTAAGCCGGCGTATCAAGTCTATTGATGAACCCAAAGATGTTAACGAGCCCGTTGTTAAGTCACAACCTCAGTCTGTTGTTGCAGAACCTGCACCACAGGAAACGGCGGCACAGCAACCGGGCGGTAAAAAGACAGAATACCGGAGGGTAACCAAATACTTCGACGAGAAGATGCCGTACAGCTTTATGTGGTGGCTGGATAAGACCCGCAAGGAGCACTCAGGTATTTATCAGCCGTTCGTTTTAGATACTTCCCAAAAGATAGAAAAGGACGTACCCGACGAATTGCAGCAGCAGTATTACGAAAATATATTCAGCATTACCTCTGTTGAAGATTTGGAGCGCGCAACCGGTACCGAGCCCGTGCTATTTGATTCAAAAAAGAAGGAAGACGAGATCATTGAACGCTTTATACATGAGGCGCCACAGATCAAGCCACAGACCAGCGAAAAACTGGATAACGAGAATAAAGCCAAGCGCAGCTCGGAAGACCAGGACGAGATTGTGACCGAGACACTTGCCCAAATTTATGTAGACCAGATGCTGTATCATAAAGCCATAAAGGTTTATCAAAAATTAATGTTGAAATTCCCGGAAAAAAGACGTTACTTTGCAGGCCAAATTGAGCAGTTAGAAAAGAAAGTTAGCTAATTATAAAAAGATATGTTTGTTTTATTATTCATTATAGCGATTATCGTGTGTGTGCTTTTAGGTGTTATCGTGTTGATACAGAACCCTAAAGGCGGTGGTTTATCATCAAATTTCTCCAGCTCTTCGCAGCTGATGGGCGTACAGCGTACGGGCGATTTCCTTGAAAAAGGTACCTGGATACTAGCCATCACTTTAATGGTTATTTCGCTGGCGATGAATGTTGCCTCAAAAAGCGGCACAGCAAGCAATAGCCAGGCTGAACAAAATAAAACGACAAAAGATGTTTCTAAACCAAGTAGTTCGGGCGCTCCGGCACCACAGATGACTTTACCTGGTCAACAGGCTGGCACAGGTTCTACAGGTGGCCCATCAACTCCTGCTCAACCTAAAAAGTAATTTTTAAAAAATATATAAGAAAGGCCCCGCAACTAACGGGGCCTTTCTTTGTTTTACACTGTACTGACATGATGGCACCCGTGCTGAAATGATTTCATTAGTGTTTAAATTACTGTTAACAGAATCTGCCAATAAAACCGAATTTACATGCCATTGGCCCTCATGGCATAATTGATGTGGAAAAGCACTTGAAAGTTAAAACTTAAATATAATAACAGACATAATTATGGCATTGAACATTAAACCTATCGGCGACAGGGTAGTAGTAGAAGCTGCTGCGGCCGAAGAGAAAACCGCTTCGGGAATCATCATCCCTGACACCGCTAAAGAAAAACCTCAACGCGGAACCATCGTAGCTGTTGGCGAAGGCAAAAAAGACGAACCTTTAACTGTTAAAGCAGGCGACCAGGTTTTATATGGCAAGTATGCCGGCACCGAGATCACTTACGAAGGTAAAGAGTATCTGATCATGCGCGAATCTGACATTTACGCGGTACTGTAAATCTAATTTGTGAAGGACTGAATGAGTGAATGAGTGAGTTTCATTCTTGTTCATATATCGTTCACCAAATCACTAATTCACTAAATCAAAACTAAAAAAAGACATGGCAAAACAAGTTAAATACAATGTAGAGGCGCGCGACGCCTTGAAACGCGGCGTTGACATATTGGCTAACGCAGTTAAAGTTACTTTAGGCCCTAAAGGCAGGAACGTAATTATCGACAAAAAATTCGGTTCACCTATTATCACTAAAGATGGTGTTACCGTAGCAAAAGAGATCGAGTTGAAAGATGCGCTGGAAAATATGGGTGCGCAAATGGTAAAAGAAGTTGCTTCAAAAACTGCTGACATAGCTGGCGACGGTACTACTACCGCTACCGTATTGGCACAGGCAATTGTTACCGCAGGTATTAAAAACGTAGCCGCAGGTGCAAACCCAATGGATTTGAAACGCGGTATCGACAAAGCAGTTACTGCTGTTGTGGATAGCCTGAAAAAACAATCACAGACTGTAGGCGAAGACAACAACAAGATTAAACAAGTTGCTGCTATCTCTGCTAACAACGACGAAATTATCGGCTCGCTGATTGCTGAAGCAATGGGCAAAGTTGGTAAAGACGGTGTGATCACTGTTGAGGAAGCAAAAGGTACCGAAACTGAAGTTAAAACTGTAGAAGGTATGCAGTTTGACCGTGGTTACCTTTCTCCGTACTTCGTAACCAACGCTGATAAAATGGAAGTAGAACTGGATAATCCTTACATCCTGATCTACGACAAGAAAATATCTTCAATGAAGGAATTACTTCCTATCCTTGAAAAACAAGTACAAACCGGCAAACCCCTGCTGATCATCTCTGAAGATCTGGACGGCGAAGCTTTAGCTACTTTGGTAGTGAACAAGATCCGTGGCTCGTTGAAAGTTGCTGCTGTTAAAGCACCTGGCTTTGGCGATCGCCGTAAAGCAATGCTGGAAGATATCGCTATCCTTACAGGCGGTACAGTGATCTCTGAAGAAAGAGGTTTCAAACTGGAAAATGCTGACCTTAGCTACTTAGGTACTGCTGAGAAAGTACTGGTTGACAAAGACAATACCATCATCATTAATGGCGCTGGTAACTCTGACGATATCAAAGGCCGTGTTGGCCAGATCAAATCACAGATCGAATCTACAACTTCTGAGTACGACAAAGAAAAATTGCAGGAACGCCTTGCTAAATTATCAGGCGGTGTTGCTGTACTTTACGTAGGCGCTGCTACCGAAGTGGAAATGAAAGAAAAGAAAGACCGTGTTGACGACGCTTTACACGCAACCCGTGCCGCTGTTGAAGAAGGCATAGTTGCTGGTGGCGGCGTAGCGTTCATCCGTGCAGTTGAAGCTTTGGCTGACCTGAAAGGCGAGAACGAAGACGAAAATACCGGTATCCAGATCATCCGTCGTGCTATCGAAGAGCCGCTTCGCCAGATCTGCGAAAACGCAGGCATCGAAGGCTCTATCGTAGTGCAGAAAGTAAAAGAAGGCAAAGGTGATTTCGGCTACAACGCACGTACCGACAAATATGAAAACCTGATCGGTGCAGGTGTTATCGACCCAACTAAAGTAAGTCGTGTGGCTTTGGAAAACGCAGCTTCAATAGCAGCAATGTTGTTAACAACAGAATGCGTATTGGCTGACGATCCGGAAGACGAAAAAGGCGGCGGCATGCCACAAATGGGCGGCGGCGGCATGGGCGGCATGATGTAATGTTCAGCTCCGCTGATAGTGATTGGTGAGCAGAAATTAGTGAATAGTATTCCTGATCACTCATCACCGGTCACAAATCACTAATAAAAAAACCTTGTCTGTTATAACAGACAAGGTTTTTTTATTACCATACAGCCTGTTCGTCATCTCAGCGTAAACCGAGCGTCATTTGTTAATCAAATGATTGATTAATTAATGCAAACCTCGTAAATGGGTGTAAATTTGTTCAACATTTCTGATACAATAGTAATCAGGCATGGCATTTGAATAAAAGCGGACATGAAACATTTAACAGAAAAAACAAAAAACTTGCAAACACACTTTGTTGAGTGGTTCTTTGTAAAAGGCCCCGAATTGTTTGTAAGCATTTACGGTAAATAAATAATTTTCTAATTTCGCAGTGATGAAATTAGAAAAGATCGATTTAAATAAAATCTACGACAAAGCCTGGGACTGGGCCTTAAAAGTTGGTCCGAGTATTATCTTCGGGCTCATCATACTTCTCTTCGGCCTCTGGCTCATCAGGTTCCTCAGCAAACGATTACGCTCGCAAATGGTGAAAAAGCAGGTACACTCCTCGCTTCAGCCATTCATCATCAGTCTTACTGTTACAGCGCTCTACATCATGCTCATTATATTGGTGATGACCATTATGGGCTTCCAGCTTACCATATTCGGTACGCTCATCGGCGCTTTTGGCGTTGCGGGTGGTTTGGCGCTTTCGGGCACCTTGCAAAACTTTGCCGGTGGCGTGCTCATCCTCCTGTTAAAACCTTTCGAAATCGACGATAACATCGTGGCACAGGGGCAAGACGGTATTGTTACCTCTATACAGATATTCTATACCGTACTACTCACCTTCGACAATAAAACCGTTATCATCCCCAACGGTAAGCTTTTTAATGAAGTAATTATTAACGTAACCCGCCAGGGCAAGCGCCGCCTCGATTTCGAAATTAAGCTTGGCTATGCCGCCGATACCGAACAGGTAATGAAAGTAATTTGGGATGCTATAAAAGCCACGCCCAACATCGATCAGAAAGCCAACAACCGTGTCGGCGTATCTGCTATGGAAGTGGACGGCGTAAAATTCATCGTGAACGTTTGGATAGCCCCCGGCGATTTCGCCAGCACTAAACTTGCTCTCCACGCCAAAATAGCCAAAGACCTGCGCGATTCGGGAGTGAAACTGCCGGGAATGTGATGTAAAAGTTTACAGTAGGCAGTTATTAATTTGCAGTTACGAAAGCAGCGAACTGCTAACTGATAATTGCAAACTAAAAGAAGGGCGTTGCCGCAGCCCGTGCTGTCCGTAGGACTCCTACGGAGAGGCCCTCGAAGCGGCCGGGCTTTCCGTTCATACGCCTGCAGGCCTTAAGCACTTGGGCCGGTATCCACTGCAATCTAGCACATGCATCTTGAACTTGTCGAAGGATTATCTTAACCATGATTTAACGGATTTTTAGTAGTTGTTTATTTTTAAGGTGCTCAAGAGGGCTTCGCCGTTAAAAGATCGCCCTGATTCCCATGCCATTATTATCGATGATAAAAATACTTTCGGCCTTCCGGTCTTTCCGACTTCCGGACCTCTTTCTCATTTCCGTCAAACGAATGCCATAAATCCGAACACATAGTTTAAACGATTGTTTTAATCAATCGTTTGATTAGTTTTGCGCTATCATTCACAACACAATTGATTTGAAATGGCAGAGACAGGATTTAAAAAATGGATCATCACCATCACCGTAGTAACGGCATCGTTACTCGAGTTGATCGATACAACAATAGTCAACGTATCTATCCCGCAAATCCAGGGAAACCTGGGGTCGACCATCACCGACACCGCCTGGGTAGTTACCGGGTACAGCGTGGCAAACGTAATCATATTGCCTATGTCGGGTTGGTTAAGCAGCTTTTTTGGTCGTAAGAATTACTTTATGACTTCGATCATCATTTTCACGGTCGCCTCATTTTTATGCGGTAACTCGCACAGTCTTACCGAACTGGTTAGTTTTCGCATATTACAGGGTTTAGCAGGCGGTGGGTTATTGTCAACAGCACAAGCTATACTTTTGGAATCATGGCCGCCTAACCAGGCCGGTACAGCAACCGCTATATTCGGTTTTGGCGCTGTATTCGGCCCAACCATTGGCCCAACGCTCGGCGGCTATATTAACGACCACGCATCATGGCAATGGATCTTTTACGTAAACATACCCATCGGCTGTATGGCTGCGGCCTTTACCCTGCTGTTTGTAAGATCGACGCCCAGCACGGGTAAGGACAAGCCGGTAGACTGGTGGGGGATTGCGCTGCTTGCCGTGGCAGTAGGCAGTTTGCAAACCATTTTGGAAAAAGGCGAAGATGAAGATTGGTTCTCCACTACTTATATTGTCGTACTAACCATTACCGCGATATTCGGCACCCTGCTTTTTATATGGCGCGAATTGAGCACCGACCATCCTATTGTTAATTTTAAGATCATGCGGCACCGTAGCTTTTCTACCGGTATGCTCACATCATTTATACTGGGTTTGGGTCTGTATGGCTCTAATTATGTGTTCCCGCTGTTTACGCAGAACCTTTTGGGGTTTTCGGCGCAGCAAAGCGGGGAGATCCTGTTCCCGGGTGGCCTGTTTACCTTAGCAACCATGCCGTTTGTGGGGATCATGCTAAATAAGGGTGTGCCTGCGCAATTTATGGCGATAGTGGGTATGCTCTTATTTTTTGTGTTCTCTTCTATGCTGGGCAATTCAACTTTATCATCAGGCACCGGCGATTTCTTTTGGCCTTTGGCGATAAGAGGTGTTGGATTGGCATTGCTATTTGTGCCGCTTACTACTCTGGCAATAGGTGGCTTAAGAGGGCAGGAGATAGGACAGGGGGCGGGGCTGAATAATATGATGCGGCAGTTGGGCGGCTCGTTTGGTATAGCCGGTTTAAATACGCTGATCCACATCCGGGAGGCTGTTCACCGTAATAACCTGCTGGTGAATGTTACGCCTTATAATCCTTACTTTACTGATAGACTGAATACTTTAACGCAAGGCTTTATAGCCAAAGGCCGGTCGGTTATTGATGCGACACATATGGCCTACGCTGCCATTGATGGGATGGTGCAAAAACAAAGCATATTATTGAGTTATATCGATTCGTACTGGGTAGTGGGCGTTGCCATGCTGTGCGCTATTCCGCTGGTTTTCCTTGCGCCGTTTGTTAAGGGGCAAAAAGCGGTGGCCGATACGCATTAGGTTGTTACTTAAACTTATTTGTGAAGCATTGGTTAGCTTTACAAATAAGTTTAAATTTGACCATGTCATCAATTACCGAGGTTTCCACAGAAGAAAAGATAAAGGATGCGGCGAGGAAGATCTTTACCAAAAAAGGATTCCTGGCGACGACCATACGCGATATTGCTACCGAAGCCGACATTAACATCGCATCTGTAAATTATTATTTCAGGAGTAAGGAAAAGCTTTTTGAATTTATAATGGACGAAACCATAGGCAGGCTGTTTAATAAAATTGAGCCGGTGCTGAATAACGAGGAGATGGGCGTTGATGAAAAAATAGAGATTTGTGTAGGTTATTATATTGATAACATACTGGAAAACCCCGATTTCGTTTTTTTTACCGTGAGCGAGGTAATGAGCGGCAGCCTGACTAACCTAAGTATGGTGAATAAAATGAAATCATTAGAAAAGTCGCACTTTGCCCGGCAGTTGAAAGCGCTGCATACGGCAGGTAAGATCAGTTTTCACCCGGTTAACTTATTATGGAATATTACGGGAATGATATTTTTTCCGTTTTTAACACGTCCGCGGATGCTGGAATCGGGATATTTTACTTCTGAAGAATTTACGGCCCTGATGCTCGAGCGAAAGAAACTGATACCCATTTGGATGAAGCAAATCATTAGGGTGGGAATGATTGAATAGTTCAGGATGAAACCAGAAAAGGGTGTTGTAATGTTTGGGTATGACAGGATCAACCGGCTATTTCTCCCTGGAACCAAAGCAACCCAGTTATGCTCATGCCTATAGATAATGCATTACTGAGTTGCATATTGGCTTCGTTTACAAAGATGCTGATTACCAGCAGATCGGGGTTTGTATCATCGTTAATGAGTTTGGTTCTAATAATAAAGGCTGTGTTGTCTGGTTCAATTTGTATTTGTTTAAAGCTTAGAACCGTACCCACGAAATCGAAATAACTAAAGCTGTTAAGATCTTTGTAAGGGAAAAAACCTGCAAAATCGTTACTAAGTGATCTTTCATCTGCCGGGTCGGGTTTGAAATTTTGTATTGTATAAGCAAACGCCGAAAGCCGGATGTTGAGCTTACGGTGGATTTTATAAAAATCCTTTTTCACCGCGTAATCTGTAGCAAAGAAGCCGATGCCAAAAGTATCCTGCCCTCCGCCTTCAATGTCGGCTTCAATACCATCCAAATATTCCCATTCAATAATTTTCTTTGTTTCGAAAGTGATAACACTACCGCCCGGAAGGTATGGGTACCCTGAAACCGTCTTTTTATCAAGCAGTATCGACCGTATCATTGGAGCATCATTAACTTTCTCGAGGCCTTCAAATGAGACGTTAGCAATAGCTATTTCGTTATTTCGCATAATAGGCTGCTGTACAACCGCTAATGCCATCATGATTTTTACTTTTTGCTGTACAGCCGGACCGCTGAATCTTTCAAAGCCCAATAATGCACTGAAATGGTCGCCTTGACTACCATGGCGACCACTTTCAACAAGTATGGAGCTATCAGATACAAGGTTGTCGTTAACTGTGTTTCCTGTAACCGGTGCGGTTCCTCCAATTGGTGTTTCTGCAGTTTTTTTCCTGAAAAAGTCAAATAATCTCATAAGTACCAGTTATATCTTCTGCCTCGCTTTTATCTCCAGATACCTATTCACCGTATTCACCGTAAGGTTTTGTGGTGAGGATAAAATAGATTGGATATTGTATTTGGCCAGCTCTTTTATGATCAGCTTTTTGTCGTAAGCGAACTTCTCGGCTACGGTTTTAATGTAGATGCCTTCCACATTGGCGGCAGGTTGCTCGCTGATGATTTTGAGCTCGGTATTTTCGAAGAATACTACCAGTAACAGGTGAAACTTAGCTATACGCTGCAGGAAAGGCAATTGACGCTGCAAAGCGTTCATACTCTCGAAATTAGTAAAGAATACTACCAGGCTGCGTTGTTTAATAACCGAACGTACGGTGGAATACATCGCTTCCATATTCATCTCCAGGAAACGGGTACGCTCTTTATATAACACTTCGAGTATTTTATTGATCTGCGTAGGGCGGCGGTCGGACGGTACTACCGAACCTATCTTTTCACCAACAGTAATGAGGCCTGCTTTATCTTCCTTTACCAGCGCCACATTGCTGAGTACGAGGCTGGCGTTGATGGCATAATCGAGCAAGGTCATACCCTCAAAAGGCATTTTCATCACGCGAGATTTATCAATAATGCAATATACGTGCTGCGATTTTTCGTCGGTATAATTGTTTACCATCAGGTTGCCCTGGCGCGCAGTGGCTTTCCAGTTGATGGTTCGGTAATCATCGCCGGGTACATAGTTTTTTACCTGCTCAAACTCCATGCTGTGGCCCAGCCGGCGTATTTTTTTGATGCCGAGTTCGGATAAGTTATTGGATATCGCCATCAGTTCGTACTTGCGCATCTGCAAAAACGATGGGTAAACAGGCAGCGTCTCAGATTGCTGAAAAGTGTAGCGACGCCTGATCAGTCCTAATGGGGACGACACATATACGCGTACATCGCCAAACTTATATTCGCCGCGCTTGGTTGGGCGCAGCAGGTAGTTGATGAATTTACGCTGACGTGGTTTCAGCGAGGTCTTAAACAATATATCCCGCCGTTGGAATTGGAAAGGAATTTCGTCGATAATGCCAATTTCGGCGTTGAACGGATACCAGTTTTCTACATAAATACCCAACTCGTTTTCATCGCTGTTGCTGAGGCGCTCGGGTGCATGGCGCTTGGCAAATACGCCGCGGCGCACGCTGTATAATAAATAGGTATCAAGAAGTACAAGGGCAAGCAGCGTATAAAAGAACAGTTCAGGTATTACACCCAGCCACGTAAAGAAAAACGCAAACAGGAACAGCACCACGCTGCATGTAATCAGCATGAAAAGCCGGTTGGCGAGGAACATGTCCCTGTAGAATAGGTTGTATAGTTTCTTCATCTTTTGGTGAGTGGTTGATTGAGTTGATTAGGTGAGTAGTTGATTGAGCGAGTTTTAAAACCACTCACTTAATCAACTACTCACCACTCACTCTATCTCGGCACCTCTATCTTCTGTATCATTTGCATCACTACATCATCCGGCGATACGCCTTCCATTTCTTTATCAGGCGTGAGCATAATGCGGTGGCGCAGTACCGGCGCGGCTACGTACACAATATCGTCAGGCGTTACAAAATCACGACCGCGGATGGCGGCCATGGCCTTTGCTGCCTGCACAATGGCCAGCGATGCGCGAGGCGATCCGCCCAGGTAAAGCGACTTGTTGTTGCGGCTTTCGTTAATGAGGCGGGCAATGTATACGATCAGCTTATCTTCTACATGCAGCCCGAGTACCTGCTTGCGCAGCGCGATAATATCCTGACCGGAAAGTATAGGTTTGATCTCCTGCAGCTGATCGGTAGTTTTGTGCTGGTGCTGGCGGGTAATGATGGCGATCTCGTCATCCAGCGAAGGATATTTGATCTCTACCTTAAACAGGAAACGGTCGAGCTGTGCTTCCGGCAGGCGATAGGTGCCTTCGTGCTCAACGGGGTTTTGAGTCGCCAATACCATGAAAGGTTCTGCCATTTTGTAGGTATTGCCGTCGATGGTTACCTGGCGCTCTTCCATCACCTCGAATAAGGCCGACTGTGTTTTTGCCGGTGCACGGTTGATCTCGTCTATCAGGATGATATTGCCGAAGATCGGACCCCGCTTAAACTCAAACTCCGTTACCTTCGGGTTGAAGACAGGCGTACCCAATATGTCCGACGGCATCAGGTCCGGCGTAAACTGGATGCGCGAATACTGCACATCAATAGACCGCGCCAGCAATTTGGCGGTAAGGGTTTTGGCTACGCCCGGCACGCCTTCTATCAGGATATGACCGTCGGCCAGTATGCCGGCAATGAGCAGGTCGATGCTTTCCTGCTGCCCTACAATGATCTGCGCGAGCGAGGTTTTTATTTGTTCAACCGCGCTGCTCAGCCTGCTCAGGTCGGTTCGTTGTTCAAACATTCCTTCTTCCATGTTTACCTGGATTTTATATAAAATTGTTCAATAAGTTTATTCAGTCCAATCAATTCGTTATCACTTACGTGGTCCTGCACGGCAATAAATTGCAGGTATTTGGCAAAGTTGCGGGCAAATTCCTCGTCGAGGCCCACTTTGCCGGTTAGCTTCTCTACAAATTCATCGTCGAACTTGTCGGTTCTCACCTGGTAGGTATCGCGCAGGTGGGCGAGGATATATAGCACTTGTTTATGGGCAATATCGGCATTGTTGCGTTTCTCATAATACAGCTGGCCTATCACATTCACAAATTCTACGGTAGAATTCTTTAACGGCGCTATCACCGGGATTACGCGCTGGCGGCGCTTCATCTCGTAAAAAACAAAGATCAGCAGGCTAAACAGTGTAACATAATACGCCCATTGCAAATAGCCGTTACTGAAAAATACACTCATCAGCGACTGCTTTTCGTCCCCCTGCGTATAGTATTCATCCCAAATAATGTTAGGCGTACTTTTTATAAATGACAGCGCAGTGCCGGCATATTTAGCGCCATCGGCAGTGAGCAAGCTGTAGTTGCTGAACATCCTGGGGTTTGATGTAAGGTATAAGTTCCCCTTGCCAAACTTAAACCTGATGAAGTTAGCATGGCCGCCGGTATCCTTACCTACTACAGCAGCCCTTGCCGTATCAAATTCGGTGAAAAATATATTGGTAGCGCCTTTATCAACCTTGTAATGCTTCGCCGAATCGAGATGCGGACTAACAAGGCTAATAGGCGTAACTGCCTTACTCATAAATTCAAGATTCATGGCGGTCCTTACATCCAGCTCATCCGTTATAGCACCATCGTACGATTCCGCCGAGATAAATACATCATTACCACGGCTCAGGTAATCAGTAAGCTTTTTGTAATCATATTTAGTAAGATGGAGGTCCTTGCAAATAATAATGTACGACGAGTTTTTTATCGAGTCATCAGCAATTACATTATAAACAGGCTCGTGGTAGTTCTTTATACTATCCTCGGGAAAAATATCCTTCAGCCTGTCGTGTACAATGTAGGCGCCAAACGGGATCTTATCATTGGCGCTCAGGCTTTCGAACCAATTGATCTGCTTTGGCTGGTTAAACTGCGCAATGATATAGATAATAACAAGTGCACCGCCAAGAATGAGATATATTCTTAATCCTTTCATGGCAGTTGCTGTTTAAAGTCCTGGAATAAACGGCTGATGTTGACGAAGGCATCCTTATCGATACTAAAATTGCCGTACCACACATATTCAAACTGCCGGGTAATGAGGCTGAAGACCTGCTTTTGCGACGGATCGGCCAGCTCATTTACATAGGTCGAATTGGTTTTGTCTATCTGCCAGTGGATCAGTTGCAGGTCGCTCAGTTGCTTCAGGCTGCGCAGGTAAAGCAGGCGCACGGCAAGGCGGTAGTTATTTTGGGCGAGGGCTTTTTCCAGTTCGTCGTCAAAATCGATGGCGTTGATATCTTCTATCGCTTCGGAATAAGGAATATCTATTCTTTTAGAATTACCACGCAGCAGATTGATCGGGTCGATACCAAAAGCTTTTACGATAACAAATACGAGGAAAGCCAATGCGGCTGCATAAATGAGATATTTTAGCAAAGTAAGCAGAACGCCAAGCCAGGTACCATTGAAGTGGGCATTTTTCATCCAACCAAACAGGATATACAATATCCACATCCATAGTTTTTCCAAAAACGATGGTTCGCCTGCACCCTCGCTATCGTTATAATTAAATTTCGGGTCTTTTTTAAAACGGTTGATCGCATTCTGGTCGAAATGCCTCACCTGTATGTTTGAAGTATCCTTATAAAGATGTAAAGGCGCTTTTTTTATTGGATGCGTCTTTACCGGCTGTGATTTTTTTACAGCGGCGCCCTTACCTGCAGCAGCTACAGACAGCGTTAACGCCAAAACAACAACCAGCAGCCGTCTAATCATATTAATATTCTTCAGCGGGTTCCAGGCCGGGTGCGTCCTCAGTTGGTTCGGCTTTGCCAAAATTATCAATGCGGCCAATCAGTCCTGTGCCTTCTTTCTGCTCTACCAAATCGAAATAACATAAAGAGATAGCTATACTACTTAAGCTATGCGTAATCAGCAACATATTTTGCAATATGGCAAAAAAGATCATCACCGGTACCAGGATGGACTTATTGGTAAGAAATCCCGAACTAACTGTTGTAAGGCTTAAAGGTACGGCAGCAATCCTGTTGGCTATATAAACAATAATGCCTATCACTACAAGTACGCCGAAAACAAACCACCAGTTATCGCGTATCAGCGTAAAGCTTTTATTAAAAGCATAACCAAAAGAAGCATTTTCCATCACGATGATAGGGATCACCAGTGAAAATACTATACCGAGGTAAATACCTGGCAGTATGCAAAAGAATACGCCGATAATAGCGAGTATGCTTGTTAAAATTGAGGCGCCCAGTACCCTCCAGAAATAATATTTAAAATATCCCCAAACTTGTGTTACAGTAGGTTCCTGGTTATTATTCTGAAGATAGACCGACATATAGCACAGTGTTACCAGGCTTATGCACGCCTGGGTAATCAATAGTGAAAATACAGTAATGATAAGATTAATAAAAAAGGCAGCATTAAATCTATCCACACCATATGTGTTAGGGTCGGGCTTAAAATTAAGTATACTCGATACATTAAGGTAAGTGGCCACAGTGCTTACAATACCGATCAGCATCAATACACCGCAAATTACAAACAGCGAGCGCAGTAAAGGCTTTAAATTGTCTTTGAAAAAGACAAATGTATCATTGAAAACCTGCCCGAAATCGCGCAGCTTTCTTAGTTCAAAATCCTGTTTCATCAATAATTGTGTTATTAGGGTTAAGGCTCCGGTTTAAACGGGCCGGGTAAATTTTTACATACCATATTATAAACAGCAGCGAGCCGCCCAATATAGAAATACTGAGCCACAAAGGCATTTCTGTATGCCGGGTAACAAAACTTTCAAATACGGCAGCGGTTATTATTATAGGTACAATGCCAATTGCTATCTTAAGGCCGTCTTTCGCGCCGCGCCTTAACGATACCCAGCGGTTATACGTTTTAGGGAACAAAAAACTGTTGCCCATGATCATTCCCGCCGCGCCTGCCAGTATAATGGTTGATATTTCGAGCGTGCCATGGATCCAAATGGTTAAAACGGATTGCCAACCCAGGCCCTTGCTAAAAAAATAGTATTGAAAAGAGCCCAGCATAATGCCATTATACATCAACTGATAGATAGACCCCACCGAAAAGATAATGCCCGATACAAAAGTAAAAAGCATAACCCGTACGTTATTGCTGGCTATCATCAGGAACATAAAGCCCGGGTCCATTTCCTTGTAAACGCCCATCGGGTCGCCTTTGGCAATGTTGTCATTGGTCATGTTCACGTATTCGTTGCCCATTATAAGGCGCACAAAGGTGTTGTCGTTACGTGCAGAAATCCAGCCCATCAGGAAAAATACCAGGAAGAAAAGGAACGAATATAATATGGTGCGCCTGTATTTGTAAAACACCATAGGCAGCTCCAACTGCCAAAAAGTGATGAACCGGTTAGATTTTTCTTTTTTGTTTTTATATATGGACTGATGGAAGGTAGAAGCCAGCCCATTGAGATATTTGGTGGTATTTGATTTTGGGTAGAAGGTTTTTGAATAAGCAAGATCATCCGTTATACTTATAAACGACTCCGCAAGCTCATCAGGGCTTGTCGCTTTCTGATTTTCGTACTTCTTCCACCGCTCGTTATTTTGCTTAATAAATAGTGCTTCACGCATTGTTTAGGGGGCGCTTATATTTTGGATTAAAATAATCACAAAACTTTAAACTGCAAGCATATATTTTCAATAACAATTTTATATTTGTTATACATGGAAATAGTAACTGTACACACCACCCAAAATATTGATATCGACTACGAAGTAGGCGGCCTTGGCGAACGAATTGTAGCATGTATTATAGATTATGCGATAATGATACCACTTATAATTATAGGTGTGATAGTTGGGCCGAATATCCCGAAAGCGGGCGTAATTGCAATGATCATCCTGTTTGTTGCTATTTATACTTTTTACGATCTGATTTGCGAGGTGTACTTTAACGGGCAAAGTCTTGGCAAAAAGATAATGAAGATACGCGTGATCAGCCTGGATGGCGGACGGCCGCGTTTCAGCCAATTTTTGCTGCGCTGGCTGTTCAGGATGGTGGATTTTACGCTTACGGGTGGTGTGGCAGCCCTTGTGTCGGCAGCCGTATCAGATAAATGCCAGCGACTGGGCGACCTTGTAGCCGGCACGGTTTTGATACGCACCATACCGCGTACCCAAATGAATAAGATAGGTTATATAGCAACCCCGGAAGAATATCAGCCTGTATTTTTGCAGGCGGTAGAACTATCGGACCGGGATGTTGCCCTTATACACGAAGTGATCGGTAATTATGTAAAAACGGGTAATAATGTAGCGGTATACCAGCTTGCGGATAAGATAAGGGAGCACATGAGTATAACCCTGCCGCCGGAAATGAACAGCATGCAGTTTTTGCAAACGTTACTAAAGGATTACAGCCATATTACCACTCATGCCGATGTGGTTACGGGATGATGATATAAGCCCCACATTTTTATAGCGTAGGTTACCAATATAAGGCTGCCAATAAGGATAAAGCCGGTCTTCTTTATTACTTGATTTTTGGTGTCAAGTTTAAAGATCCCATCTGCAATCGCGTAAGAAAAAAATATAAGCAGAGGAATGGTAGAAGGATAAAGGCTAAGGCTTTTATGCAAATCGCCGTTAATCAAAGCCAGTACAGAACGCTGAAAACCGCAACCGGGGCAATCGATACCGGTAAGATACTTAAACGGGCACTTTAATAAATGATCCTGCAGCCAGCTTATAGAAGCAAGCCGGCTGCAGGATAAATATTGTGTAGAATAACCCGGCATTAAACCTGCGGCGGATTATTCGGATCCTGGTAATTAGTTGGCGGGAAAGGGCTTGGCGGCGGAGTCCATTTACCTTTAGCTTCTGCAGCAGCAGGGCCCTGGTATTGGTAATTACCGAAAGCCAGTATCGGGTAAAAGATAAAGCTCAATAAGATCAGGCCTACAGTAAAGCCTTCGCTTTGGCCAAAACTTTTGCTCAGCAAGTTAACTGTCCAAACAGCAAAGATGATATTTACGCATGGAATCAGGAACAGGATAATCC
>Ga0206937_10212_pt1 | contig 16211 bp, 19 predicted proteins | sample Alteio_BWOrgHeat_11_FD_152923 | JGI IMG/M metagenome (GOLD analysis project Ga0206937, IMG submission 152923) | Enriched cells from forest soil in Barre Woods Harvard Forest LTER site, Petersham, Massachusetts, United States -... | ecosystem: Environmental > Terrestrial > Soil > Temperate forest >... | reverse complement strand
CTTGCCGAATGCGCCGGGATTACGGCCTACGGCTTCCGCGGCTTTCGCCCCAGTCAAACCGATGCCGATCGCAGCACCCATACCAGCCAAACCGAGCGTGATACTTCCGCTGACACCAGAGGCGTTGACGGCTGCATCCGCAATTACAGGTAATATATCGATCATAGTATTGTGTTTTCTTCTTCTTCTTTCATCTTCCACCGTCCACGCGTTGCGTATGGTCCCAGTGGAAAAATTGTTTAGTTAGTGGCCGTGTCCCTCCTCCTCGTCATGCGACGTGGACAACTGGATATAGACCGCGCAAAGGAGTGAGAAGACCAGCGCCTGGAGGACGCCGACCAGCAACTCCAGAAAATAGAACGGCAGCGGAAGCGCGACCGAAAGCAGATGCGAGAACGGCGAGGGCAGCTTATCGCCGAGCGAACTCATCGCGTGCAACAGGCTCTCACCCGCAAAGATATTCCCGTAAAGTCGCAGCGAAAGCGACACCGGGCGGAAGGCAATCGAGACGATCTCAATGGCACCCACGAATATAAAGATAGGGAGCAGACAAATCGCAAGCGTGCCTTTCAATCCCCCCTTGGGACCAAAAACGTGAAACAGAAACCCACCCACGCCCAGCTCGCGGAAAGTCCAAAAGAGCCACAGTACCATGAACAGCGCGGCCATTGCGAGCGTCATGTTCAGATCGGCGCTGGCGGGGCGGAGCAAAGGATGCTCGATGTGCTCGATGCTATGCGCGGGGCCGGTGATTTCGCCAAAGCCGATGGTGCCCACACCGGGCAGCAGGCCGAACCAGTTTGCCGCGAGGATGAAAATAAACAATGTCGCCAGGATCGGAAACACGTGGCGGATCATGTGCTTGCCCACGATGCCTTCAAACATGTCGTAGAGGCCGGAGATAAGCGCCTCAAAAAGATTCTGGCCGCCTGTTGGAACGAGCTTCATCGTCTTCGTCGTGCGACGACAGAGGATAAGAAGCGCCACGGTGACGATGATCGTCACGAAAATGGAACTGGTAAACCAAGGGGCGGATTCGAAGAACGGCGTGGCGTCCATCGAAACACCTTCTGCTATGGGAAAAAGAATCAACATGGGTCAAAGGGGGCAGACAGTATGAGGACGATTTCGCATTTTACCACCCAAATTTTGACAGAAAATCCGGGGGGCGAAAAACCAATGCAAAAACAACCTTCCCTGCTGCGCGGGACACAAAAAAGCAGAGCATCGGGAAGTTGACAAGTCCTATTTGTGAAATTTTTCACAAACTTTTTTATTAGAGGAAAAACCCTGCGATTTGCACACTGCCCCCGAGATGCTTCATTGATTTATTTTTGTAGGACTTAAAGCAAGGGTTAGTATAAATTATAACCAATGCCTCAATTCATTCCCTTACTCTCGACGGAAGAAATGCGCAACGACCAGGTGGCCTTCCCGCTACTCACCGAGGAAGAGATCCGTGATGTCGCAAGCTTTGGCCGCCGGGCGCACTATGAAGCAGGGCAGATGATTTTCGAAGTGGGCCATTCGAGGGGGGAATATATCGTTCTCCTCGAGGGGAAGCTGGAGGTGCTCGATACCTCGGGAGACGAGGACAAACTGATCACGATCCACAGCAGCCGGGGGAGTTTCCTCGGGGACATCAACCTGCTCGCGGGGATCCCCTGCAATATTTTCTCCTGCCGCACCCCCTGCCCCACGGAGGTGCTCCTGCTGCCTGTCACGAATCTGCGGAACATGATGATCCACTGCTCCTCTATCGGCGAAAAATGGATGGACGCCATGCTGCGGCGGCGCGAAATCCTGAGCCAGCGCGGTTTTGATGGCTTGCGTATTTTCGGCTGCCATGGGGACACCCCCACGCTGCACCTGCGTGAGTTTCTTTACCGGAACGGCGTGCCGCATCGCTGGATCGACACGGGTGACCCGGCGAATGACGAGCGCGTCAGCCGGCTTGGCGAAGGTCCGTTTCAATTTCCACTCGTCACCTGGTCGCGCAAGATACTGATGCAGGATGCCAAGGTGCCCAAGCTCGCCGATTTCCTCGGCGTGCGCCGGCCGATTCCCGACGAGGTGTTTGACGTTGTGATCCTCGGCTGCGGCCCCTCCGGGCTGGGTGCGGCGGTAAGCGCGGCATCCGAGGGATTGAGCACGCTGGTGCTGGACCGCATGGGACCCGGCGGGCAGGCGGGATCGAGTTCACGGATCGAGAACTACGCGGGATTCCCCTCGGGACTCAGCGGGCATGACCTCGCGATGCGAAGCTACCTGCAGGCGTTGAAATTCGGCGCGATCTTTTCCGCGCCCTGCGATGTGAAGGGAATCCGCACCGAAGAAGATGGATTGCACTCGGTCCATCTCCAATGCGGCACCATCGCAAAAACAAGGACGGTGATCGTCACCACAGGCGTGAGCTACAAGAATCTCGATGTGAAAGGAATGAACACCCTGCGTGGAGTGGGCGTTTTCCATTCCGCCACGCTGGTCGAAGCGACGCTCTGCGACGGGCGTCCGCTGCATGTGATCGGCGCGGGAAATTCCGCCGGGCAGGCGGCGATGTTCCTCTCCAAGCACAACCAGCACATCAACCTCATCGTGCGCGGCGGCGATCTTCGCAAGAGCATGTCCTCCTACCTCTCCGAGCGGGTGGATGCAAATCCGCGCATCAAAGTGCGCCTGCATTCCGAACTCCGCGCGTTGAAAGGGGTGGATATGCTCGAAAAGGTAACGATTGAAAACACTTCCACGGGAGAAATCACCGAGGATGATTCCTGCGGGGTTTTCGTCTTCATCGGCGCGATGCCATGCACCGATTTCCTCGGGGACGATGTCTGCAAGGATGAAAGAGGCTTCCTGAAAACCGGCGCCGACGTGGTGGCCTGCGGCAAATGGCCGAGCAAGACCCGCCTGCCGTGCATCCTGGAAACATCCGTGCCCGGCATCTTCGCGGCCGGCGATTGCCGCTCCGGCACGACGAAGCGCGTGGCATTTTCCGTGGGCGATGGGTCGCTCGCGGTCAACTGCGTGCACGATTTCCTGGGGACGTATGACTAGCCGGGCCCCCTTCGGCGAAACAGAGCAATTCCTCCACCAACAAATCCCGCTGTCGCGCGCAATGGGCGTGAGGGTGGAGAGCTACGACGGAAAACAGCTTGTCCTCACCGCGCCGCTTTCACTCAATCACAACCATCTCGGCACCGCATTTGGCGGGAGCCTCAGCGCCATCGCCACGCTTGCGGGCTATGCGCTGCTATGGCTGGAGCTGGGCGACCGCGAATGCCACATCGTCATCAGCAAAAGCTCGATCAGCTTCCGCCGGCCTGTGCAGGGAATCATCCGCGCAGTTTGCCACCGGCCCGAAGACGCGATGCTGGCGGAGTTCAAGGAGAAGTTCTCGCTGAACGGAAAAGCGCAGATCCGCCTTGCGGTGACCATCGGCGAGAAAAGCAACCCAGCTGTCGATTTCGAAGGAATCTACGTCGCGAAGAAGTGAGCAGCGGAGTTGCCGCGTGCACTTTATCACCCCTCGGGATTTTCATCAGGCAGCGTGACATACGGAGCCAGCTTCGCGCGAAGCTCATCGAGGAGATCGGGATGCATGAACGTGTAATCATCCGGGATGTGAAGACAAATGGCGCGCTTGCCTTGCATCTCCTCCGGAAATTTACGCCGCAGCCGGTCCAGATGCGATTTCTCCATGCAGAAAATGATGTCGGCCCAGCCGAGATGGCCCGCCGTGACGACCATCCGCGCATCCGGCTGTGTCCCAGCCGAGCGGGCTTGATAGGAAGGAAATCCCTCGAACAGTTTCTCGGCGGTGAGGCTGCGAAACCGGTTCCTGCTGCATACAAAGAGCAGCTTTGTGATTTCCGCCGCTTCGCTCATGGCGCTCACTTTCCCCGGCCCACGCGAATAAACAGCCCTACCCCTGCTCCGCTATTTTTTCGTGCAGCAGTTTCTTGAATGCCTCGATGCCTGTATTCTGCTCCGCGGAAATCGGGATGATCTTCACCCTTTTTACACGGCGCTTGAAAGCTTTCAGATTCTCCTCCGCATCGGGCAAGTCCATCTTGTTTGCGACCACGATCCACGGGCGCTTGGTCAGCGCCGGATCGTAAAGCTTCAGCTCCTCGCGCAGCTTTCCGAGGTCTTCCGCCGGGTTGCGACCTTCGCTCCCCGCCATGTCGATCACATGCACGAGCAGCTTGCACCGCACGATGTGCCGCAGGAAATCGTGGCCGAGGCCCACATTCTTGTGCGCCCCCTCGATCAGCCCGGGGATGTCCGCGACCGTCGCGCGCTGGAAACCGGGGAAATCCACCACGCCTACGATCGGGTGAAGCGTCGTGAAGGGATACGGCGCCACCTTCGGATGCGCCGCCGAGATTCTTCCGATGAGCGTCGATTTGCCGGCATTCGGATAACCGACCAGCCCCGCGTCCGCTATCTTGCGCAGTTCGATGTAAAACGTCCCCTCCTCGCCCTTGTCTCCCTCGGTGTACTGGCGCGGCACGCGGTTGCGCGAGCTTTTGAAATGGATGTTCCCCTTCCCTCCCTCGCCGCCTTTGCAGAGGATCAACTCCTCCCCCAGCGTCGCGAGATCAGCTACGAGTTCGAGTTCATCGGTGGAGAATTTCGGCTTCGGCTTTTCCTCGAAATGATCCGGGTCAAATGGCGCAGGCACCAGCCCCGACGGGATGCGATACACCAGCGTGCCGATCGGCACGGCGATCTCCACATCCTTGGCGGCCCGCCCGTAGCACTGCTTCCCGCGCCCGGGATCGCCGTTCTTTGCCTTGATGATCGGCTCGTAGAAAAAGCCCGCGAGGTTGTCCACATTCGGGTCAGCCTTGAAAATAACGGAGCCGCCGCGCCCGCCGTCGCCGCCGTCGGGACCGCCGCGCGGCACGAATTTCTCGCGGCGGAAGCTCACGCTGCCGCAGCCGCCGTCGCCCGCCTTCGCCTGGATTTTGATATGGTCAACAAACATGGATGTAAATTAGTGGGGGTATACTGTTTGTCATTCGCGGTGACTATGCAAGCGGCATCGCTCAATGACCGCTGGGCAATTTCCCGCCGGCCGGGCCCGTAAATTAAAAATACAAACAATTTGCTTGTTATACTATACTGACATAGTAGTGTTTTAGAAATCGCCGGATTTTCCGTGGAAAAATGCGGCGGGGTCGCCAAGTGGCAAGGCACGGCTCTGCAAAGGCTGTACACGTCGGTTCGATTCCGGCCCCCGCCTCCAGTTTTCATATACGCTACCCCTCACGTCTGGTATGAGTGTTGGTACCTATGTCCACACTTGTAGTAGTTCGCAAAGGCAACAAAGCCGTGATTGGTTCAGACAGCCAGTCCACGCAGGGAAGCATCATTGTTTCTTCCAAAAACAAGCGGAGCCATCACAAGATTCATCAATCAGGCGATGCTTTTGTTGGCTTCACGGGCTGGGCGCTCATGCACAATATCTTCGACGATGTCATCGAAAAATATCCGGGTGATCTGAATTTTTCCTCACGAAAGCATATCTTCAAGACATTCCTCTTTCTGCACAGAAAGATTAAGGCGGAATATTTCATCGAAGCTCGCGAGAGGGACGATCAGCCGGTCGAGTCAAGCCAGTGGGATTGTTTGATTGCCTGCCCAAGCGGCATATTTCAGGTGGATAGTTACAGGACTGTGAATGAGTACGAGCGGTTTTGGGCCGATGGGTCGGGCCTACGCTTCGCCCTAGGCGCCATGACTGCGGTCTATGATTTACTTCCAGGCCCGGAAGAAATAGCCAGGGCTGCATTAGACGCCGCTTGTGAATTGGATGATGCCTCCGGCCAGCCGATTGCGATACATACCGTCAAGCTCAAGCAGGAAAAAGGCCGGTAACGCTGCAGCCTGGTCTGTCGAATCTACTCAGTCTCCGGACGGCGGATACTTTTCGAACTTCGCCAACGCGGGATTCATTAAGTCCCACGAATGCGCGTCGCATGTCCACACATCGATTTGCGGGTTGAACCAGCCCGGATCATCGAGGCTTGCGGTGCTGATCGCCACAATGTGCGGGGCCGAGTCGGGCTTGACCTGGACAGGCGAGCCGCACTCGGGACAAAAGCCCCTGTGGGTCTTGCCGCCCATCTCACTCGGTGTGTCGTGGAAACGGAGCGAGCCTTGCAAAAGCTTGAAAGCCTCCTTCGGCACGACGGCGTATGATGAATACGGGCCTCCGCTGGATCGCTGGCAATCACGGCAGTGACAGTGAAGCATGATAACCGGTGCCGCCGTGGATTCGTAGCGAATCGTGCCGCAAGCGCATCCGCCTGTGAATGGTGTTGTGATTGTTGTCATAATTTATTGGTGGTTGGGTTGATTGTTTTTGTTCGTCCAATGACGCAGTCGTCTTGCCGCAATGAAGACCAGCGACGCGACGCACAAGACCATGAGCGTCGCCCGCAGGTGCGTGGCAGCCGGCAAAGAAATCCCGATGCCGGTCGCCACGGCCACATACGCCGCGACGCAGAGAGGACACTTGGGAAGCAGTGCCAGCGTCACGCTTGGCACGATCCATCCGGCAACCTCCCCGCCACGGCGCAGCCCCCGCGCGAGCCGGCGAACTCTGTCGCCGGCCCGCGTCTTGATCTCGCAGCATTCGTGGGCAATCACGCGAGCGCCTCCTTCGATCCACAGACGCAGGCTGATGACGCGCCAGACGACGCCGTCTCCGGCCAGTAAGGCTTGTCCGCATCGGCAAACGCGTTGGTGTCATAGCGATCATGGTACCGCACCCATGCCATCGCGAATTCCAGTTGGTCTTCGTCGCGGCCTTTCGGCACCACGTCGAGGATCCTGTAGGTGTTCATGAGCAACTCGAGACCGCGCCCGTAGGTGGAGTAAGTATGGAAGACATCGCCGTTGGCGTCCTTCGTAAAGACGCTGAACCCCGGAGCCTCCGCGCTGGGGAACTCCTGCATCGTGTAGTTGTACTCCACCTTCCCTTTCGCCAATTCCTCCTTGGTGAACGAGACGTGGAAGTCGCCATTGAAATCGCTGCCGTGCGACGACACCCACTGGAAGCGCCAGCCCATGCGTTTCTTGAACGCCTCCAGCTTGGTCAGCGGCGCATGGGAGACCACAGCCAGTGTTACGTCGCGAGCCGCCAGGTGCGGGAGCGCGCCGTCGAAATGGTCCGACACGAACGAGCAACTCGGGCACCCCTCCTGCCAGTCCGGCCCGAACATGAAGTGATAGATCACCAGTTGGCTCCGCCCGGCGAAGAGATCCGCCAGCGCCACTTTCCCGCCCGGTGCATCGAAACCATAATTCTTCCCGATCTTCACCCATGGAAGTTTGCGCCGCTCCGCGGCCAACTCGTCGCTTACCCGTGTGGCTTCCTTCTCTTTTTTCAGCAGCGCCTTGCGCGCCGCGATCCATTCCTGTTGCGATACGACTTTGTGTTCCTGTTTCGTATTTTTTGGCTCAGCTACTTTTGTATTGGTGCTCATATTTTACCTTTCGTAATTGGCTGATCCCGCACCCGCGGGACCAACCGTTGTTTGTTTTATTCAGTTACATTGTTACGACGTAACAGCAGTCTCATTTTGGACATACGTGGCTTAAAAAAATCTGCGTGAATCTGCGGATAACTGCTGCCCAAGCCCATAAGTTCGGGCTTCGTCATTCTTTCGTCATTCGAGCTTCGTCATTGCCCCCCCTCCTCCAAAAACTTCGCAAAGGTCTCCGCGATCCTCGCCCACCCCCGCGCGTGACTGTCCCTGCTCTCCACCGTGGCGAACCGTGTATGCGTGAACACAAACTCCGTCTGCGCGCCCCGCTTGAAAAATTCCACGGTGATCAGCGATGTCTTCCCCTCCAGTTCGCCAAATTCCTCGCCGCTCCCGTCCTTCTCCCAGTCCCACGTGTAAACCAGCCGCTCCGGCGCCTTCACCTCGCGGAACTCCCCCGCCGCCGTGAAAAACTCGCCGTCCGGATCCTTCATCTGGATGCGGAATTTTCCGCCCACCCGCAGATCCATGGTGGCGAACGGCACCACCATACCCGGTTCCGGCCGCATCCATTGCCGGATGTGTTCCGCCGATGTCCACGCCTTGAACGCCAGCTCCTGCGGCGCATTCAGCAGCCGCCTCAGGATGAGTGTCGCGTCGTCCGGCTTCTCTACTTCGTTATTCATTATCATGTTGTTTGGTTTCCTTGGTTTGTAGTTTGTCCAAATACTTCTCGAACTGGTCGAGGTTCCCCTGCCAGAATTTCCGGTAGCGATCCAGCCACGCCTGCGCTTCCTGCATCGGCTTCGCCTCCAGCGCGAGTGAATGCACCCGCCCGTTCCGCCGCCGCTTCACCAGCCCCGCCTTCTCCAGCACGATCAAATGCTTCGATACCGCCGCCAGCGACATCGCATGCGGCCGCGCCAGGTCCGTCACGCACCCGTCGCCCTTCGACAGTTGCGACAGGATGCGCCGCCGCGTCGGGTCAGCCAACGCACCAAAAGTCCGGTCCAGCAGCTTCGAACTATATTCAACCATATGGTTGAATATGAAACGAAATAAAAACGAATGCAATAGATTTTTTAATTTTTTTTGAGACCATCCGTGCTAATCCCAAATAATCACAGGGTCAGGCCAAGGCACTGTATTACGTCAGGCTCATCCCCCGCTCCTTTTGAAGAAGGCGGATATTTTCATTAATCTGTGCAGCCAACCGTTCCACTTCCGCCCATTCGTGTTTGTTGTGGAGAGCGAGAAAAGACTCATCGTATTTCTTCAGATGAAGATTTAATTTGACGGTGAGCTTTAGCAGTTCCTCGTCGTTGAAGTTACCGTAAACTTTTTTTGAGAGGAGATGAACTTGTTCGACTGTCCACTTCATAATATTGATACCCGATAAACTTCAAAGTGAATCATGATGTTCGTGTTGCCGGCGATTTACATGGCGACTCGTTGTCTATTGTAGCCAGAGCCTGTCTGAGAAATATTTGCCCTCTCTCCGTCAACATCGGGCGTTGGAAGCGATGCATTCTTTTTTCTGGTGAATAACCGGAGGATACCAACCCCATTTGTTCCAATCGTTTTAAGGCCTTGAAAAAGTCCTCTTTCTCGCCAACCGATCCATCCGGCATGTTAATCAGTCCCATTTCATTGGTAGAAAGAAGAACCGATATTTCCGACGGTTTAATTTTGGTTTTCAAAAGGCTCTCCATTCCTGTTCAGAGGCGTGTCTGGATAATCAGGGGCTAAGCAGCTCGATTTGAACTTTGATGGGTTGCCAACAGTCGCCTGCGAGTGCAGCCAGTGCCTGGTCCCGCCGCAGCAGGCGCAATATTAGCCTGGCAATCTCATGCGGACTTTTTGGCCCGGGCGGATTGCCGGAAGCTCCGATGATTGATCGGATGCCGAAGATGTATTGATCGTCGCTGGTCAACGATATGCTGCCAAAATACGGCGATGGAAACGGCAATCGAACCGTTTGAACGATATCAAAGGAAGCGTAAAGGGGGCTGGTCTGTGTGTTGGGGGGCATAAAAATCCATTTTTGCTTTCTAAGCAGCTTGTGACGTTACAGTTTCCGCTTTTACTAAAGTTGATTTCAACTTTGCGCCTTTTTCCGTTAATTGGAATGGCCGGTAATATGCGGATCCGATCGGACGAGTCAGAAACCCCATCTTTTCCAAAGCCATCAGATCATTTGTGATGTCTTCGATTTCACATGCGCTGCCAGGAGGAATTTCAATCAATCCTGTTGCATCCGCGGAGAGCAGGGTCTCGATTACTAAAGGTGAAATGTACGATTCCACTAGAGCCAAAGTCTACTCCTTTTCAAAGGCGGGTAAATTGCTCGAATTCTTAACCGCACCTAGGAAATTTTCTTATACGAATAAACGCCGCCACCGGCCTGCGACGCAGGAGGGCCGCTGAATTTGAAAACGAATGTGATCGCCTAGGCTCACTTTATTTCCGAATATCGATATATGAAAGGAACGAACCCCAAGGTTGATGCATTTTTAAGCAAAGCCAAAAAGTGGCGGGAAGAATTTGAGAAATTGCGAGCGATCATTCTCGACGCTCCGCTGACCGAGGAATTGAAGTGGGGCAAGCCTTGTTATGCGTTTCAGGAAAGCAACATCGTCATCATCCAGGGATTCAAGGAGCACTGTGCGCTTCTGTTTTGCAAAGGCGCCTTGTTGAAGGATCCCCATGGCATTCTTAAAAAACCCGGGGAGAGCACGCAGGCAGCACGCCGGATTCTGTTCACCAATGCCCGGGAAATCGTCGGGATGAAATCCATCCTGAAATCCTATATTCTTGAAGCCATCGAAGCGGAAAAAGCCGGTTTGAAAGTGGAGTATAAAGTAAACCCGGAACCTGTCCCCCAAGAACTTCAAAGCAAACTGGATAAAATTCCCGCCTTTAAAACTGCCTTTAAAGCACTCACCCCCGGTCGCCAAAGAGCATACATCCTCTACTTTTCCGGCGCCAAACAATCCCAAACCCGGGAATCAAGGATCGAAAAATGCATGCCGCAAATCCTCAAGGGAAAAGGATTGAATGATTAGAGCCCGGTGGGCAGCACTACGAAAGTCCGGAAAACCTCACCCAAACAAAATCATAAACTCCCGAAGCGAGATGACGGATTCCCCAGCTCGCAACTCCTAAAACCTCCTTGTATTAGCGCCATTCGCGACTGATTTTAAAATCCTCTTGAAGGGAACCGGAGTATTTTCCCGGCAAAGCCGTCTGACTACCATGCAAGACTTTGCCTCGAAAAAATTTATGAACACATACCTGATAAGGTTCGTGGTTCTAGCCCTTGTGTTGGCGGCGCGCTGCCCTGCGGTCGCAGCAAACCCCATTTTCTCGGTAACGATTGTTGGCTCCAAGCAGGGACAGGAACACTATTTCGACGATCCCCGCGCAGCGGGCGATTCCGGTTTCCCGTTAATTCGTATTCCCGCCACGCCTGTGAAAGAAACAAACTCGAATTTAAACCAGATCACCGGGAGCCACTTTTATGTGGTCGTGACTAACACTTCCGAAAAAAACATCCGGCTGAACCTTTGCGATTCCGATTGGTATGCCTGCATGGAGTTCCAGATCATTGCGCCGGATGGCAAAACCTTTTCCATCCACCGCCCCCAGCTCCCATGGGCCGCAAATCCAAAGCGATCCTGGATATTTCAAGCACATGGAATGCGGATATTCGCCGTCGATTTAACTTCAGAGTGCTGGGATGGACTTCCCTCTGAAAAAGAACTGCCGCGGGATCGCCTCTTCAAGATCAAAGCTGTTTTCAAACATGCGTCGTCGGAGGAAAATAAAGTGAAAGAAAATCTCTATGAGTCCGGCATCATTGACGCAAAAACACCAATATATTAGTGCGGCAAATCGATAGACCACGGCACCATGGTCGCTAACTTGGCATAGTCGTCAGTTAAGAGGCGTCAAAACTACTGCGCGAGCAGTTTCCCGACCTTCTCCTGCAAGCCATTCCGGGCGTCGGTATCGGAGAGCCTGCCATTTTTGTCAAACAGCCACATGGTCGGGATGCTGTGGATACCGTGGCTGGCAGCGATCTCATTGTTCCAGCCTTTGCCGTCAAAATATTGCGGCCAGACCATTCCTTTCTGTGCGGTCACAGCATCGAGCCGGCTCCGGTCCGTATCGAGCGAAATGCCGATGACCTCAAACCCCTTGGCGTGCAGCGCATTGTAGGTCGCGACCACGTTCGGAACCTCCTGCATGCACGGCCCGCACCACGTCGCCCAGAAATCGACCAGCACCACCTTCCCACGCATCGCGGAGAGATCGACAGGTAAGCCATCCGTCGCTGTGAAAGCCATGTCCACCGGCTTCCCTCGCGAAGGACTATTCCACGAATGCGAGAAGTAAAATCCCAGGAGACAAACGCCCAGTATAAAGTAGAGATTGCGGTCTTGCATGCGGATAGTAGATGCATGGGAAGCAAAAAAGGTACCACGATCGCGCCAATGGCTCCTCCCCCTACCCCTCTCCGTTCCCTCTGCTTGCACCGGCGTAGCCTCCGCGAAGCCTGTTAAATGCCTTTGGCTTAAATCAGCAGCTTCCCCTCCATCGTCGTTGTTGCATGACCGCAAAGCTCAACCCGCTCACCGATGAGACGAACACCCAGTTCCCCTCCACGTGCCGACAATTGCTGCGCGACAAATTCAGTCTTGCCGAGGCGCTCGGACCAATACACCGCGAGGGCGCAATGCGCGGAACCGGTGACCGGATCCTCTGGAACACCCGATTGCGGCGCAAAGAAACGGCTGACGAAATCGATGCCCGCTGTTTCGGAGGCTGCGGTGACGATGACCCCGGTCTCGTGCCACCCCGCGAGAATTTCCAGGTTCGGGCGGCAGTTGCGGACTTGCTCCTCGTCGGGCAGCACCAGCATCAGGTTCATGGCGGTTGTGCCTGCGCAAGCCACCGGTCCGTCAACCCCCAGCACCTTCGCAGCCATGGATGGCAGCGGCGTGGCCGCAGGTCGCGTAACCGGGAAATCCATGGCGATCTTTCCACCCTCTGCCCGCACACAGACCAGTTCACCGCTATGGCGCGTGTCAAACCGGATCGGCTCATTTGTCCCTGCAGCAGACCACTGCCACAAGGCATGCGCCGCCCCGAGCGTTGCATGCCCGCACAGCGGCACCTCCCGGGTCGGCGTGAACCACCGGAGCCCAAACCGGCCATCCGGCAACGGCTTTACGAATGCAGTCTCAGCCAAATTGAACTCGGCGGCGATCGATTGGCACACATCGTCGGCCAGATCGCTGTCCAGCAACACCACAGCCGCCGGGTTGCCCTTAAACGGGCTGGCGCTGAACGCATCAACGACTAAATATTGGATTTCCATCGCTCTGGGGCGAAGCTACCAAAAGCCTTGGAGACGCTCTACTTCTTTTCCTTCTCCGTCTCCTGGGTCGCTTTTTCATTGGCGATCCCCACCAATGGAACCCCGAGGTTGCCCACCGGAATGTAGATCGTGGTATGATTGGGCGAATCGATCATGGCCGATTGCGCCTGGATTGCCTCGTGTTGCAGATACATCGGCGTTAACTTCTGTTGGACCACATCCATCGCCTTCGCAATGCCTTCCGCCTCGATCAGCCGCTTTTCAGCGTCCTTTTGGGCGATGAGATTTTGCGTGGTCCGCTGTTCCAGTTCCTGGGTGGCCGCCAGCTTCTTGGCGACTGCATTGGCAATCTCCGGCGGGTATTGGATATTGCCGATCACGACGCTTTGTATTTCGAATGGAGTGCCCTGCGCGAGTTCCTTGATCCGGGTCGTTATTTTTGCGCCGATGTCCGTGATGCTGTCCTTTACATCCAGCCCGTTCAGCTTTTGAACCTCGTCCCTGGCGAAAGTGCGCAGCGGCTGTGCGATGTAATTCTTGTAGGCGTTTTCAACCACCTTGTCAGCGCTGTCACCCCGGTCCAGGGTGCTGAATTTTTCCACAAGGTTTTGCACGTCATCGTTCTTGACCTTCCAAAGCAAATGAACCTCAAACTGGATTTGAAGATTGTCCTTGGAAAGGACTGCTGTCGTCCCCACAAACGGCTCGGTATAGGTGTAGGGTGTGATGCTCACGTTTTGGACATGCCCCAGCCACATCCGGCCCGTGGAGGTGGGACCGGTCTGGAGCCCGATAAACTTGGTTTTGCCCAATACCGAGCCCTGCGTCACGTAGCCCACATACCCGGCCGGAGTCTCGCAGTTGTTCGCGCCTGCAAACCAGATCGCGAATATGATAATGACTGCCGCAATAGCACCGCTGATAGAAATTTGTTTCATAATTTTCTGCCTTTCGGGGAGTGGATCGCTTGATTGAGGATCAAGAGTATCCCTCGAAGACTCAAAAGGCATCTCTTTTTCTCCCGTAGGGAGATCCGACAATAGCCCGCCAGTTCACTGGCGGGTACAAATCTATAAAAACCTCAAGTCCTGCAGGGACGAAAGAAAACGCGCTTCACATGAACTTCCAAAACACCGCGACCGAAAGCGCGTAAAACGCAAAGACTATCAATGCGCCCTTCCAATGCACGCTTGCCGGTGCACCCTCCGCCGGCAGGAGCCACCACCCAAGCCACCGGCAAAGGGGCGGCATGGTGACATAGCCCGTGAGCGCAACGCTGATTGCATTCCCGATGAAGCCCGCCAGCGCCGATTTGATGCCGAGGTCGCCCAGTATTTTCATGAGGAAAAGGATCTCCAGGCAGACGATGGGATAGAGCCCGAGGAGGACCAGCATGGTGGTCTTCCAGTTCGGCGGCGCCTTGCCCGATGCATCAGTCGGCGCCCAGCCCGGAAACGCCGTATCCACCCGATGCTGATAGGAAACGGCGACCAGATCCTTGGCCTCTTCCATCAATTGCTTGCGCACCGGGGAATTCATCCAACGGTTCAGGTCCTCGACGCTCGAGAAACGCATCAGCGTCATCCACCCCGCCCCGGTCCGTTTTGGCGGCGGTTGGGAATAGCCTCCCTGATAGCCAGAGGACTTCGCCTGCTCTTTCTGGATGCGTCCCGACCAGTCCTGGTACTCGGCCTCTTTCCCCGGCACAATCTGGTCAAGGATGACCTCCGTCACACTGTTTTCATGACGGTATTGCGCCGCTGCGTCGCCGGTCAACTCGGTGACTCCTCCATCAAAGAACGGCTCCGCTTCTTTGAAAAATTGTCTGCGTTCGTCACTCTCACGCCACGTGCGGAGACGCTCGATGGAATCAAAGCGGTTCACAAAAACCCATTCCGGGGCATCCTCATTCTGCGGAGGAATCACCTCCCGGCTGGTAAAGCCTTCCGTAGCCATCAACGAAGCGCTGAAGCGCCCGTTCCAATCCAGAAACTCATCTTTCTTCCCTTCGCGAAGGCGGACGACAGTGATCAATTTGACGGGATTGCTGGAAAGCGTGGGTGGGTTGCTCATTTTCAGAAAAATAGAAAGCAGATGGCATGCTTAATATCAATAATAGGCACTGATCCTGCTCAAACTTCTTCCTCTTCCAAACCCAAGTTATTTCAAAATAAAATTATATGAGTACCCAAAAACCTGAACACGAAAAATTCATCCGCCGCGCCATTGAACTCTCCGCCAAGGCCGCTATCGAATTCAGCACCGGCGGTGCCTTCGGCGCGGTCATCGTGAAGGACGGCAAAATCCTTTCCGAGGGGATGAATCGTGTGGTCGCCAGCCATGATCCGACATGGCACGGGGAGATGGAGGCGATCCGTCTCGCCTGCATCACGACAAAGAGCTTCAAGCTTACCGGCTGCACACTCTACACCTCCGCCGAGCCCTGCCCGATGTGCATGGCCACCTGCTACTGGGCGGGCATCGAGGAAGTTTACTACGCCGCCACCGTGGACGACGCGTTCAAGTATGGCAATTTCGACGACCGCCCCATCTACGAGCAGCTCGCTTTGCCAAAGGAGCAGCGTTCCATCAAACTCACCCAGATGCTCCAGGAGGAAGCTGTGGCCGTCTGGAAGCAATACCAGGCAAAATCTGACAAAGTTCAGTATTAAAAGGAGCAAAACAGACGCAGAAACAGCCATGCTGTTGGCAGGGCTAATCAACCTTTGCCAACCCTTACCAACCGTCTGTTGCCGCCCTCGCCCCTCGGCCTCTCTAAATCTCGAGTATCCCGCATCCCTGCCAAAACACCCCACCCTAACCTGACAGAATTTCGCATCAATGCTACCGTTTCAAATGAAGCGGGCAGCACCAAAAACCAAACCGAAAGATGACTCCCTGCTGGTCCTGACAATCGGCCACTCCACGCATCCAATCCTCGAATTCATCCAACTGCTTCAAACCAACAATGTGTCACACCTTGTGGATGTCCGCACCATCCCCAAGTCGCGCTACAACCCCCAATATCACCAAACTGCCCTGGCAAATTCCTTGGAGGCAGTCGGTATCGCATATACCCATCTGGCCATCCTCGGAGGCCTGCGCCACGCCTCTCCCGATTCCGTGAATACAGGCTGGCGCAACGCTTCTTTCCGGGGTTACGCCGATTACATGCAGACACAGGAATTTCAAGACGGCATCGAGACTCTCATCGGACTTGTCCAAAAGGATCGCATTGCCCTGATGTGCGCCGAGGCAGTGCCCTGGCGTTGCCACCGGTCACTGATCGAAGATGCGCTCCTGGTTCGCGGCATCCGCTGCGAGGACATCAT
>Ga0206937_10211_pt1 | contig 16239 bp, 13 predicted proteins | sample Alteio_BWOrgHeat_11_FD_152923 | JGI IMG/M metagenome (GOLD analysis project Ga0206937, IMG submission 152923) | Enriched cells from forest soil in Barre Woods Harvard Forest LTER site, Petersham, Massachusetts, United States -... | ecosystem: Environmental > Terrestrial > Soil > Temperate forest >... | reverse complement strand
GCCCAACGAAATGATTGTTTGCGAAATGGTTTTTGGTAACATGAAACCATCATCTGCTACTTTCAAATTTGATAAAGCAGACAATGGAACAAAAGTTACATGGACTATGGATTCGGAAACCGGGATGAATCCTATATATAAGTATTTTGGATTATTCATGGATAAAATGGTAGGTCCCGACTTTGAAAGAGGTTTAAATAACATGAAAGATATTGCAGAGAAAATGCCTCCTCCATCAAAAACTCCGGATGATTCTATTAAGATAATGAATACAACTGTTCCTCAGCAAAACCTTTTAATGGTAAGAGTTCAATGCAGCGAAAAAGAAATTTCGGCTAAGATTGGTGAATCTTATGGAAAGATAGGTAAATATGCAAAAAAGAACGGCGCTAATATGAATGGTGCTCCTTTGGCAATTTATTACAAATGGGGAAAGGATGGTTTTGAATTTGATGCTGCCTGTCCGTTTGATAAAAAACTACCTGGAGAGGGTGAAGTGAAAGCAGGAGAAATTAAAGCCGGCAATGTGGTGATGGTTAATTATTATGGCGATTACAGCAAAATTAAACCTGCACATGACATGATTCAGGATTATATTAAATCAAATAACAAGAAGACAACCGGCTCTCCATGGGAAGTTTATGCCAACGACCCTGAACAAGATACATCCCAATGGCTGACAAAGGTTTATTATCCGGTGGAGTAAATTATACCTCTCCAAGCAGCATCTCACCTACTCTCTTGTCAATAGGAAATGTCAAATCTTCTATTAAACTTTTATTTATTGAAAGCCACCTGAAAATCTGATCGTCCTTAATCATTTCATCAAAGTCAAACTTAGTTTTCTTAAACCTGATTGGCAGATTATTCGGTTCTACATTTCCAAATATGGGAATTGAAATTATTCTGCACAATCTTATGAATCCATCTCGTTCCATTGAAGTTCTCGAGAATGTATGTACAGGGAGGAGATTGCATAATGGTGCTACCAATCTTGTAATTGACCTGAAGAAAAGAAGAATGATAAATCAGGATAAACTGAATTACGAATTAAATATTGGAGCACGAAAATTTAAATGTACCACTGTGCCAATTGTGAGAAAGGAATTTGGAATAGTAGGTGCTGTTTGTATTAATATTGATGTGAATTATATCAGTGACGTCGTGCTGAAACAAAAAGAAAAGTTTGAAGAGTTTTTCCGTAACTATTGCAGAACAGATATGTTTCTCGACGAAAATATATTAAGCAAAGAGGAATACGAAAAAGCCCTTAAAGGAAAACGCTATTGGACAGAAATGGTGTGAAATCAATTATACTAAATTGTTACTGCATTTTTTCTTTTTAGGATTCTATTTTAATTAATCTAAAACAACTTTAAAAATAAACTTTCTTTGTATCTGATTTTTAACTATCTTTGTCAGGAGATAATTATAAACAAATCCTATAAAACTATTTAACATGAAAACTCTAAACGTAGACCTGGATAAAATTATCCACAACACTGATTTATCTGAAATCACTGAGTTGAAAAGAGAATTGGTTCATCAAACCAATCCTGATACCGAAGTAACAATTACTTCTAATGAATTAAACAAAACTATAACAATGCCTCTGACAAGGATTCATTCGTTATGGAATCTATTAGTGAGTCGCAGTTTAGAAAACCCTGATCACAGACCTTCTGTTTCCACTTATGAAAATGTTTACAGGAATATTATTTCTGTGATGTTTCTTGTAGATGTTATCTTGAGAGAAGATGGAAACGTTCCGAAAATAACTTTCTTTATCATTGAAATTACTGATAAGAAAAGCAGCTTCAGGTTATATCCGATGCCTGAACAAAATTAATATTCTGTTACAATCCGCTTACCTTTGTTTTTGATTTTAATGATACCTAACCAATCAAAGCATAGCATAACGTAATAAACAGGGTCTATCTCGAACCATCTTACTCCGAAGTTTGCACTTGTTGGATATTTATGATGATTGTTATGATAATCTTCACCAAGCATCAGCACATCAACACGAAGAAAATTCCTTGAAGTGTTATTCACCTTATAACTTACACTCCCATATTTATGCGCAAACCAATTGATGATAGAACCATGAATCGGACTGCTTAAAATATGGAATGGTATCAATAAAAATAACCACCAATGGTTTGCAAACTGAATATAAAACGAAATATAGAAAACAATAAACGCAACTCTTACTCTCATACTCTGTCCAAATTTATCTATCCAGGGCCAATCAGGCAAGTTCTTGGTAAAGCGTTCTTCGACAGGGTATTTATTATCGAATATATCGGAATAAATGTTTTTCGTTGCCCACATCATACTGAATAAACTTTTGAAATACTTAGGCGAATGCGGGTCTTTGGGAGTATCGGCATAAGCATGATGCATCCGATGAAGGATACCATAAGTTCTAGCGCTTAGATAGGAGGAGCCCTGCATAAAAAGCGCAAAGATGTAGAAGAATCGTTCCCATCCTTTACTCATTGTAAAAGAAGCATGTGCAGCATAACGATGCTGCAGGAAGGTTTGTGCAAACAAAGATAAGTACCAGTGTGCAACAAAGAATATCAGAATTACTAACATTATAATACAACGACTTATAAAGGTGAAGACGTTGGTTAAAACAAGTCGGGAGTTAATCAGCGGTTTAATGAGGGAGGGTTCAAAACAATAACCGCGACATTCAACGATGTAAATGTACGACGAATAACTGAGATAATCTAATTATTTAACCTGTTTCGGAGTTAATTTGAGTTAAAACCAATATAATTAACTGAAAAACAAAGGAATTCAGAGTTGTAATATTTAGAATATTTTGATTTGTGATAAGGAAATATCCATTGTAATTTTGTGTTTATTAATTTAAACCTAAACTGATATGAAGAAAATTACACTTATTGCGTCAATTATGTTTATCATGATTGGCTTGAAAGCACAAACGGTTATAACTGTTGCTGGAGGCGGAGATTCTCTCCCGGGTAATGGAGGTCTAGCAACTTTGGCTGCGGTCAACATGCCTCGATGCATTGTCTTCGATGGCTCAGGAAACTTTTATTTTTCGGATTGGGGGCCAATGCATAGCAGAGTTAGAAAAGTAAATACTTCGACTGGTATAATCACTACTGTTGCAGGAAATGGAATTCAGGGCTACAATGGCGATAGTATATTAGCAACAAATGCTGAATTGAGTGCACCCTCAGAAATTGCATTTGATGGTGTTGGGAATATCTATATTGCAGATGCCCATAATAATCGGATAAGAAAAGTAACTGTTTCCACTGGTTTAATAACTACAATTGCTGGAAATGGAACCGCCGGATACAATGGAGACAATGTTCTTGCATCATCGGCTGAATTATCAAATCCCACAGGTATTGCTTTAGATATATCAGGTAACATTTATATTGGGGATAATGGTAATAATAGAATCAGGAAAATAACTGCGTCAACTGGAATAATCAGTACTATTGCGGGTAACGGTACAGCAGGATATAATGGAGATAATATACAAGCAACATCAGCGGAATTAAATCCGAATGTAATATTTGGAATTACTTTAGATGTAAATGGAAATATTTTTATTGCTGATGGTAATAACGACAGAATAAGAAAAATTACAGTTTCTTCTGGTATTATCTCCACGATTACAGGCACAGGAACAGCAGGCTATAATGGTGATAATATTACCGCTACTTCCGCGGAATTAAATATACCTAAAGGTATAACTTTTGACGCTTCTGGTAATATGTTTATTGCTGAGGGCACAAGAATAAGGAGGGTAGATGCAACAACAAATATAATTACTACAGCAGCAGGAGATAGTTCAGGAGGAAATTACATGTATGTTCCATATAATGCTCCTGCAACATTAGCTAATATGACTCCTTATGGAGTAGCATTGGATAATTCTAATAATATATTTATTGCTGATTACGGAAGTCATTTGATTCGAGAAGTTGATGAATCATTAGTGGCGTTTTATAATGTTCTTAATATTAATAATGTATCAGCACCTTTTAGTCCGGACGGGTATATGTTTTGGGATTTCATTTCTGCAGGATTTGAAGTTCCTAAAGGAAGTCATCTGTTTACAATCTTTGCTGGTGCTCCATGGATTGGAGGTATTGATAACGGTGGGTTGCTGCATGTTGCTGCAGGAACATACCGACAAACAGGTAGTGATTTCTTCCCAGGTCCTATAAAAGACTCTGCAAGTAACTCAAGAGCAATTTATAACCAATGGAATACAATTTGGAAAATAAACAAAACCACTATTGATTCATTTAAGCTATGGTATGCAAATCATTCTTTCGACACTAATTATATTATTCCATCAGTAATTCGTAATTGGCCCGCCAATGCTGCTTATGCTTATGGAGAAGGTCCTTGTCTGGCTCCCTATGTTGATGTTAATCATGACGGAGTTTATAATCCTGCAGATGGTGATTATCCTTTAATCAAAGGCGATCAGGCACTTTTCTTTGTTTATAATGATTATGATAGTGCACATACAGAAACAGGAAGTCCAAGGATGAAAGTACAGTTTAATGTATTGGCTTATGCATTTAATAACCCTAATGATAGCATATTGGATAATACCATCTTTCTAAACTATCAAATCCTTAATTATTCCGAAAATACTTATGATTCCACTTTCTTAGGCAGTTGGACAGATTTCGATATTGGTTATTATTTAGATGATTATATCGGATGCGATGTTAGTCGAAGTGCATACTTTGGATATAATGCAGATTCTATTGACCCGGGTCCAACTGGGTATGGTGCTAATCCTCCATCACAATCAGTTGTCTTTTTAAAAGGACCTCCAATAAATCCACAGGATACTTTCTATAATACACTAGATAATATTATTGGCAATCCAACAGGAACGCTGCCCATGACAAATTTCATGTATTACAATAATGACTTTTCAGTTACTGGAAATGTTATTGATACTGGAAGACAGAATTATTATTATATGAAAAGTATCTGGAAGGATGGTCGTCATGCTACCTATGGCGGTAATGCCTATGATACAAGTAATACTGCAATACCATGCAATTACATGTTTCCTGGCAATTCAGACCCTTATGGATGGGGAACAAACAATAATCCGCAGCCTCCATGGGATGAATATACGGCAAATGATCCTCCTGGTGACAGAAGAGGATTTGCTTCCTCAGGTCCGTTCACCTTTCATCCCGGAGATGTCATCTGCGTTGATTATGCCTACATCTTTTCAAGAGCAGATTCAGGTGGTAATCTTGCAAGCGTTGCCAAGATGAGAACTGATATTGACCATATCCGTGCATTTTATATGGGTGATACTTCTTTGCAAAGATGTTCCTGCTCAGCCTTTAATGTAGGTATTCCAAAACAAACTGAACAACCTTCCATGGTGAAAGTTTATCCCAATCCTTTTAATTCATCTACAAACATTGTTATCAATTCTCCTTTAATAAATCAAGGTAAAAGATTGACTTTAATTGTTTATGATTTATTAGGAAATGAAGTAAACAGTATTGACAACATCAGTACTTCGTTAATTACTTTAGAAAGAGGTCAATTATCGCAAGGGATGTATTTTTATAAATTGATGAATGATAATGAAACGATTGCAACAGGTAAATTAATTGTTGAATAAATATTTAAGATTAATCATAAGATGAAAACCGCCAGAGGAGATATAAAAACCAAAATGGTGCTTCCTTTTAAGTCATTTTGTTCTCCAAATGAGTTATACGGAGAACATTTTAAGTCATTTGGTTCGCCAAATGAGTTATATGAAGAACATTTTAAGTCATTTTGTTCTCCAAATGAGTTAAAAGGAGAACATTATGAGTCATTTGGTTCGCCAAATGAGTTGCATGGACTTCCTTTTAAGTCGATAAAGACTCTGTTTTCGTCTTTAATCCCTTGTATTTTACCTTTTTAATCAATAATTATGAAGAAACTAACTCTAATCTTAACAATGTTCGCCTTTATAGGTTTGAGCGCAAACATTCAAAATTATTTAGTGACAACTACTCAAAATTAGTATTTAGTTTATTAGTTAGTTGTTTTTTTCAGGGGCTATTCAATTAGCCCCTCTTTTTTATTTCAATTGATTAAAGGTATCGTTAGCCTGGCTCTTATAAGTTTTTCCGTTAGAAATAATATCCTGCAAAAGCTTCTTCGCCTCTTTATCATCATTCAGTTTTATCAATGCCAATGCCTTATACCATTGAGCAGCTTCATAATACTTTCCATCCTTTATCTTCAGGACTTTATTTAAACTTACAATAGCTTTACCAGGCTTGTCGAGCGACAAATAAGATACTCCGGAATAAAAGAGGGCATCATAATTATCAGGGTCTTTAACAAGTATTTCCTCATAAGAGTTTACAGCTCCTCCATAATCCTTATCCTCATATTTCTTCATAGCCGTATCCAATGAAGTGCGATTATCTACATAATATTGTGTCGAATTACTCTTTGCTCCCTGAATGTTATTATTGTTATCGCTGAAATTAAAAACACCATTCGAACTCATATTAGGAGCGGGTAGGGCAGTGCTTTGCGATTTGTTAGCGTCGCCTTTCTTAAATGACTTTGCATTATTAAATGCCATAGTTTGATTTGCAGAACCTCCAGTTGCTTCTTTTGCAGGAGTGCTTTTTGTCTTGCTCTTTTCCTGCTTATCACTTTTGGTTGCCCCAATCGAAACAATATCAGCATTTTTATAGACACTTTTTTCCGCAGCCGAATAATCCTGAACCTGGTTCATCTGATCTCCTGAAATGGTAACCGATACACTATCTGTCATTACTGAAGGAGTAGTAACCAGAGTCCTCTGAGATACATCGCCTGCACCTAAAGCCTTTGAAGTTATTTCAGCATTCACAATTGAAGAATCATTGTTCCGAAACTTCCCACCTTGTTTTCCATCAACAGTGTATCTGTCATTTTGTCCACCAATTGCCTTTTGAGAAGAAGTGAAAACCGGAGTAGTTGTCTCTTCTAAATCATTTAAATTACGTTCCTTCTGTTCACCATTTGCAATCAATCCTTTTGAAACATCCTTCCCTGTTTGTGCTTCAGGACCTTTATCAACATCAGGCGCAGCAGCAGCACCATCACCTTCTTTTTCCTTTGTCACCTCATTTGGAAATGGCTTAAACTTCTCTGCAAATACCTTCTGGTCAGTAGCTTCCTTATTATTCGTAATCATTATATAAGCACCTCCCGAAATAATAAGAAAAGCCAATGCCGCAGCAATACTATATCGGTAATTAATCCAAAAGGATTTAGGTTTGATAGCAATATTCTTAGCCGTTATCTTCTCATTAATATCCGAAACAATCCTCCGAATCTTCTCCTTATCCCTAACTAAAGATAATCCCTCCAAAGCATCCGAACACAACTCACAACTTGCCAAATGCACTTCCACAATACGCCGCTCCTGCGATGTCAGCTTATTCTCGATATAAGCATACATCGTTTCCTCAGAAATACATTCCGAATCCGAAAAAATATTATTCAACCTGTCTTTCATTCCGTTCTGTTAAGAGTATCTTCAAATTTCGTTTCCCGTTCTGTATCGCACTTTTCACCTTATTCATATCAAATCCAGTCATCTCCGCAACCTCCTGGTAACTCTTCTCCTGCAAATAAAACAATTCTATACATATTTTCTGCTCTTCTTTCAATTCTTTTACTGCCGATTCCAAATTACTCAATTCTTTTTCCTTATCCGCTTCACCATCAAGATGCAAATCATACCCCGATTCCATAATGGAACCGAAATCTTTTGCCATCTCAACTTCCTTCTCATGCCGAGCTGATTTAGCCCTCAATTCCATCAAACAATGATTCCTCGCCACCGTATGCAACCATCCCTTAAACTGATTCACCTCATGCTTCTTCAAATCCGCCGGAAGCTTCTCAAATATCATCATCACAGCATCTTTACTCTCATCTTCATCCTTCAAATACTTCATACAAACACCAAAAACAAGATGCGTATATCGCTTAAACAACTCACCAATATACACATTATCACCCGACTCCTTATACAAAGAGATAAGTTCCAAATCAGTATGATGTATATATACGGCTTTCAAATTTAGGTATTAGTTTCAGCAAAAGAACAAAAATCCTACCGATTTATTATCATCTTTTGCATTTTCTTTTGGATTATTGATGATTTGGCTGTTTTATGTATTCTCAATATTGATATAATCTATATCTTTGGCGGATTGATTAAAATAAGATAATGTCCAAAGGTAAATCCATTCATAAACCAAAAGAGGGTAGGGAATTAAAAGAAAAACTTTCAGGTATCAGTAATGCCTCCGATTCATCTAAGAGACTTACAATTATCCTTGGATTCTTCATTTTCCTCTTTGCTTTTCTTCTCTATTCCCAATCAATTTCCTTCGGTTTTGTTTATGATGACCACACAGTTCTTAAAGAAAACAAAGTCGTCACTCAAGGCATCAAAGGAATATCCACCATCATTAAAACCGATTTCTGGTATGGATTTAAAGACGAATATCGAGTTCCCGAATATCGTCCCATGCCATTGATTCTCTTCGCCATTGAATGGAACTTCTTTCCCGATAATCCTGCCATATTTCATTTTATTAACATTCTCCTTTACGCAATAACATGCTTGCTGTTATATTTTTTACTGGTTAGATTATTTCGAAATAACATCTTTCCATTCATATGTGTTTTACTATATGCTGCCCATCCGATACATACCGAAGTAGTAGCTAATATCAAAAGCGGCGATGAAATCCTTTGCTTTCTCTTCGCAATAATTTCCATTTTATTCACCCTTAAAGCTGTCGAAAAGAATTTCATACCCAACATAATCATTGCATCCATATCTTATTTCTTATCCCTTGCATCCAAAGAAACAGGAATAACTTTTTTAGTGATAACCCCATTATTAATATATGTATTCACCAACACATCTCTGAAAAAGATTCTAACAATAACCTCCATCCTCGGACTATCAACCATCATCTTCCTCATCATCCGATTCCAAGTCCTTTCAGGCTTTCATGATAAAGGATTCATTAATCAATTAAACAACTCATTAGTCACCGCTCCCGATTTTATCAGCCAAAAGATAACAGCATTTTTCATCCTCTTTAAATACATTCTGCTATTAATCATCCCACATCCGTTATCCCATGATTATTCTTTCTCACAAATAAAAACACATACCCTAAGCGACCCGATTGCTTTGCTAAGTCTAATAATATATCTTGCACTCGGCATTTACGCAATCATCAAAATCAAAAGTAAAAACATCATCGCCTTCGCAATTCTTTTTTACCTGATAACACTATCTCCCGTTTCTAATTTATTTCTATTAATAGGCGCTACAATGGCTGAACGATTCATGTACATCCCTTCCTTCGGGTTCTGTATTGCAATTACATTCCTGTTAATTAAGTTTACAAAGTCAGATGGCATAAAGAAGAAAATATCCAACCTCAAAGAATTCACTACCTCTTATTCAACAGTAATAATCATCCTGTTTATTATTGTTGGATTATATTCAATAAAAACATTTTCCCGAAGCGCTGATTGGAAAGATAATGCATCCCTCTTCTCCAAAGATGTTGAAATCTCTGACAGCAGCGCAAGGGCACATTACAGCCTCGGTTATAATTTATTAGTTGAACAATATCCATTAGAGAAAGTAAAAACAAAACAAACAGAATTATTAGACAGAGCAATAAAAGTGTTTACAATAGCAGTTACTATTATGCAAAATTATGCTGATGCCTATTTAAACATAGCGCTTGCCTATCAGGATAAAAAAGACTTTAATAATGCGATAGTAAATTATGAACTCGCAAGGAAATATAATCCTAATCCTCCATTAAATTTATTAGGTAATCTTGAAGATTTATACGCTAAAACAGGGCAACCCGATAAATCATTAAGTATTATAGATACAGCGTTAATTCATTTCCCGAATGATTCTAAATTATTAAACAATAAAGGAAGGATTTATTTTGAAAAGCAACAATACGATGAAGCGATGAAGTGGTTTAAAGAATCATTAAGTGCAGATGCACAGAATGCAAATGCACTAAAGAACATTGGTAGTTGTTATGGTGCATTAAAAGATTATGAAAACGCAATTCTTTACTTCAATAAGTCATTGGAGTTTGAAAAGAATAAAGACAACATTGCCAATACCTATCAGTTCATCGGAATGAGCTACAAGAGTTTAAACAATGAGGAACAGGCTGCAATATATTTAAAGAAAGCAAAAGAAGTTTCCGGCAATTCTTCTGCTAAGTAGTACTCCTTCTTTCCTTTAAATCTTGGGTTTAGGAGAATTGTTTCCTCCATCCAAAGCAACCTTCCATGAACCATCAGATTGTTTTTTCCAAACAGTGAAGTAGTTGCCGTAATAGGAGGAATCTTTTTCTACATCTTTCCAATTACCCCATGAATATCCAAGTTCACCGGACTTTGCAACATCTACATACACAGGTTTCCATACAATTGTTTTTACATCCTTATGTTTGCCAATAGTTTCTGCGTAATCTTTTTTACCGATAACAGGATACCCGCCATCACTGAACTTAACCATTGAACTATCAGCATAATAAAGAATAGCTTTGTGAAATCCTTCTTTGTTTGCCATGCTACTCATATCTAAATCAGCCTTTTCTATCTGCTTTTTCATTTCATCAACATTGATTTCTTCTTGATGATGACAAGCAACTATCAATGAAATAAATGGAATGAAAACAATAACTCGAAAACCTGTTTTAATCACCTCTGATTACTCAACAATAAGTTTTCCTGTGGAGATATTCTGATTATCTTTTGTTATAGAATAGAAGTATAATCCTGCATTAAGATTGCCTCTGTCAACAATAACTTGTCTTCCGGAAACATTTTCTTTGTTCATCACTTCCTTTCCTTGCACATCATAAATCTTTATCGAAGCATTGTTTATTTGATTGTCGAAATTAAAAGTAACCTGCGATGTAAATGGATTCGGATAAGTGTTTACAGAAACATTGTTAACATTATTAACTGAGGGCGTACCTGTAACAGTGCTTATATCAAGTTTATACATCGAACGACCATAAGTAGCTGCTACAAGTGTTCGCGTAGGGTTATGTAATTTCATCATCGTTACAGGAACAGAAGGCATTCCTGGTGCTAATAACTGCCAGGTCGTTCCAAGATTGTAAGTAACGTATACTCCAACGTCTGTTCCTACATATAATATATTTGTATTGTTTGGGTCAACAACTAATTCTGTTACAGGAGCTTCAGGAAGATTGCCGGATATATCGGTCCATGTAGTTCCATTATTAGTTGTTCTGAAAACGTGGGGAAGATATTCATCATATTTATATCCTGATAAACAAACATATCCAACTGCTGCGTTGATTGGGTCGGCAGTAATTCTTGAGACCCAACGAACAGGAAGACTTCCTGAAACATCAGTCCAGGTGCCGCCACCATTGGTAGTTACCTGCACTCTTCCATCATCGGTGCCAACATATATTATCTGATTATTTGGTTTTGAAACAGAAATGGTGGTTATTGTACCATAAACTAAGTTACCTGTTCCTGCACCATGTGTTAGGTCGGGACTGATAGCAACTCCACCTTTATATAAAGCCTCGGCACCGTAATAAATAATAGTTGGGTCAATCGGGTCTAAGACAAAAGGAGTGTTCCAGTTCTGACGATTGCCAAAAGTACCGAAGCTTGCTGCTCCATATTGAGATTCAAAATACTGAAGGGTACTATCTGTTGGATTTATTGCACAATAAAAACCATCACCACCCCAAACAGAAGTCCAGTCATTGAGATTACCAGTCGGAGAATAATTAGTTCCATTATCCTGCGCACCTCCATAAAAACTAGTTGGATTCATATAATTTATATCCACAGTATAAAACTGCATGATTGGGAGGGTATTTGCATTGTTGAATGAGTTTCCGCCATTAGTTGAGATATCCAAGCCGCCATCATTGCCTGCAAGGACAAAGTTATGGTTATTAGGATTGATATAACAGGCATGCTGGTCAACGTGATTGGTTCCTAAGGTACTAAAGGATGAGCCTGCGTTAGTAGATTTATTTAAATCGAAGGCAACGCAATAAACGGTGTTGGAATTGGTGGGGTCAACGCTGACTCTTCCGTTCCACCAGCCATAGGTTGCTACGTTGATGCCACTATTTTTAAGAGACCATGTGTTTCCATTGTTTGTTGTTTGATAAAATCCCTGGTATCCACCGGTATTGGTACAGATGCTAGCATATAGTGTTGCAGGATTTGAAGCAGAGATGCCAATTCCTATTCGTCCGACATTGGGAGAGTTGGCAGGAAGACCACTGGTTAGGATAGTCCATGTAGTTCCACTGTCAACGGAACGGTAGATGTTGCATTGGTTTCCGCCATAGTTCTCGTATTCAGGTCTTCTTATTCTTTCCCAGGTAGCTGCATAGATAGTATCGGGGTTTGCAGGATTTATTGCAAGGTCGGCAGCGCCGGTAGAGTCGGAGACGTAGAGAACTTGTGTCCATGTTGTTCCTCCATTCATAGTTCTGTAAACTCCTCTTTGATGTGAGTTGCCAAACAAATCGCCCATGGCTGCAACAAATACTATGTTTGGGTTATTTGGGTTGATTGCTATTCTTCCTGTGTTGCGTGTGGAATCTAATCCTACGCTTGTCCAGGTGGCGCCGCCATTGGTGGATTTATAGACGCCCATTCCATCATAAGTCATTCCTCCGCCGCCGCAATTTGGTTCGCCGGTGCCGACATATATGGTGTTTGAATCGGAGGGGGCAACAGCGATATCACCAATTGATAAACTTGGTTGTGCATCGAAGATGGGAGTCCATGTAGCACCAGCATTTGTTGATTTGAATACTCCGCCCGATGCGGCACCGACGTATATTGTTGTGGAACTTGATTTAGGCATAGCAACACAAGATACTCTTCCGCCAAGATTATTGGGACCTGCGAACTGCCAGTTCAATGACTTCTCTGATTTTGTTCTTTTTGTGGCAAGTTGTTTCATATTGATAGCCTGATTTATGGCATCGTGATAGGCATTGTAGCTGATTTGACCGGAGGGGAAGGCACGTTGACGGAAAAACCAATCATTTGGTTCTTCAGCTTTGACAGAGGTTCTTTGTTTTACTGAACTTGTATCCGATTTTTTGTTTGGGATGATAAAATAACTTGTAGTTGCAATAGATGCTACGAGGAGAATGAGGAGATTTCTTTTCATTTGAATTTGATTTTATTAATAGGAGTTGCAAAGATAAGGGAAATTTGTGAAATGGGAGTTGAGAGAGGAGAATTGAGAGTTGAGCCCCGCATGAGCGGGAGTAACAATGGGGAGAAAAGGGTGGATGTTGGTTTTATTGTAAAAACGGGAATTTTATAAGTGCTTGAATATGAGTATTTTATTCCGGCGCGGGGGAATAATTTGCCGGACAGGGGGAATAATTTGTCGGGAGGAAGGACGGTTTTGCCGGGAGGAGGGAATATTTTGCCGACAAGGGGGACGGTTTTACTGGGAGGGAGGAATAATCTGCTTACAAGGGTGATGGTTTTATCGGGAGGAGGGAAGAATTTACCGACATGGGGGAATATTTTGGCGACAAGGGGGACGGTTTTGCCGGTCAGGTTGATGGATTTGCCGGTCGAGACGACCATTTTGACGGTCAGATGAACAGTTTTAATGACCAGATTGATGGATTTGATGACCAGATAAATGAATTTGAGAAGCGGTTAAATAGTTTTGAGGGTTTATGGGACAATTGTGACGGAGGGGACGGGAGAATTAGGAATTACGAATTAGGAATTAGGAATGGAGGAAGAAAAATTTGACGCAAAGTTTGGCAAAGTCAGGCGCAGAGTTTCGCAAAGGAGAAAGGGACAAGCAGGAAGGGAATTGAGAGTTGAGGTTCGACAGGCTCACCTACCGGACAGGCTTAATTTCTGCGCACTAGGGGAGGGGCGATTGATGGAGATGGACTTTAAACGAAGAACTGAACCTTTGTAGACTGCGCCCGACCCTTAGGGCGGGACTGATGTTGCCAGCGAGCTGTGAACTTGACGCCCAAAAGTCAATTAGGAATTAGGAATTACGAATTAGGAATGATTAAGTGAATGTGAATCTTTATACATTGGGATAATCATAATACATCTGCCATCTGCCCTTTTACATTTAACCTCTTTTCTTTTCCCTATCTTTGCCACCACATGACAAAAACCAAATATCTCCTCCTATTATTAACAATAATCATCCTCCTCTCCCGAATATTCTTCCTCAATGCCGGATATGGCAGCGAAGAAGACGCATGGGGAGTCGGGCTAACGGCAAAACACATCGCCAAAACCGGTGAATACGAAGCCTCGCGGCTGCCCGGTCACCCTTTGCAGGAACTATTTTACGCCGCGATAGCATTAAATAGCAGTGTTGCCGCCATGAATGCCGTCACCGCCTTCTTTTCCTTGCTTGTATGCGTGTTTTTCTTCCTCATTTTGCGCAAACTGAATTACAAACAATGTTTACTTGCCACGCTGTGCCTGGCATTTACTCCCATAGTGAGCATCAACAGCACGAACAGCATGGATTACCTCTGGGCACTGGCATTTATGATGATGTCCTTCTACTGGCTGCTGCATGAACGGTATATTTTTGCGGGCATACTGCTTGGTTTCGCCGTTGGTTGCAGGATTACTTCCATCTTATTGTTTATTCCTTTTGCTGTTTATCTTTTTAGTAACAGTCGGGCATCTGTCATCAATATTTTCCGCCTCGGAACCACTACAGCACTTGTTTCTTTGGCTATGTTCTATCCGGTAATCAACAAGTATGGCTGGGGTTTCTTCCACTACTACGACCAATTTCCCTATCCTCCCGTTTCTAAAGTCATCTTCAAGGCAACTATCGGCGTATGGGGAAGCATAGGTTCCATCGTTGTTTTCATTGCGATGATGATTATCATCAAAAACTTTATCAGTGAACGGAAAACGGATGCATCAGGGAACAAATTGAGCATTGCTGCTTTTGTTGCCATCATACTATATACGGGACTTTACCTGATGCTGCCGCAAAAGTCGGCTTACTTTATCCCTTTGATTCCTTTTGTGATACTTCTTGCTGTGAGATACCTGAATCATAGCGGTTTCCGGATATTTGCGTGCTCTATCATCGTTTCTTCTTTTCTTTTTGGGATAAATCTTTCCGATAATACTCGTGGAGCGGAGGCATCTTCGATGAGTAAAGACGTTATGCTTGGCGGACAAACCGTTCATCTGGATTTTCTTTACGGACCTGTGATGGATGATTACCTGAAACGGAAAGCACGCATCAACTTCACGGAACAAATCGTGACGAAAACAAATGAATTAACTGATAAATCAATAATAATTGCCGGCTGGTGGCTGAATCCTATTGAAGATAAACTCTTTGGCAAACATAATGGAAACATTAAGTACGTCTATACGATTGATGAAGCTGATATGATGGAGAATATTGACAAAGGATTCACTATCTATTACCTTCCTGAGATGGATTCTATTAATGATTTGAGATATAAGATCAGCACTACTAAAGTTCTTTGCGAACCGCTGTTTAAATAGGAGGGAAGCGGAGAATTACTCCTTGCTCTTTTGACTAAAATACCTGCGTGTGATAACTTTTTGCAACTCTCTCTCAATAACTAAGTGAGAGATGATGTTTGCCAAGGGCTCTTCGGGATGTTTAGCGATGGTGGATTGGAGTTTTTCTTCGGGGATGTCAATGATATAAAGCACTCTCATCAGCTTTTGACGGTTGTTGAAAAGTAATTCGTGAAAGACGGGTTGTAATTGAGTGCTCATCTCTTCATAAGCTTTGTCTTCATTGCCGGAGAAGACTATATCGAAACCGAATAAATCGAAGTCTTTGATTATTCTTTCAGCAGTTTCTCTAATGAGGACAAGATTGAGACGATATTTGTCAATCGCGGAGGAATCCATGTTATTTTACTTCAACAGGTGGTTTGGAGAAGTCAATTCTAAGACGCTCTACGATGCGATTATTTACGAGATGTTCGGTTACAATCTCTTCTACATCTGATAATTGAACCTTGCCGTAGAAAACACCTTCGGGGTAGATGACAATGTTTGGTCCGTACTCGCAAATATCCATGCATCCGGTCTTTTGAGCACGCATGGTGA
>Ga0206937_10210_pt1 | contig 16245 bp, 17 predicted proteins | sample Alteio_BWOrgHeat_11_FD_152923 | JGI IMG/M metagenome (GOLD analysis project Ga0206937, IMG submission 152923) | Enriched cells from forest soil in Barre Woods Harvard Forest LTER site, Petersham, Massachusetts, United States -... | ecosystem: Environmental > Terrestrial > Soil > Temperate forest >... | reverse complement strand
CTCACTCCTCGCAATGACGTGATATTTAGAAAGCGTTCGGTAACCGTTCGGAAGTGTTCGCTCCTCCGCCCGATCAAGCGTCCACGCTTGACCGTATAATGTTTTAAGCGGCCACGGTGCCTTTCAGATTCGCAAGTGTGGACACTTGCATATTTTAAGGGTCAAGTGTGGACACTTGACCCGGCGGAGGGGGAGGCTATGTATGTTGTCTATGACAACCGTTTCCTTCATTAAGTTTTTGTTAACTCCAACCCAACTAAAAAGCAATGCTTACATTTGAATTGCTTTTCAATTGGCCGCTTATGAAAAAACTGTTTCTCTCCTGCTTTATACTTTTGTGCAGCACAATTCTGTATGCACAATTACCCGGGAAAAATACACAAACGCAACAAGTTTTGCTGCCTAATGGCTGGAAACTGAGCCCGGCAGGTACTTATTTGCCGCTTGGCGATCTGCCGCTGAACATCCAATTATCGCCATCAGGCAAGTTATTGGCAGTTACCAATAACGGCCAAAGCGTGCAGTCGGTACAGCTGATAGACCCGGTGACTGAAAAGGAACTGGATAAAAAAGTGCTGGGGAAATCATGGTACGGGCTGGCTTTTAGTCGTGATGAAAAGACTTTGTATGTTGGCGGCGGGAATGATAATATCATCCTGGCTTTTGCCATCCGGAACAGTAAGTTAAGCGATGCGGATACCATTAAGCTGGGTGATGCCTGGCCGAAGAATAAGATCTGCACCACGGGCATTGCGGTTAACCGCGCCAATACCGTTTTGTACACGGTTACCAAGGAAGACAGCTCGTTATATGTGATCGATATTGCTTCCCGTAAGGTAATCTCCAAAATCAAGCTGGCTGCGGAGGCTTACAGCTGTATTTTGTCGCCGGATGAAAAGACTTTATATATTTCGGTTTGGGGCGGCGGTTCGGTTGGCCTGTATGATACCGGGGCGAAGTCCATTAGCTACGTGGCTTGCGGCAATCACCCAAATGAGCTGCTGCTGAATAAACGGGGTACTTTATTGTATGTGGCTAACGCGAATGATAATTCAGTGTCGGTGATCAGCACCAAAACTAACAAGATCATAGAGACTATCTCGGCATCGCTGTATCCTACAAAGTTAACCGGCTCAACTACCAACGGATTGGCGCTTTCGGCGGATGAGAAGTCGCTGTATATTGCCAATGCCGATAACAACTGCCTGGCGGTATTTGATGTAAGCGTACCGGGCTATAGCAAAAGCCGGGGCTTTATCCCCGTGGGCTGGTACCCGACCAACGTGAAAGTGCTGGGCAACAAGATCGTCGTATCAAATGGTAAAGGCTTTACCTCTATGGCCAATCCAAAAGGTCCGCAGCCTGTACGCAAATCCGACAATAGCGGTTACCAGAAAGGCGCAACCAATTCAAGGGAGCAATATATTGGCGGCTTGTTTTGGGGCACACTTTCATTCATCTCAACACCGGATGCGGTGAAGCTGAAAGCGTATACCAACCAGGTTTACGCCAATACGCCATTCAACACCGGGCTGGAGACCATGGCGCCGGGATTAGCCGGCAATCCAATCCCGCGCAGCAAGGGTGATAAATCGCCAATTAAATATGTGTTCTACATCATCAAGGAAAACCGCACTTACGACCAGGTTTTGGGCGATATCCCGAAAGGCAATGGCGATACGTCGCTCTGCATTTTCGGCGAAAAGGTTACGCCGAACGAGCATGCCATCGCCAACCAGTTTGCCTTGCTGGATAACTTTTATGTAGATGCCGAAGTAAGCTGCGATGGGCACAACTGGAGCATGGCCGCCTACGCAACCGACTTTATAGAAAAAACATGGCCGACCAGCTATGGCGGTCGCGGGGGTAATTATGATGGTGAAGGCGAGCGCCGTATCGGCGACCCGCGCGATGGGTACATTTGGGATTATTGCAAACGCGCAGGTGTGAGCTACCGCACCTATGGCGAGTTTGCGGAGTATAACAAGCCAAATATCAAATCGCTTGAGGGCCACATGTGCCCGCAATCGCCGGGGTTTGATCTGAACATTACCGATATCTCCCGCGAGAAAATATGGGAGCATGATTTTGATTCGCTGGTGATGATCAACCAGGTGCCGCAGTTCAACTCCATCCGCATGGGTAACGACCATACCAGCGGTCAGCGTAAAGGCGCTATTTCGCCGATAGCAGCTGTTGCCGATAACGATCAGGGTGTAGGAATGCTCATTGAACATCTTTCAAAAAGCCCGGTATGGAAGGAATCGGTTGTTTTTGTGCTGGAGGATGATGCGCAGAACGGCCCTGACCATATCGATGCGCATCGCTCGCCGGTTTATGTGGCCGGGCCTTATGTGAAGCACGACTCGGTGATCCATACCATGTATTCTACTTCAGGTGTATTGCGTACCATCGAGCTGATCCTCGGTCTGCCGCCAATGAGCCAGTACGATGCAGCCGCAATGCCATTTTATAATTGCTTTAGCAACACGCCTGATCTTTCTCCCTATGTGGCAGTTGCGCCGAAGGTTGATATTAACGAGCGTAATAAGGCCATCAACGAAAGCAGCAAACGATCAAGCACCTTCAACCTGAAAGAAGAAGATAAAGTGCCCGACCTGGTATTGAACGATGTGATCTGGAAATATGTAAAAGGCGAATCATCGGCCATGCCGGCGCCAAAACGGAGCGCTTTTGTGATATTGGAGCAGAAGAAAAAGGACGATGACGATTAGATGAACACGAATTGGGCGAATTATTTCGAATTGCACGAATTTTGGCGATTATATCTGATTGGTAAAAACCATACATATAATTGGGCATTTTATTGCTGACAGTATTTTGCCAGCCTTATCGGCATACAAGCAAGTGTAGCATTTGTGCTACGCGCCACACACAAAAACGCTACGCTTTTGCTACACTCCGCTACACCCTGTTAATAAGCTATATGTTTGATTTACAGACTATTACAGTTATTAAACTTACCAATTAATGCAAAATAACAACGCTTGTTTTTTGCGCAAAAATCAATCAAAAAGCATCAATTTGTGTTATAATCGTAACAATTTGTATCTATTGAGAAAAAAATTCGTGTACTTCGCGTTATAATTCCTGCCTACCATGATCGTTATTGAAAATGATTTCCTGAAAGTCGCCATTGATAATAAAGGCGCACAGCTTAGCTCTGTTATCGATAAAAAAGAAGGCCGCGAACTGATGTGGCAGGCCGACCCAGATGTATGGCCCTGGCATGCCCCAAACCTGTTCCCGATAGTGGGCGCAGTGATCAACGACCAGCTACTGGTTGACGGTAAAGCCTACCCGATGAAAAGGCATGGTTTCGCCCGGCAGTCGGAATTTGTTCTGCTGAGCAGTGACGATCGGGGAGCGGTTTTTTCGCTGCCAAATTCAGAAAACACACATAAGGTTTACCCTTATACTTTCGATTTCGAGGTGATGTACCTGCTGATAGAGAATGCCCTGCGTATCACTTACAAGGTCATCAACCGCGATAAAAAGACCATTTACTTTTCTGTTGGTGGTCACCCGGCGTTCAATGCGCCATTCTTTCCAAATGAGCAATACGAAGACTATTATCTTGAGTTCGAGGTAGAAGAAAAACTGGAAAGGCATCTTTTGGGAGCTGACGGCATGTTTTCGGGTGAAACTGAGCCGGTGCAGTTCGACGGCAAAAAGCTGTGGCTGAAAAAAGACATGTTTGATAATGATGCCATCGTCTTCAAAAACCTGCGTACCCGCGAAGTAAGCCTGAAAAGTAAAAATCACGATAAATCATTAACGTTAGAGTTCCCGCATTTTAATTACCTGGGCATCTGGGCAAAACCGGGTTCACCGTTCGTGTGTATCGAGCCATGGTTAGGCTGCACCGACAGCGAGGGCCAGCCGAAAGATATCAGCCAAAAAGAGAATATTCAAAAGCTGTCGATGGGGCATGTTTTCGAGGCGGCATATTTTATCAGTATCTGATAATTATTTATTGTTTCTGCAACCGTTTGCTGATCCATCCTGACTAATAGGAAAAATCAACAACGACCATGAAACGTATCATAACATTATTCAGCGTCATCATTTTTAGCGCCATCTTTTGTACTGCTTCCAAAGCCCAGGATAAATACGATGCCCATTCAGGCGAATTGTATAACGAGATCCTGCATATGGATTCACTCCTCTTCAATGCATTCAACTCCCGTAACCTGGAACAGATGGAAAAATATTTCGACCAGGGCCTGGAGCTTTTCCAGGACAATAGAGGCGTTCGCAATTATGATGAGGCCATGGCTGGTTTTGGTGGAATATTCAAGAAGGACTTTGTGCTTACCCGTAAGCTAGTGCCCGGCAGTTTGGAAGTTTTTATCCTATTAAGGATTACGGCGCCATTCAAACAGGTATGCACACGTTCACGCACATGGAGAACGGGAAAGAGATAGTAGGCACTTTTAAATTCATGCACATCTGGCAAAAGAAAGACGGCGGATGGAAGATAACGAGGATAATTACTTATGACCATTGATCCGTTTCAAATAAATATTAAAGGCCTGCAATCATAGCAGGCCTTTTTTCGTTTTATCAGTAACATACACTTCAAATCTATGATTTCCGATCCCACCAAACGCTTTTCCGACCGGGTTGATAATTACATCAAATATCGCCCGGGCTATCCGCAGGATGCTTTATCCTACCTCAAGGATGAATGCCATTTATCCAATGGTTCTAAAGTCGCCGACATAGGCGCAGGCACAGGTATTTTTTCCAAATTACTGCTTGACGAAGGTTATGTTGTATACGCTGTAGAACCTAACCAACCCATGCTGGCTGCAGCCAAAATGCAGCTATCGGCTAATAAAAATTTTATACCTGTTGATGGTATCGCCGAGGCCACTACCCTGCCCGAAAACAGTGTGGATTGTGTTGTATGTGCACAAGCGTTCCACTGGTTCAATAATGGGCGTACACGGGTTGAGTTTGAACGGATATTGAAGCCGGGCTGCAAAGTGGCATTGATCTGGAACAACCGTTCAACCGATGCGGATGATTTCCTGAAAGCTTATGATGCATTGCTCAAAAACAATTCGGTGGATTACAATAAGGTCAACCATCAGAATGTAAGCGACATCGATTTCAAAGCATTCTTTAAAGATGGCAATTACCAGCTCAAAAAGTTCCCGAATGAACAGGTTTTTGATGAGGATGGGCTAATCGGCCGGGCATTTTCATCATCATATGTCCCACCGGAGGATAGCGATGAGGGCAAGAAATTCCTGGGGATGTTAAAGGATGTTTTTGAAAGATATAATAAAGATGGGAAAGTGGTTTTCCGTTACGATACGGAAGTTTATACCGGTGAAGTTTAACTCACAGTGTCATTTCCCCGTCTTCACATCAATATCAATTTCCACATCGTTTGACATCACCATACTGCTGGTGCCTACGTTAAAATCCGTACGCTTGATCTTTAAAATACCCTTAAATTCGCCTGTATTGCCGGCTTCTGTATAAGTAAAAGGCATATCAACCGTCTGCGTCTTATCTTTTATGGTCAGGCCGAATTGCCCATCGTAATTATTGCCGCTTTTATGTTTTAATGAAACGGATTTGAGAGTGATCTTTGGGTATTTAGCCACATCGAAATAAGTATCTTCTCTTAGGTGATTGTCGCGCATATCGTTATCGGTATTAACGGTATTTGCATCGATGGTAGCGTTTATTGAGCTTGCCTCAGGCTTGGCCGGGTCGAAATTGATATCAGCCTGTAAACCGCTAAAAGTGCCGTGCGTCATAAAACCTAAATTCTTTATCTGGAAGCTTATGCTGGATTGTGTTACTGTTTGTTTTACCTGGGCAAATACGCTGCCAACCATAAACAGCAGCATAACCGGGAGTAGTTTTTTCATATACTTATATAACGGGCCCGCAAACATAATGGTTTACCGGCTACAATTTTTTACTTTCGTAAGATAGAAAATGAGTGTTTAGGTTTAACATCGACCAATAAATTTATGAGAACAAAAATATTCCTGCTCCTTGTGGGCGTGCTTTTCAGCGCGAAGATATCCGCACAACAAGGTTTCCCTTTTGATAACGAGATCCGTGCATTCAAACACCAGGATAGCCTTAATTTTCCAAAACCTGATGGCATCTTATTCATCGGCAGTTCATCCATCCGTAAATGGACAGATCTTGAGCAACGTTTTTCTACCGAACCTGTCATCAGGCGCGGCGTAGGTGGTTGCGAGCTGTGGCAGATCGTAGATTATTACACGCCTTACATTCTCTTCCCTTATCATCCCCGCAAAATATTTGTCTATGCCGGCGAAAACGATATCGCCGCAGGCAAAAAAGCCGAATTTGTGGCAGATGAATTTGAAAAGCTGTGGGGTATGATCCATGATAAGCTGCCTAAAGCGGATATCTATTTCATGTCGATAAAGCCAAGCCCAAGCCGTATAAAATATTTTGCAGAAGTGGATAAGGCCAATGCCTTGATAAAAGACTGGCTGAAAGGCAAACCGCGAAGCATGTATATCGACGTAGCAACCGTAATTTACAAACCCGGCACCACTGTTTCAGATTCTACCTTGTTTCAGTCGGATTACCTGCATCTTAACAGCAAGGGGTATGATAAATGGCAAAAGGTTTTGCAGCCATATGTAAAATAAAAAAGCCCCCCGCCTGGCAGGGAGCTAACTCATAAACACTAAACGTAACTCAAACGCAATTAATATTTTAATTGAATACAGAATACACGTTTATGATCTTCCAGCCGTTGCCGGTGTTGGCAATGCTTACATAATTGCTGCGCGTAAAGCCTTCAAACTGCATATCTATCTTGGCCACAATCATATCCGCAGTATTTTCAATAACGGTGGTGCTGGTAGTACAGTTTTCCTCTACGTTCCGGATCTTGCTCAAAAAAGAGATCATCTGGGTTTTGTTACAGCTGATCAGTTGTTTGTCTTTACGCAGCATAGTGAATTTTGCTGATGAATCGATTACCTGGTCAAAACCGTCCAATCTGCCGCGGGTCATGGCGTCTACGTAGGTATCTATTGCGTGGGCCTTTGTAAAAATGCCCTCATCCGGGATGTTTTTTGCATTTGCTGTCGTGAAAGCTATCAGCAAGCTTAGCAACGGCACAAATAGTTTCAATGTTTTCATAATGTTCTGATTTTAGTTGCTTTGTACTTATAAGACAACAGCATTTTGATATACGTTGCAGTATTTTTGCTTTTTTATAACATTTAATAAAAACTTAACATGTCACTGCGTATCCGGCCTGCCGTTTTTGATGATATACCTGCTTTAAATAATTTAATAGCTGATTCCGTGCGCGGCTTAAGCAAAGGATTTTATACTGATGCGCAGATCGAAAGCTCCATAAAATACATCTTCGGGGTAGATACCCAACTATTAGAAGACGGCACCTACTATGTAATTGAAAGCAATGGAAGGATAGCTGCCTGCGGAGGCTGGAGTAAAAGAAAAACCCTGTATGGCGGCGATCAGCACAAAAGCACTGCCGACCCCTTGCTCGATCCGGCAAATGATGCAGCCCGTATCCGCGCGTTCTTCGTACACCCTGATTTTGCCCGGCAGGGCATCGGCAGCATGCTGATTAATTTCTGCGAAACGGAAGCGAAAAAGAACGGCTTTAGCCGGATAGAACTTGGCGCTACATTGCCCGGCGAGCCGCTTTACCTGGCGCTTGGCTATAAAAGCATTTCGAGGGAACTCGTTCAGTTACCTGATGGCGAAAATATAGCCGTTATAAAAATGTACCGCGGGCTAAAATAAAAAAGGCCCCGGTTTCCCGGAGCCTTTTGAGCTAAACAATCTACCATTTACTTACTTAGAAGTGCTTTCCACGGTGGTAATTTTCCAGCCGAATACTTTTGATAGGGTTACCACATCTGTACGGGTGTAGCCGTCATATTTAAAGTCAACCTTAATTTTGGCAGAAGCATCGTCCTGTTGCATAACGGTTACGTTAGTGTTTACCGGTGCGTTTGAGCCTGTGCTTTCTTTCAGGTAGTTAATTACCTGGCTTTTGTTTAAAGTTGTTACGTTGCTGCCCTGGTGAACGTTGAATTGTAATTCGTCGTCAAGGTATTTTTCCATGTCGGCGGCTTTGCCATTGCTAACGGCATTTACGTACATGTTTACTACATCATTTTGTGATGGTTGATCTGGTTTAACTGCGGCGCTTGTTGCGGCTACGCTGGTGAATAATATGATGATTGCTGCCAGCGTTGATTTTAAAGTTTTCATAACTGTTGTGTTTAATTATTTAATAGATTTACGACTATATGACACCGGCACCGGCCCATGTGTTACAACGAAATGTGCCTTTTTATTTGATTTAACAAACATTTAACATTTCCTGCCGAAAATTACGATTGGGCTAATAAAACAGACATAGTGTATTAAACATGGTTGAATTCGACACAATTATTTTACAATTTGACGAACAGGGCGAAAAAACAGGCTGGAGTTATATAGAGATCCCGGCAGACATCGCGCAGCAAATGAAACCGGGTAACAAACAATCATTCAGGGTGAAAGGCATGCTGGATGGCCTTGCCGTTTCGGGCCTTGCCCTGATGCCTATGGGGGAAGGAAATTTCATCCTCGCGCTAAAAGCGGAGATCCGGAAAGCGTTGCGCAAAAATGCCGGCGCCATGCTGCGCGTAAAGCTGGAACCGCATGATGATTTTAAGATCGAAATGCCCGGCGACCTGAAGGAATGTATGGATATGGACCCTGAAACCTGGGATTTTTTTAATTCGCTGCCCGGCTCGCACCGCAACTATTTCATCAAATGGGTAAAGGACGCCAAAACCAGCGAAACCCGTGCAAAGCGAATTGTAAATATGGTAAACGCCATGCTGCGCAAATGGCCTTATAATGTGATGCTGAGAGAGATGAGGAAGAACAGGTAAACAGTGTTGTCTGCCTAGTACGAGATTCTAATTCGATCCTCATAATTTTTATTTAGTGAGACCCATTGCTAAAAAAAATAAACCGATAAACAGAAAAATACCTCCGATCACATATGCACTACATAGGAGTAAAATAATTCCAAATATTCCGAAAATTGGCGCGAATACCTTACCAACCACCTTATTATTAGCCCGGTTGTTGTTGGCTTTAGGTTCATGCTGCTTCGTTGCTTCTTCATTCCAAACAATTTTAGGTTTTAATGTCTTCGCAGTTGACGCTCCTTCCCCTGGTTTAAATTGCTTGCCGCAGTTGAGGCAGGTAATGATAATTTTTTTACTGCCGATGGTTCCGGCTAGTATCCCTATGCCGCCGGTAAGCACCGCGCCTGCAACAGCTTTTCGGCCGCTGAAGCCTTTTTTATTGGCTGTGATCTGCGTTGATCCGCATTTGGGGCAATGTATTTGATCGTTAGGTTCCATATTTTGTAATCTTTTAGTTTAGGTAATTAGATTTGTTGCTAAGCAGCAAAACAAGATAAAGAAACAATATAATTAAATCCGTCTATTCATTAAAGCCATATTTTTTAGCTTTATCCTTATAATACTGTTCCTTTAAATCAATATTAGGATCAATATTTGACTTCGGGAGTTTTTCTATGATCTCAAATATACTTTCTTTTTTTGGCGCAATACCTTCCCCAGAAATCTCATATTTCAATCCTCCCTTTTCTAAAATTGCTAATACAGCCTTCAACTCCTCTTGTGTAGTTATTTCGATTTCAATCTTTGACATAAGCTAAAGTTAACACACTTTCTTGAATATTATAAACGCTATTTTTTTAATGATCTTTGCACATCCTCATCCACTTGTTAATAAAATCTGCACTTCTGCATATCCGCACTTTTTTACATTTCCATATCTTTACCCATCCATATTTTTTACAGCTACTACATGAGCGAAGATTTAACACCGGAAGAGATACCAGCAAATAGCGAAGAAAAATTACACAACATTGTATCCTTAGACGGTCTGTACGAAAACTGGTTCCTTGATTACGCCTCATACGTGATCCTCGACCGTGCCGTGCCCCACATAAACGATGGTCTGAAACCTGTTCAGCGCCGTATCCTGCATTCCCTCAAGGAGATGGACGACGGCCGCTTTAACAAAGCAGCCAACGTTATCGGCAATACCATGAAGTACCACCCGCATGGCGATGCCTCCATCGGCGATGCCATGGTGCAGATCGGTCAGAAAAATTTATTGATCGACTGCCAGGGTAACTGGGGCGACCCGGTAACCGGCGACTCGGCGGCCGCCCCGCGTTATATCGAGGCACGTTTATCAAAATTTGCGCTGGAAGTTGCTTTTAACCCGGAGACTACCGAATGGCAGGCAAGTTATGATGGCCGTAACCGCGAGCCGATCACATTGCCTGTTAAATTCCCTCTGCTTTTAGCGCAGGGTGCAGATGGTATTGCTGTAGGTTTGGCGACCAAAATATTACCGCACAATTTTATCGAGCTGATCGACGGCTCGATAGAAATATTAAAAGGCAATTCCGTTAGCCTCGTACCTGATTTCCCCACAGGCGGTTCGGCAGATACATCGGCCTATAATGAAGGTCAGCGTGGCGGCAAGGTAAGAGTAAGGGCTAAGATCATTGAGCGGGATAAGAAAACGCTGGCCATTACCGAAATACCTTTTACCACCACAACCGGCAGTTTGATCGATAGCATCATCAACGCAAATGATAAAGGCAAGATCAAGATCAAAAAGATCGAAGACAACACTGCCAAAAACGTCGAGATCGTGGTTCATCTCGCGCCTGGTATATCACCTGACGTGACTATCGATGCACTTTACGCCTTTACCGATTGCGAGGTCTCCATATCTCCTAATACATGCATCATACAGGACGACAAGCCACGCTTCATGAGTGTGAACGACCTGCTTGTTGAAAGCACGCATTTTACCCGCGCCCTGTTGAAACAAGAGTTGGAGATAAAGCTAAAGGAATTAATGGAGAAAATATTCTTCAGCTCGCTGCTTAAGATCTTCATCCAGGAGGGTATGTACAAGAACCCCGAATATGAGGGTTCATCAAATTTTGAGCAGGTACTCGAAGTGTTGAACAGATTATTTGAACCTTTCTTCCCGCAGTTCTACCGCGAGATCTTGCCTGAGGATTACCGCAAGCTGATCGACAAACCGATGAGCAGCATCACCCGTTTCGACGTGAAGAAAACGGATGAGCAAATCAAAAACCTGGAGAATGAAATAAAGACGGTAAAACATCACCTTAAACATCTTACCGATTATGCCATCGACTGGTTTATCCGCTTAAAGGAAAAATACGGCAAGGGCCGCGAACGCAAAACCGAGCTGCGCACCTTTGATAAGGTGGAAGCTGCACAAGTGGCGCTGGCCAATGTGAAGTTATATGTGAACAAGGCAGATGGCTTCATCGGCTCAGGGCTTAAAAAAGATGAATCATCAATATTTGTTTGCGATTGTTCCGATATCGACGAGATCATCGTCTTCCGCGAGGATGGTAAATGCATTATTACCAAAGTTCAGGATAAAGTTTTTGTGGGTAAGGAGATCGTCCATGTCGCCGTTTTCAAAAAGAACGACGAGCGCACCGTTTACAACATGATCTACAAAGACGGCCAGAGCGGCGTAAGCTATATCAAACGTTTCTCGGTAACCGGTGTAACCCGCGATAAGGAATATGACCTCACCAAAGGCACCAAAGGCTCAAAAATATATTACTTCAGCGCCAATCCTAACGGTGAGGCCGAGATCGTAAACATCCAGTTAAAGCCGCACTCCAAGCTTAAAAAGCTTCAGTTTGATGAAGATTTTGCCGCCATTGCCATAAAAGGCCGCGGCTCCATGGGCAATATTGTTACCAAGTACCCGGTTAAAAAGATCGTGCTGAAAAGTAAAGGCATATCCACGCTTGCAGGCAGGAAGATCTGGTTTGATGAGATCCTTAAACGCCTCAACGCCGACGGCCGCGGCAAATACCTCGGTGAATTTGATGGCGACGACCGTATCCTCACCGTGATGGCCAACGGCGTTTATGAGCTCACCAGCTTCGATCTCAACAATCACTTTTTCGACAACATGATCCTGATCGAAAAGTACAACCCTGAGAAGGTTTACACGGTTGTACATTACGAAGGCAAGTCGAAGAATTACCTCGTTAAACGTTTTGTATTCGAGAACACGCCGCCGGGTAAAGAAACCAGCATCATCAGCGATGAGAACGGCTCAAAACTCACCTTCATATCAGGCGCCAAAGAGCCAATGGCAAAAGTCGACCAGCTAAAGGGCAAAACGCAAATACCTGAAACCATCGAGCTCAATCTGTCCGAGCTCATCGACGTAAAAGGTATGAAGGCAATGGGCAACCGCCTAAGTCAGCATACAGTACAATCCATAAGCCTGGTTGAGCCGCCGGAACCGGAAAAGGATGAGGAAGAGGTAGCAGAATCAGTGGCAGTGGCAGGTGAGGAAGAAGAAGTAATTGAAGACGAAACCCAGGAAGATGCACCGCCCGATCAATCGGTGAAATCTTCGCCAGAATTAGTAGAATCTCAAGAGAAATCGGTGGAGTCAGGCCCTAAAAAAATAGATTTCGAGATCACAAATCCTGATGATATTGATATGGACGATAAAGGGCAATTGGGGCTTTTTTAATATTTTTTTATACTTTTCTGCGCTTTTTCGCGAAAAAATGCAGCATTATTTTCGCCTGGGTACAGCGCTACTGTTATTATACATTTAATTGATTATCAGTATTTTAATTTAAAATATTGTAATAATTAGGTGTAGCAAAGTGTAGCAAAACCGTAGCGTTTTTATGTGTAAAGCGTAGCAATACATTGCAATCCTGCTACACTTGCTTGCCGGCAACGCTGGCAAAATAGTGTCAGCAGTTATTTAAATTAGTTTTCCGATATTTAACCCTGTAGCCCGCGCCCAATGTCACTAAGTTAAGGAAAACGTGCTTGCCCTCCTTGTGCGAAGCAAAGGGAGGGCCGACAAGCGGCTTAGCGACGTCGGGGTGGGTAAACGGAGCGCGATAGGTTGGAAAGTGATATTCAGCCATTTTTGCTAACATAAGGTCCTTAACTTAATACCATGTAGCCCGCATCCCCTGTTGCCCTCCCCCCGTTGTCTGTATCCCCTACAGGCAACTCCAAATTGTCCCCACAGGCAACTAGTTTAGTCTGTCTATGCTCATTTTATAAAATTCCTATCTTAGCCAATTCATTAACCACCATATGAAAACAGCCCGCATTTTTTTCTGTCTGTTCATACTAACCACCTGCGCTTTCGCACAAAAAGCCACGCATAACTTCGCCCTTGGCGATTCCACCTTCCTGCTCGACGGCAAACCACTGCAGATCATCTCCGGCGAAATGCATTGCACCCGCATCCCACGCGAGTACTGGCGCGACCGTATGCGCAAAGCGAAAGCCATGGGCCTCAACACCATTGGCACTTACGTTTTCTGGAACGCGCAGGAACCCGAGCCCGGCAAATACGATTTCAGCGGTAATAACGATATCGCCGAATTCATCCGCACCGCCAAAGAGGAAGGCCTTTGGGTGGTTTTACGCCCCAGCCCCTACGTATGCGCCGAATGGGAATTTGGCGGCTACCCGTGGTGGTTGCTAAAGGATAAAACTCTTAAAGTGCGCAGCCAGGATCCAAAATTCATCAAAGCTTACCGCGAATACATTTTGCAATTGGGCAAGCAGATCCAGCCGCTGCTCGTCACCCATGGCGGCAATGTGCTGATGGTACAAATAGAGAACGAATACGGCTCATTCAGCAACGACAAGCAATATCTCGATATCAACCGTAAAATATTCCGCGAAGCGGGACTTGACGGTATATTATTCACCTGCGACGGCCCCGGCGAAATGGCTGCCGGTTACCTGCCGGGTTATCTGCCCGCTGTAAACGGCGAAGATGATCCCAAAAAAGTAAAACAGCTCATTAACAAATACCACAACGGCAAAGGGCCATATTACATATCCGAATGGTATCCCGGCTGGTTCGATAGCTGGGGCAGGCCGCACCAGGGCAGCGTGGCCGATAGCGACGCCAAAAAGCTGGACGAGGTGCTTACCGCAGGGCTGTCCATCAACCTGTACATGTTTCACGGCGGCACCACGCGCGGTTTCATGAATGGCGCCAACATGAGCAGGACCGATCCCTATTCGCCGCAAACCAGCAGCTATGATTATGATGCCCCGCTGGATGAATCCGGCAATCCCACGCCCAAATTCTACAAATTTCGCGAGGTAATTCAAAAGCATCTGCCGGCCGGAAAAACGTTGCCGCCAATCCCCGAAAAGGCTAAGACCATTGCCATAGCAGATATAAAACTCACAGAAAGGGCGCCATTGTTCAGCAACCTTGGCCAGCCCGTGATCGCACAACACCCGCTTTGCTTCGAAGAATTGAACCAGGGCTACGGTTTCGTACTTTACCGCACCACGTTAAAAAACGCCGTAAGCGGTCTGCTCAAAATAAAGCAATTGCGCGACTTCGCCATCGTATACCTCAACGGCTCCCGCGTGGATGTGCTCGACAGGCGATTAAAACAGGATTCTATCAATATCGAATCAAAAACGCCAAATGCTGTGCTCGATATATTGGTGGAAAACAATGGCCGCATCAATTACGGCCCTTACCTCATCGATAACCGCCAGGGCATAACCGAAAAAGTAACGCTCAACAACAAGGAACTTACCAATTGGAAGATGTACAAATTCCCCTTTAATACAATTAATAACCTCAAATATTCACCGGCGCCATTTATGCATCCGGGTACAGTTTCAAGGTACGCCATTACACCGGCCATGACGAAACCTGTGGTATATAAGGGCACATTCACCCTCACCCAAACGGGCGATACCTGGCTGGATCTGCGCGGCTTCGGCAAAGGCTTCGTGTTCCTCAACGGCCGTAACCTGGGCAAATACTGGCAGATCGGTCCACAGCAAACCCTTTACGTACCCGCAGCATGGCTGCACAAAGGGCAAAACGAAATTGAGGTATTTGATCAGTTAAAAGCGGGTCACATTTCCATTTCCACGCTTGACCATCCGGTTTTAAATGAGGTAGTTAAGGAATAGTAACCCACCCGTCATTGCGAGGAGTGAGCAGGACTGCGCGAGCACAACGACGTGGCAATCCTAAAGCGACAGGTTAAACGGTATACGTGTACCGCCTATACCTTTAGGATTGCCACGCTGCGCTCGCAATGACGAGATTGGTAATTAAGCCTATTTCTCAAAATTTCCATTTCCTAAAACCCGCATTTTTTTTATTTTTGGGTTGACTATCACAATAGCGTATTTAAATTAGGAATGTATTTCGATCAAAGCAGCTACTTCTATTACATCGTGCTGGCGCTTGACATATTCTGCGTCATCCACATGATCCGCCGCGGAACCGTAAACCGCTGGCTTTGGCTGGTGGTTATTATACCCGTCGTAGGCGCTATTGTTTACCTCTATTATGAAGTATTTTCCCGCCGCATCAATAACTCCAAAATTGACATCGGTTCGGTACTCAACCCCAACAGCAGGATCAAAAAGCTGGAGGACGAGCTCCGCTTTACCGACACCTTCGCCAATAAAGTAAAGCTGGCTGATGCCTATCTCGCTTCCGGGCAAACCGATAAAGCTATCGGGCTTTACGAGTCGAGCCTTGTAGGCGCCTTTATCGAAAACGAATATGTTATGGCCCAGCTTGTGGTGGCCTATTTCGATAAACAGGAATATGAAAAGGTGATCGTACTGGCCAAAAAACTTTATAAATTGCCACAATTCGCCCGCTCAAAAGCGCACATGCTATTTGCGCAGTCGCTCGAAAAAACAGGCGACCTCGAACAAGCCGAAGCCGAATTCAAACTCATGAAAGGCCGCTTCAGCTATTTCGAGCAGCGTTACCAATACGGCCTCTTCCTCATTCGTGCCGGTCGCGACAATGAAGCCGCAAATATTTTCTCCGACATGCTCAACGAAGAAAAGCACCTCGGCGCCGTCGAACGCCGCACCAGCCGCGAATGGTTCGCCAAAGCAAAGGATGAGTTGAGAAAAATACCGGTTTCCTGATACCCCCTCACGTCATGGCGAGAGGAGCCTGTACTGAGCTTGTCGAAGTGAAGCCACCTCTGCGTATGCAAATCAAAGGAGTAAATGCTCTTTAATAACGTCAAGCTTATATATTTAATTTATTAAACAGGGCGTTGCCTGC
>Ga0206937_10174_pt1 | contig 16361 bp, 10 predicted proteins | sample Alteio_BWOrgHeat_11_FD_152923 | JGI IMG/M metagenome (GOLD analysis project Ga0206937, IMG submission 152923) | Enriched cells from forest soil in Barre Woods Harvard Forest LTER site, Petersham, Massachusetts, United States -... | ecosystem: Environmental > Terrestrial > Soil > Temperate forest >... | reverse complement strand
GTGATAAGCCACCATGCCCAGGAGAAACAGCCCGGCGGCGAGAAGGAACGTTCCCGCGGGCCGGCGAATGAACGGCTCGGAGATGTTCATAACTCCATGCCGACCTCGGGCTGCGCCGGAACCGGGCGAAGGTTTTCATCATGCATGCCGGGCAGGCCTTTGGACGCGCGCCATCGCCGAACCCGGAGGCCGAGGCGATCGAGATAGAGATAGATTACCGGCGTGGTGTAGAGGGTGAGGAATTGGGAGAGCAGCAGCCCGCCAACGATGGAGATGCCGAGCGGCTTGCGCAGCTCGGACCCGGTGCCGTTTTCGAGGGCGAGCGGCAGCGCGCCGAGCAGCGCGGCAAAGGTCGTCATCATGATCGGGCGGAAGCGCAGGAGACACGCTTTGTAGATGGACTCTTCCGGGGGCAGGCCTTCGTTGCGCTCGGCGTCGAGGGCAAAGTCGATCATCATGATCGCGTTCTTCTTGACGATGCCGATGAGGAGGATGATGCCGATGAGCGCGATGAGCGACATGTCCACGCGAAAGATGATCAGGGCGAGCAGGGCGCCGACCCCGGCGGAGGGCAGCGAGGAAAGGATCGTGATCGGGTGAATGTAGCTTTCGTAGAGGACCCCAAGCACGATATAGATGACGACGATGGCTGCGAGGATGAGGAACGGCTCGCTGGCGAGCGACGAACGAAATTCCGCGGCGCTGCCGGAAAAGGACGTGACCACCGTGTCGGGCAGGCCGATTTCTTGTTGCGCTTTTTGGATGGCGTCGACCGCGGCCCCGAGAGAACTCCTCGGATTCAAATTGAACGACAGCGTGACTGCGGGAAACTGCCCTTCGTGGAGGATGGACAGCGGGGCGGTGACGGTCTTGAGACTGGCGAAGGTGCTGAGCGGCACCATCTGGCCCGTGGAACTTTTGACGTAGATTTTCGAGAGTGAGTCGGGCGTGAGCTGGAAGCGCGGCTCGGCCTCGAGCACGACGCGGTACTGGTTGAGTTGGGTGAAGATGATTGAGACCTGCCGCTGGCCGAAGGCGTCATAGAGGGTGTCGTCGATGGCTTGCGTGAGCACGTTGTAACGCGAAGCCTGCTCGCGATCGATTTCCACGCTGATTTGTAGTCCATCCTCCTGCTGGTCGCTGGCCACGTCGGCCAGTTCCGGCAGCGTCTTGAGTTTGGCGAGAAGCTTCGGGGCCCATTCGGCGAGTTCCTCCTCATCGGCGTCTTCGAGCGTGTATTGGAATTGCGTGCGGCTCAGGCGGCTGTCGATCTGCACGTCCTGCACGGCTTGCATGAAAAGCGAAATGCCCTCGACATTTTTGGTCGCCTCGCGCAAGCGATCGATGATCTGGCTGGCGCTGGCGTTGCGCTCGTCGCGCGGCTTGAGCTGGATGTTCATCCGGCCCGAATTGACCGTAGCGTTGACCGTGCCGGCGCCGACGAACGAGCTGACGCTACGCACATCCGGATCCTTGCTGACGATTTCCGCGATCGCCCGCTGGCGCTCGACCATGGCCTTGAAGGAGATGGATTGGGCGGAATCCGTGACGCCGAGGATGAGGCCGGTATCCTGCTGTGGGAGCAGTCCCTTGGGCACGATGATGTAGAGGACGATCGTGGCCACCAGCGTGACGATGGCGACCATGAGCGTGAAAAACTGATGGGCCATGACCCACTTCAAACCGGTCTCGTAGGCGTTGAGCATCCACTCGAACATGGCCTCTGTCGCGTGATAGAAGCGGCCATGCTTTTCCCCCTTCTCCGACTTGAGCAGGCGGGCGCACATCATCGGTGTGAGCGTGAGGGAGACGAGCGCCGAAGCGACAACGGCGATGCTGAGCGTGATGGCGAATTCGCGGAAAAGTCGGCCGACAATGCCGGTCATAAAGAGCAGGGGAATGAAGACGGCGATGAGCGACACGCTAAGCGAAATGACGGTGAAACCGATCTGCCTGGCGCCTTTCAGCGCGGCTTCCATGGGCGGATCACCCATCTCGATGAAGCGCACGATGTTCTCGATCATGACGATGGCGTCATCGACGACGAAGCCCGTGGAGATGGTCAGCGCCATGAGGGAAAGGTTATCGAGACTGAAGCCGATGAGCTTCATGGCACCGAAGGTGCCGATGATGGCCAGCGGCAGCGCCACACTGGGAATGACCGTCGCCCAGAACTTGCGCAGGAAAACAAAGATCACCGCCACCACGAGAACGACGGTGAGGATGAGCGTGAACTGCACGTCCTTGACCGAGGCGCGGATGGTTTCGGTGCGGTCGGCGAGGATGTCCACTTTAATCGTGGGCGGCAGCATGGAACGCAGCTTGGGCAGCAGCGCCTTCACGCGGTCAGCCGTCTCGATGATATTGGCGCCGGGCTGGCGCTGGATGTCGAGGATGACGGCAGGCTTGTTGTTCACCCAGCCGGCGAGACGCACGTTTTCCACGCTGTCAACGATCTGGCCGATATCGCGCAGGCGCACGGGCGCACCGTTTTTGTAAGCGACGACCACGTTGCCATATTCCTGGGCGGTGAAGAGCTGGTCATTGGCGCCGATGGCGTAGGATTGCTTGGGTCCGTCGAAGTTTCCCTTGGGCTGATTGGTATTGTTATTGGTCAGCGCCGCTCGGATCTCCTCCAAGCTGGTCCCCAGCGATGCGATGGCGGCGGGATTAATCCGCACCCGTACCGCCGGCTTTTGATTGCCCTCGATGGTCACGAGCCCCACGCCGCTGACCTCGCTGAGTTTCTGCGCCAGGATTGTGTCGGCTTTGTCGTTGACCTGCTCCAGGGGCAGCGTGTCGGAGGTGAGCACGAGGGAGATGATGGCCGTGTCCGCGGGGTTGACTTTGCTGTAAGTCGGAGGACTGGGCATCCCTTTCGGGAGCACACCGGTAGCGGCGTTGATGGCGGCCTGCACGTCCTGCGCGGCGCCGTCAATATCGCGATCAAGGACGAACTGTAGCGTGATCGTCGAGTTACCGAAAGAACTGACCGAAGTCATGCTCGCGAGGCCGCTGATCTGGCCGAACTGCCGCTCGAGCGGGGTGGTAACCGAGGAGGCCATCACATCCGGGCTGGCCCCGGGATACTGGCCGGTGACCTGAATCGTGGGGAAATCGACCGCGGGCAACGCGGAAATGGGCAGCAGCCACCATCCCAGCATGCCCATGATGATCACACCGATCATCAGGAGCGTAGTGGCGATGGGCCGCCGAATGAAGGGCTCGGAGATATTCATCGTCGCTCCGGTCGCGTCGCGCCGGTCATTTCAATTCGCTGCTCCGCTTGTGGCCACCCTGGCCGTGACCGCCGGGCTTTTCGCCGGCCGCAGGCTGTCCGGCCTTGCTGCCGCCGGCCGGACCGACGAGGACCTTCGAGCCCGGCTGCAATTTGTACGCGCCGTCGACTACGACTTTTTCGCCAACGGTAAGGCCATTATCGATCAGGGCCTCGCCCTCATCGGTCTGGGCGACGTCGCCATTCTCCTTGCGCGCGACTTTGACCGGACGAATCTCGACCGTCTGGTCATCCTTGATCACGAAGGCGTAGGTGCCATTCGGTCCGTGTTGGATGACGCTCGCCGGGACGACCAGGCCATTTTTGCGCGTGGTCAGGAGCAAATGCGCATTGATGAACTGGCCCGGCCAAAGCTGGAGTTCCTTGTTATCGAAAGTGGCCTTGAGCTTGATCGTCCCCGTAGTGATGTCGATCTGGTTGTCAATGACCGAAAGCTTGCCTTCGTCGAGTTTGGTCTTGTTGTCGCGGTCCGTTGCCAGGACGGCCAGGTCCTGTCCCGAGGCGCTTTCCTTGTGGATGGCGGTGAGCGACTGCTCGGGCAGAGTGAAGATCAAGGAAATCGGATGCAATTGCGTGATCACCACCAGCCCATTCTGGTCGGCTGCGTGCACGATATTGCCCTGATCGACTAGACGGATGCCGGTGCGACCATCGAGAGGCGACACGATGGTCGTGTAATTGAGATTCACTTTGGCGCTCTCAATCGCCGCGGAGTCATTGCGCACGGTGGCTTCGAGCTGGGCGACGAGCGCTTTCTGCGTGTCGAATTGCTGCTGGGAGATGACCTTTTTCGCAATCATGTCGGTGTCGCGATCCAGGTCGAGTTTCGCGTTGGTCAACTGCGCCTGGTCCTGTCCCTGCTTGGCCTGCGCTTGCTGGAGCGCGGCTTGGTAAGGGGCCGGGTCGACGATGGCGAGCACGTCGCCGGCCTTCACGTCCTGGCCTTCTTCAAAGGCCACCTTCTCCAATTGCCCATCCACGCGAACATGCACAGTGACGGTATTCAGCGCCTGAATGGTGCCGATGCCCTCGAGATAGATGGGCACGTCCTTTTGCGTTACTGTGCCTGCGACGACCGGCACCGGGCCTCCGGCGCCACGTCCTCCGCCCTTGCCCGAGGAGCCGTCGGCGCTCGGCGGCATCCGGTGAGTGTAATACCAGATACCCCCAAGAACGAGGACCAGCAGGATGCCCCAAACCCACCATTTGCTCTTTTTCGGGCTGGGCTGTTCAGGATTGGGCCGGGATTTTGGGCGCACCGGCTCCGCGATTTCAATATAATTGGCCATGCGATGGTAGGTTGGGAGTGAAAAGTTAGTTTTCGATACTGGCGGGTTCGGCGTTCAGCGGGTGACCGTTTGTTTCCGGGGGGACGTCGGAAAATATGCCACGCAATATGCGCATGGAATCGGTGATACACGCGCGCTCTTCAGCGGACACATCGGCGACACGCTCCGTGAGAAAATCAGCGGTGGCTTCGCGTGCGGCGTCAAACTTTTTCTGCCCGGAAGCCGTCAGCCGCAAGGCGATTTTACGCCGATCCAGTGGATCGCTTTCGCGCGTAACGAGGTTGGTGGTAACCAAGCCGTCGACCAGCCTGGAGGTGGCGGAAAGTGTGAGGACGAGAAAGCTGGCGACATCGCTGAGCATGGCGCCTTCATTGCGGCCAAGAAAGGCGAGAGCGCGAAACTGCGGCATCGAAAGTTCCGGACTGCTATGGGCGCGCACTTTAGCGCGAATGACGCGCATCATGAGAGGCACGACCTCAAGTAGCTCGGCGGCGCAATCACGGGGCGGGAGGTTCATGGGTGGCCAAAGATTTAGTGTCGCGATTCAATTGTTGAACTACTCAACTATCGGATCGCCGCTTTCTTTGGATGTGAGTTTACCTCAATTTATTCGCCGGAATTCCCTGAGGTTGTCGCAATTACGTCCGATTTAGAGAGCGGTCTGGGTATCCTTACGTAAAAGGGCGCGGTGCCTTTCAAATGGGAATAATTTGCAATTTTTTTCAATCGGACGTTAGGCACCGTCCGAAGTCGAGAATTTGGGATACACAAACGCCGGAGTTTTCCCTTCCAGGACGTTGACGGCGTGGGTCAGGATGCGATTGAGGTAATAGGGGTAGCTCGATGGATTGTTGCCCTCGCCTACCTTCTCGATGACTCGCTTCATGATGGGAAGCGAAGGCCGCGCCGCCTCGCCCAATCGGTCCAGCACATTGCCCGCTTGCAGGGCGAACTGCGGGGCTGCGGCGTCCTGGAGCCGCGTTTCCAGCACCGGCAGCGCCTCGGCGACCAGACCCATCCGGGCCAGCGCTTCGGCGGCGGCGACCTGCACTGCGCCGGACTCGTCATTCAGATGCTTCCGCAATGCCGGGGCGGCGGACGACGCTTTTTCACTGAGCATCGTACAGCCCTGCGCGGCCCACCAGCGTATGGGCTCGCTGCTGTCCTCGAGTGAATCGACCAGGGAAGGCAGATTGGCGGCGTCGCGCTCGGAAGCCTTCGTGGCGATCACGAACACCTTCTCGACAGGATACGCGCCGGCCTTGTGCGAGGCCTCATAGCCTTCGAGCGCAGAACCTTCCGGCAGGAAACCGTTGTCCATGTTTTGCAGCACCAGGCGTTTCAATTCAGCGCGCAGCCGTTCCATGGTTTCATGCAATTTCGGATCTCCGGCGAGATTGTGGATGCTGTCCGGGTCGGCGTTCATATCGTAAAGCTCCTCGGTCGGCTTTTCTCCCCAAAATTGCGCGGTCGCCTTGGTGAGCTTGCCTTCCGCCGCGATCCGCGCCCACGACTGATAGCCACGCGCCTTGAACTGATACTCGAGCGGCTGCACGTAGGGCAGGTCGGGCCGATAATTGTGCACGTAGAGCCAGCGCGAATCCATCACGCAGCGCATCATGTCGTAGCGCTCGTCCATCCGGTCGCGGGTGATGTGACGGAATTCGTTCGGCGGCGCCTTGGCCGTGCCGGCAAAAGCGCGGCCCTGCATGTAATCGGGGATCTTCACCCCGGCGAGCGAAAGCACCGTCGCCGAGAAATCGAGAAAGCTCACCGGTTCTTTGATGCGTGAACCGGGAGGCGCCGGCGCCAGGTGACGCCACTTCGGCGGGAAATAAACGATGAGCGGAACGTGGACGCCACTTTCCTCGAGGAAGCGCTTGCTGCGCGGCAGAATACCGCCGTTGTCGGAGTAATAAAAAACGATGGTGTCCTCCGCGAGGCCATCCTCTTCGAGCGCCTTTAGTTTCGCGGCGATCTGCTCGTCCAGCACCGTCATGTGATTGTAGTAGCGCGCCCAATCCGCCCGCATCTCCGGCGTGTCCGGCTGATAGGGCGGAATGCGCACCTTGGCCGGGTCCGTCGGGGGAAAATCCAACGGCAGTTCCTTTTCAGGAAAAAGGCAGCTCTCGTGCGTCACCTCGTGATTGAAGACGCTGAAGAAAGGCTGTTTGGGATCGGGGCGATTGCGCCAATGCGCGCTTTTTCCCTGGTCTACCCATGCCTCCTTGATGCTGATCGGCGAATTGTAGTCGGTCTTCGCGTTATTCGAGGTGAAGTAACCGGCCTCGCGCAGGTAGGTGGGAAATCCGTGCAGCCAATCGGGAATTTTTCCTTGCGAACGCATGTGCTCCGCCGGCCCGCAGGTCGTCGGGTACATTCCCGTGATCAACGTGAATCGCGACGGCGCGCAGACCGGCCAGGCAAAACACTTCTCATACAGGACGCCTTCGCGAGCGAGCTTGTCGAGGGTGGGGGTATGGGCGATGGGATCGCCGTAGCAGCCGAGGAAAAGGTCGTTGTCTTCGCTTACCACCCACAAGATGTTGGGACGGTCCGCAGCTTCTGCGCCGCAAGCCAGAAGGAATAATGTTAGAATCAGTCTGGAGAGATGCTTCATGGGAGGATCAAGTTACTGCTTCAAAGTCAGAAACATCAGGCGAAAATCCATCACGCTCTTTCCCGGGATTTGTGGCGCACTCAGGGTGAGCAATCCGCGCCTCTTCTTGAGTTCAATCTCGCCGAGAGTCATCGGCTTCCAATCCCTGACCAACGACTCCGCCTCGCGTGGCGCGCGATCGTGTTCCGCGCCGTGCAGCGGGGCATCGTTGGCTTGGGTGACTTTGCCTGGCAATTTATTTCCCTGAAACGATAGCTCCAGCGTGGAGCCGACATCCGCCGCCGAAACGGCATAGTAGATCACCGCTTCGTATTTCCCGGCCGTGGCGACGTCAACGTCCCAAGTGATGCTGTCATTCGGACTCACCCAATGCGTGAAGAAAGAGCAATTGGGCGCCTTGGAGCTGCGCTGAATTTCACCGTGTGGCTCGCCGTCGCGCGCGGGTAATTGCGTGATGGGAAATTCCGGATAGCCCACGGTAAAGGCCCGATCGTCCTTGAACCCCTTCGGCGGCAGGAGTTCGCTGCGCAGATCGGCCATAGCTTTGGACAGGCGGGCCGCTTCCTCGGGATGCTCGCTGGCTACGTTGTGATCCTGCTGCGGGTCGGCGACCATGTCGAAAAGCGCATTCGCCGTATCGAGGCGGTAGCGCTGCGTGCGAATGCTCGTCTTGCCAACCCACTCGGTGAAGATCATGCGATCGGGCCAGTCTTTGGCCGTTTTCAGCAGGAGCGGTTTCAGGCTGACGCCGTCGAGCGGCTTGGTGCTGACCACGGGCACCTGCGCGAGATCGGCCAGCGTGGGCAGGAGGTCGATGGCCCCGGCGATTTGCGGGACACGCGTCCCCGCCGGGATGTGCCCCGACCAGCGAATCACGAAGGGCGCACGCACCCCGCCTTCATCGGTGGAACCTTTCTTGCCTTTCATTTCACCGTTCCAGCGCCAGGACTGTGGGCCATTGTCGCTGAAGAAAATGACGATCGTATTTTCCGCGAGATGGAGCTTGTCGAGCTGGGCGAGGAGACGCCCGACATTCCAATCGATGTTTTCAGTCATGGCCAGGATGGCTCGCGTGACCGCGACGCTTTCCAACTTCGGATCGCGGGCGTGCATCTTCAAATCGAAGCTCGAGAACTTGTCAAAAAACCGATCCGGGACCTGCAAGGGAAAGTGCGGGGTATTGAAAGGCACATAGCAGAAGAAGGGGTGGTCCTTGTTCTTCTCCATGAAGTCCATGGCGTGTTCGGTGAGATCGTCGATGAGGAAACCTTTGCTCTGGACGAGGACGCCGTTGTGCTCGAGCGGAGCGTCGAAGTAATCGCCCCAGTGGCCGGAGCAAAACCCGTAGTACTCATCGAATCCGCGCCCGCGCGGGTGATAGGGATATTGCATGCCATTGTGCCATTTGCCAAAGGCGCCGGTGGCATAGCCCGCCGCCTTGAGTGCATCCGCGATGGTCCTTTCGTCGAGATTCAAGCGCTCTTCGCCGAGGGAGACACCGTGCACGCCACCGCGCAGATGATAGCGGCCCGTGAGAAACTCGGCGCGTGTAGGGGAGCACACGGGGCACACAAAGAACCGATCGAGCATTGCGCCGCCAGCGGCGATGGAGTCGACATTCGGCGTGGAAAGATTGGTGTTGCCATTGAAGCTGTAGTCGCCCCAGCCCCCGTCGTCGGCCAGGACGATCAGGATGTTAGGTTTCTTTTGCTCAGCGGCTTGGGAGCGAAGCAAGGCAGCGGCTGATGTGAGGAGAATGGCCAGAAGGAGAGGGACCGTGCGCATGGGCGTGAGATTTGAGTTACTTGGCTACGCTATCCGGGACTTTGTCCATTCCCATTTGCTTGAGATCTTCGGCGGTCGGTCCTCCGCCGAATTGCTTCCAATAGAGTACCTTGAATGGATTCATCCCCGTATAATGGACCTTTTCGTTGATCATCATCGGCACGACCGAATCCCACCAGCGGTCGTATGCGGCATCCAGGCGCGCGACGACGTCCTGGTGCTCCGCGGCCACGTCATGCTGTTCGCCGATGTCGGCGCCAACATCGAATAACTGCCAGCCTTTCGTCCGCGGTGTGCCGGGCGGACCATCGCTGACGAGATGCCATTGCCCACCGCGCACGGAACAAGCGGCGTATTTATATTCCTGCACGTCCGCGTCCTTGGGCCATCGCCCGACGTGAGTGAAGAGCACCCGTTCCGGCCAGGGAGCATTGGCATCGTGCAACAGCGGTACCAAACTGCACCCTTCCACCTGGGCCTTCGCCTTTTCATCCAGGGTGGCGCCGGCGAGCTCGGCGATGGTGGGGAAGAAATCGATATTCGAGGTCACGCCGGGGGCATCGTGCGGCTCCAGTGCGCCCGGCCAGCGCCAGAGCGACACGGCGCGCGTGCCGCCCAGCCATGCCGTTCCCTTGCTGCCACGCATGCCGGCATTGAAGATTTTGCATGCAGGGGCGTGGCCGCCGTTGTCGTTCATGAAGATGACCAGCGTGTCCTTGGCGATGCCCCATTCATCCAGCTTGGCGAGCAATTTACCGACGTTCTCATCGATGTTGCCGACCATGCCGAAGAAGGTTGCGACATGGTCGTTCGCCTTGCCTTCGTACGGCTTCTTGTATTCGTCCGGGCAGGATACCGGGTCGTGCGCCGCATTGTAGGGGAGGTAGCAAAAGAACGGCTGCTTGCCCTTCAACGATTCCATCCAGCGGATGGCCTGCGCGGTGAAGATGTCCGTGCAGAAGCCCTGCGTCTTTTCAAAGTGCCCATTGTGCAGGATTGCCGGGCTGGTATAAAGGTTCCCCGGCGCGTCGCCGCAGGAACCCGGGTACGTCTGCCCGATGCCGCCGCCGCCGTGAATGTATACCTCGTCAAACCCGCGCTTGTTGGGCTGGTGGTCCGGTTCGTCGCCCAGGTGCCATTTGCCAAAGATGCCGGTCGTGTAACCCGCGCTTTTGAGCACCTGCGCAATCGTCACCGCGTCCGGATTCAGGCGCTCGCGTTCGAGGATGGTGTGGGTGACGCCATTCTTGAACTCGTGCCGTCCGGTCATCAGCGCCGAGCGGGTCGGGGAGCAGGTCGGCGAGACGTGAAAATCCGAGAAGCGCACGCCTTCGTTGTAGAGCCGGTCGAGGTTCGGTGTTTTGAGAATCGGGTTGCCGGTCGCCGAAAGGTCGCCGTACCCCGTATCGTCCGCGAGGATGAAGAGGATGTTCGGCTTGGTGGCTGTGGCGTGCGCGGCGCCTTCCAGAGCGAAGCACAGACAAACCAGGAATGAGACAAGGCGGAGGAACGCGGGCATGGGGAGGAGGGTGCGGGCTAGAAACTGCCGCGTTTCAGGATCATTGCACAGTCATTCTGTCGCGACGACAGGCCAATCCCGCGCGTGGGCCGAACCGTCCCGGTCCGGGGAAGAGAATGCAGATGCGCGCGGCCATTTCAACCGCTTCCCCGATGTTGTGCGTGACGCACGAAGCGTTCAGCCAATTCAGCCGGGTCTGCCGCGGGATCGCCGGCGCCCGAAAACAATCCGATAAGCTCTCCACTCGACATTCTCCCCGTCATCGTGAAGATCGCTAAAGTCCCGCGCTCATGGCGAGGGCGAGCCTCTCCAACAGAACTTTCAGCTTTCATGTTTCGATTTCTTTTTCCGGGCAAACTCCATCCCGCCCTTCTCCGCAGCGCGGTCAAAGCTGCCGCGACCGCAATTTCTGAGCATGAGCAAACGCTCGTGGACCTGTGCAAGCCGCCGGCCGAGGAAGCATTGCAGCGTTTTGGCGTGACCGAGAATGGCCTTTCCGAGGAGCAAGTGGAAACTGCTCGCGAAGAATACGGCAGCAATCTGCTCAGTCACAAAAAAGAGGCCGGCATCGTCATGGAACTCTTGCGTCGATGCCGCAATCCGCTGGTTATTCAGCTTCTGGTGATTTGCACGGTGATGCTGCTGCCGATTGAGGGGATTCAGGATTTGTTTTCGGCCTCGATCGTCGGCGGAATGATCTTCCTCAGCGTCGCGCTCGCCTATGTGCAGGAGCACCGCTCCAGCAAGGCGGTGGAAAAGCTCCATGCGATGGTGCAAACCAATTCCTTGGTGCTGCGCGATGGCAAAGAGTGCGAGATCCCCATGGCGGAGATTGTTCCGGGAGACATTATCATTCTGCAAGCCGGCGCACTCATCCCGGTGGATCTTCGCTTGATCAGCGCCAAGGACTTCTTCGTGGGCCAGTCTGCCTTGACCGGCGAATCCATGCCCGTCGAGAAGCATGCCGCGCCGGCGGAGGTGACGGGCCGGGGTGTTGTCGAATTGCAAAATGCTTGCTTTCAGGGGACCAATGTCTTGAGCGGCACCGCTCGTGGCATAGCCATCAATACCGGCGGCAGGACTCTTTTCGGTTCGATCGCCGAAAAGCTCTCCGGGCAGCGGGCGGTGACGAGTTTTGACAAAGGCATCGCGGGTTTCACCTGGCTGATGATCCGCTTCATGGTGGTTATGGTCACGGTCGTTTTCCTGATCGTCGGCATCACCAAGCATGATTGGGCCGAAGCCCTCCTTTTCGGCCTCTCGGTCGCGGTGGGGCTCACCCCGGAAATGTTGCCGATGATTGTCACGGTGAACCTGTCCAAAGGTGCGATGGCCATGTCGAAAAAGAAAGTGATCGTGAAGCGGCTGAACTCCATCCAGAACTTCGGGGCGATCGACATTCTCTGCACGGATAAGACGGGCACCCTGACGCAAGACCGGGTCATTCTCGAAAAGGCCGTTGATGTCACTAACCGCGACAGTGACGACGTATTGCGCTACGCCTACATGAACAGTTACTATCAAACTGGGTTGCGTAATCTGCTGGATCGATCGGTCCTGTCACACACCGATCTGGATGTGGAGCACGGCTGCAAAAAGGTGGATGAGATACCTTTCGATTTTCAACGCAAACGCATGTCCGTGGTGGTGGATTATCAAGGCGACCACGTGCTGATCTGTAAAGGCGCGGTGGAGGACATTTACAAGGCCTGCACACACTACCAGATCGATGAGGAAATCCATCTGATGATTGACCTCATCAAGGACGATCTCCTGGAAGAGTATGAAGAACTAAGCCGTGATGGCTACCGCGTGCTGGGCATCGCCTATCGAGAATTTCCGCAAAGCAAACAGACGTTTTCCATTGCCGACGAAAGCGATTTGATCCTGCTCGGATACATCGCTTTTCTTGATCCGCCCAAGGGTTCCGCAGCGAAAGCCATCGCGTCGCTCAAGAAGTTCGGTGTCGCCACGAAGATTCTAACGGGTGATAACGCGTTGGTTACGCGAAAGATTTGCAAGGATGTCGGTCTGGAAGCACAAGAGGTAATCACCGGCGACCAGCTTCTCGGCTTGAGCGAAGCACAACTTGGGGAGTTGGCGGAAAAGAACGATATCTTTGCCCGTTTATCTCCATCACAAAAGGAGAGCATCATTACCGCTCTGCAAAAGCGCGGCCATGTCGTTGGCTATATGGGTGATGGAATTAACGACGCGCCTTCGATGCGGTCCGCGGATGTGGGCATCTCTGTCGATACGGCGGTCGATGTCGCGAAGGAATCGGCTGACATCATTCTTCTCGAAAAGAGTCTCCTCGTGCTGGAAGACGGCATCATCGAGGGCCGAAAGGTTTTCGGCAATATCATTAAATACATCCGCATGGGCGCCAGCTCGAACTTCGGAAATATGTTCAGCGTGGTGGGTGGAAGCTATTTTCTGCCCTTTCTTCCCATGGCGCCGATTCAGGTCCTGCTGAACAACCTGCTCTACGATGCCTCTCAAGTCGGCATTCCATCGGATTACATTGATGAAGAGTATCTCAAGACGCCGCGCAAGTGGAATATCGAGAATATCCGCCGCTTCATGGTCTATATCGGGCCTATCAGTTCCATCTTCGATTACGCGACTTTCTTTCTCATGCTCTACTTCTTTCATTGCAAGCTTTACTCGGAGGCAGCCACTTCTCCGGAAATGAAGACCTATTACGAGAATTTATTTCACACGGGCTGGTTTGTGGAATCCATCCTCACGCAGACGCTCATCGTGCATATCATCAGGACGAATCGGATTCCTTTCCTGCAGAGCATTGCCAGCCCTTTTTTGCTGCTGACCACGATTCTCACCATGCTCGCAGGCGCCGCTCTTCCATATCTGCCGATCGGGTCTCACTTTGGCTTCGTTCCGTTGCCGGCAGTTTTTTGGGCCTGGATCGCGGGCTTTCTCCTTTGCTATATGGGACTAACTCATTCGGTGAAGGTCTGGTTTCACCACAAATACGGAATAGACTGATATGAGAAGCGTTCTCAATGCTCTGCAAGAGGGCCGGCTGATAGAGCTACCGGACAATGACAAGAAAAGCGCGCTGGAATATCTCGCCGCGCTGATTGAGGCGGTGCCGGACATTGGAGTAGAAGGCGGGATTACAGAAAGCGTCCTGGCACGGGAGCAAGTGCATAACACTGGGATCGGAAAAGGTTGGGCATGCCCCCACGCTCGCACTTCTCGCCATGGGGAAGTGGTTTGCTCGGTGGGTTGGAGTCCCGCCGGCATTGACTACGGCTCAACGGACAATGAACCAGTGCATTTGCTGGTCATGTATTTCATCCCGGAAACCCAAAAAAATGCGTATCTGAAGGAGATTTCTTTATTGGCCAAGGCTATTCAAACGCAGGCCGCACTGCAAGATCTCAAGTCCCTGAGTGATCTCGGCGAGGTACGTCACCGATTGCTCGATGCGATCACCGTGGCATTGGAAGCGACGACCCCGGATGCGAGGGCGCGGATGATCCAGCTCGAAGTGAAGCAGGCAGCAGTTCAAGAGGGCGGCATAGGGTTGCCCGCTGAATTTGCCCGCTCCATCATCCCACTCTCAATTGTGGCGATTCCCGGTTCCAAGCCGGTAATTCTATGTCAAGATATGGAAATGGTGCGCGCCTTGGAGGTACAGGAGCAGTTGGTTCCGCAGCTTATTCAGAATAGCCGCTTCGAGCAGAACGGAGTTCAAGTGTTGCTGCGCTCTTCTTCCAATTACCAGCCTGACCGCGTCGTTTACGATTGCCTGGCGTTCAAATCGACGAAGAACAGTTCGTGAGGCGCAGGCGAGCAGCCCCTCCCATTCGCTATTGGGATTGAAAACCTCGCGGCGTCTGCAACAATCCACCCTCTTCGCCGATATCCCACGGCGACGCCCCATCACCATATGAACCGTTCCCTCATGAAGCTGTTTTGTCTCCTCGCCACTCTGTTCTCCACGCTTTCCTCCGCGCGATCGGAAAGCCCGTTCATTGGCCGCTGGGCGCTCACCATTCCGAATGGGGCTGCCGGCTGGCTGGGCATCGAGGAAAAAGACGGTGAACTGCACGGGAGCCTTCTTTGGGGTGGCGGCAGTGTCCTGCCCGTTCAGGGCGTGAAGATCGATGGCGATACCTTGAAGGTCACGCGGATTTCCAAAGGCAAGAATGCCGATAGTGCGATTACCGAGACTATCAGCGCAAACGTGAGCGGCGACGACTTGAAACTCACCACGGTCAAAACGAAAGGCGACGGGAAGGAATTCGGTCGCGCCGAGTTTACCGGCCACCGCATCCCGCCCGTGCCGCCGGCGCCCGACCTTTCCAAGGTGAAATATGGCGACCCGATCACGCTCTTCAACGGCAAGGACCTCAGTGGCTGGAAGCTGGTCGAGCAAAACAGGGACAATGGCTGGAGCGCGCAGGATGGCCTGCTCATCAACCGCATCGAGCCGGGCAAACATCACGGCAACCTGCGCACCGAGCGCGAATTCGAGGACTTCAATTTGACGCTCGAGACGCGGACGCAAAAGGACAGCAACAGCGGCATCTATCTGCGTGGCATTTATGAGATCCAGGTGGCGGAGACTTACGGCCGGCCCGTGGACGCGCACAACATGGGCGCGCTCTACAGCCGCATCACGCCCAGCGTGGCGGCGGAAAAGCCGATCGGCGAATGGCAGACTTTCGACATCACCCTCGTGGACCGCCATGTCACCGTCATCCTCAACGGGCAGAAGATCATCGATAATCAGCCGGTCCTCGGTTGCACCGGCGGGGCGATGACCAGCGACGAGATGAAGCCCGGCCCGCTCATGTTGCAGGGTGACCACACCACTATCGACTACCGCAATATCGTCCTGCGCCCGGTGGTGAAGTAGCGGGGGCGCTGGAGGGCACCGCGCTGTCGGTGCCTCGACGGGACACCCCCAAGAGGAAGCGACGGCGCGCTTCCCTCCAGATTTCAGGCGATCAGGTCCTTGATGACCTTCCCGCCGAACTGGCTGAGCTGTTTGAAGCGGCCGGCGTGGTAGTAGGTGAGCTTGTTGTCATCGAGGCCGAGCAGCCGTAGCAGAGTGACGTGGAAGTCGCGCACATGCGCGACCCCGGCCACGGCCTCCATGCCCAATTCATCCGACGCTCCCCCGCCTCATTCTTCCTATGCTGGCTATCGCTTTGCCGCCGCTGGCGCCGGCCGCGGACAATCCCGCACGAACTGGTCGTACGGCTTGTCCTCATTGAAGGCGCGCACGACGTAGTCGCGATAGCGCCAAGCATTGCCGCGCACGTAATCGTTGGCGAAGCCCGACGAGTCCGCGTAGCGAACGACATCGAGCCATTGCTGCGCCATGCGCTCACCGTAGTGCAGCGAGGCCAGCAGACGCTCGACGACCTTGGCAAATGCCTCGGGATCGGACAGGGGATCGTGGACGAAGGCGTCGATTTCCTCCGGCGTGGGTGGAAGGCCGGTGAGATCGAATGTTCCGCGGCGAAGGAGCGTCGCGCGATCCGCCGGCAGCGCCACGGGCAGTTCGGCCGGCATCTTCGCGCGGATAAGTTCATCGATCGCCGCCGAACCATCGTGGGCCGTCGCCGGCTTCCTCACCGGTTGATACGCCCACAAACCCTCCGGCTTGTACTTGCGATTTGTCCAGTCCGCGCTCAAGCCACCCGAGGTCTTCACCGGCAGGCCATCTTCCGCCGCCCACTTCGCGGCATTCGCTTTCGCGATCTCGTCCACGCGCGCCTTGTCCAGCCACGGGGCGCCGCTCGCGATCCATTCTTTGATCCAGACCACCTGCTCGGCATACAGCTTGTCTGCGTCCTTTGGCGGCATCGG
>Ga0206937_10207_pt1 | contig 16478 bp, 14 predicted proteins | sample Alteio_BWOrgHeat_11_FD_152923 | JGI IMG/M metagenome (GOLD analysis project Ga0206937, IMG submission 152923) | Enriched cells from forest soil in Barre Woods Harvard Forest LTER site, Petersham, Massachusetts, United States -... | ecosystem: Environmental > Terrestrial > Soil > Temperate forest >... | reverse complement strand
TGGGATATTATGTCTGAATTTATTTATAAACAAGGCATTAAAAATTTTACAGGTTTCGAAGATTATAAAGGACCTTTTGTCAATGGTGAGGAAAGGAATAACTATTATCTTTGGACTGCATTATTATACATGGCAGGATTGGTGATTGCATTCATTATTTTTTTTATATTTTCTATTAAAAGGAAATTGTCATGGATTAATTCCTTTATTGTGTTGATAGTTTCATTAAGTTTAATGTTTCTAAAAATAGAAAATACTTATTCAATTAGAATTATACCACACTTTCCTACATATTTTTTCCATATGGATATAGAGTATCACATAATACTTAATACACTACTTTATGCGTTTTTATTATTCATGATAATATGGAAAGGTTTTAAATTTATAAATCGAATTGAAATCAAAAATGATTCAGAAAAGATTGTTAGTGCTGAGATTGATTAATTTAGTAGTTTTGTAAACATGAAAAAGATACTATTTGTTTTTGGGATGATTATTATTTGTTCTTGCCACAAGAATGAAAATAAGGAATTGATAAAGTCATTTTCACAATTTGCTGAATATTCTCAATCAAAAATAGATGATGATTTTCATGAATTAACAGTTAGAATGATAGTTGATTCCATTAAAGCAAAACCATATTATATCAAGGCTGATTCATTTTTTGAATATTGCAACAGGTTCAATAAATTATTTATTGAAGATACAACATTATCTGATTTAAAGGAATCGGATAAAGTTAAAATTATGAATATGTACCATTCAATTTTTGATTCAATAAAATCATTTTTTAATTCTCCAAAAATAAAACCACATCCTTTTATCGAAAACAAATATGAAATTACTGGAAACCATGAAGAACAAACACTAACACTATTAAAGATGTTAACAGATATTAGACTTAATATTAGTAGTACAATTAATTTCCTTTTAAATTCATCGATTTCATATATATGTAATTTCAGAACGCCTGAAATTGAAGCAAATGGCTCATATATTAAAGGTCAATATACCGTATCTTTATATGAACCGATGATAAATGGTGATGATTCAACTATTTCATTTATTGATACGTTGCTATTGAACGGGAAACCAATTGGTAACACAAAAAAAATAGAATGCAAGGAATCATTTGCAAGAGTTACTTTTCCATATTTGGTAAACGGAAATTATGAGTTAAAAGGAGTTGTTCAAAGAAGAAACAAGGCAACTGGGATATTAATGCAGTATCCTTATAGTCATATATTCGAAATTAAGAATTAATACTTAAAATGACCCTCCCCGAACTGATAGATACAGAAATAGACATTATTGCATTGAAACATTCACTATCGCAATTAGAATCTAAATTATCTACAAAGATATTCAACCTGAACTACTTTATTTATCCTAAAATAGATAAGACTAAACATAGAATAACCATCATGGATGGCATACAAGAGATACAGATAATGCTTTATTTAGAGGAAAACGACAAGGAATACCAGGCACTCACCAACAAAAGCTTTGATTTAATGAGTAATAATAAAGTAGAGTTTAAAGTTTGGGAAGAAGAAGGTGGAATATTTACCACTCATGCCACAAAAATGAAAGGTTCCATACATGATAACGGTTTTGTTTATACAGATACCACCAATACCAACTTAGCTGTTACAACTATGGAAGAAGGATTTTATCCATTGGAATACGAAGGCATAATAAACTATCTGGGCGAACTGGAAGTTTGGATAACCAAAACAGGTTTTATATTAATTGGTGGCAGGGTGCCACAAAGTTTTAAAGGTTCTATTGACGAAAACGGAAATCTCAAATTAATAACCGAAGAAACCGAATGGCAAACAACCGGAAATTTCCATGTAAATAAAATGATTGGTGATATCTTCATCGGCGAACATGATAAAAGAGATGAATTTTTGGAGAACATCAATCTCATCAAATCAAAAATAAAAGAACAAAGAGAAAAAATTGTTGAAGAGATCAACTCCAGGGTATAAGTTTGTTGTTTACAGTTGTGATTAATAAACTATCTTTGCATTAATAAAATACATTATCATGAGAGATGAATATATCTGGTTAATTACTGTTGGCATTATCGTTATTGTTTCATTGTTTGTAAGAAATTATATAAAAAGTTTCCCGAAATGGCTACAGATGTCGCTATGGCTGTTATATATTCCAGCTATTATTTATTCTGTTTATTGTTTCTTCACACTCGACATTCATAACTATAAGATATATTGGGGAGTACTTACAATAATTATGATTTTTAAAATGTATCGCAACAGATATTTGATAATGAAGGAGTAAAACTTATTCTCTATTACCTTTAATTTATGTATCTTTGCAGGAAATAAGTAAAATAATAAGATATGATAACATTGAATGCCATATTAAAGGAAATAAAAAACATCCCTTCTGAACGATTAGAGGAATTATATCAGTTTGTTCATTCATTAAATCCAAAGAAAAAGAGTACAATTGCATTGAAAGAAAAAATAATGTCTTATGCTGGTTCTTTTAGTGATATGTCAGAGAGAGATTATAAGGAATTTCTGAATGAAACTAAAAGAACAAGGAATGAACTTTTTGACAGAGATGCTTCTTTATGAAAGCATCCATACTTGATACGGATATGCTTTCTGAATTTTTCAGAGGCAACCCCAAGGTTATCATTAAAGTTGAAGAACATATTGAAGAATTCGGAAATATAAACCTGAGTATAATTACTTATTACGAAATATTAAATGGTCTTCTATATAAAGATGCACGAAAACAACTATCAAGGTTTAATGATTTTGTAGCATTAAATAATGTTTTGCCTTTAACAATACCTTCTGCTAAAATAGCTGCAAATATAAAAGCAATTCTACGTAAAAAAGGAAATGAAATAGGGCATACTGATACATTGATTGCAGGTATTGCAATATCAAATAAGCTACAACTAGTTACAAACAACACAGAACATTTTAAAAGAATAAAAGAATTGGACATTGCTAATTGGACTAAATAAGAAATCTGATTTTTTTGAAAACATTAGCAACACTATCACTTTATATATTTCCTGATTCACTCGTGTTTTATATTTTTGCAACAGACATTAAATACTTATAACAATGAAATCTAAAACAAAGATAAAATGGGCTAAGCAAGCTGAAGAACATGACTATCCGGCTGCCAAATCATACCTGAGTTTAATATATGATGATAAGATTGCTACTGATTTTGTAAACAAGTTAAAAAAAGCTCGCATCAGAGAGTTTAAAGCAAAGGATATTTTCAGAGCGTCAAGTGTCTCCTTATTAGGTATAAGTAATTTACATGTTGAAACCGATAGAAAGAAGATTAAAAAAGGATTAGAAATTTCTCCCATTCTACTTGTCAGAGATTCTAAAAATGGTAAAGTTATAATAGCAGATGGATATCACAGGCTGTGTGCCGTATATTCCTTTAACGAAGATGCCACCATACCTTGTAAAATTGTTTAAATTGAATTTATTTCTGAATAATTTTAATTATCTTTGCAAATAAAAACTTAAAATCATGTATTTAATTAGAGAAGTATTTCAAGCAAAGCCCGGAAAGGCTGGAGCCCTGGTTAAAATGTTTAAACTGGCTCGACCTCATTTAGAAAAATCTGAGGGAATGAAAAACATGAAAATCATGACTGACGCAGTAGGCACTTATTGGACAGTGGTTATTGAATCAGAAGTGGATGACATGGGTAAGTTCTTTGCCGACTTGCGCGGAGCGACTGCAAGTGAAGAGCTAAAAGAGATTATGAAAGGCTACATGGACCTTGTTGCTGGTGGTCACAGGGAAATCTTTGTAATAGAATAAAACTTTTACAAAGACTTTACATTATTGATAAACTCATTTGTCGAATTAACTTTCGGAAAAGGAGTTTGAGGAACAGGAACATTAAGGAATTTACACAGGGGTTCCCATCCGCTTTTAACATCAAAGACTAATAAACGTTCTTTTGGAAAGTATTCCAACACCTCCTTATTATATTGTATAAATACTTCCTTAACTTTCGCTTTATCGTTTAAATCATTTCCGAAAACCTTTCGAATCATCATTCCATTATACTTCAATACCCTGAGTGTTTTTCTTAATTTAGCTGAAAAGGGCAGTCGCACCATCATTTTTAACATTCTTCCTGGTCCTGGTTGCATTGCCCAGAAAATAGTTTTCTGCATACTTTCATACCATGATTCAAATTCGCGTGTAGTATGAATTATTTTTGCATCCGGATACTTGGCAGCAATGTCTTTATAATATCTTATAACTGGAAAATCAACAGCAGAGAGATATCCTTTGAATAATTCATCCCAATCAACCTTCTCCCCTCTTTCCGCCTTTTCAAAGTATACAACTTCTTCAGGATGTTCCTCAATCAATACATACATATGATAACATTTGCTGAAACCGAGTTCTTCTAATGCAAGTTTTAAAGACATAGTCCCTGTGCGACCTTGTCCTGTTCCGATTACTTTTAGTGCCATAATTTATAGTTTTATTGGTTTGCAAATATAATAATTTATATCTCAAACAATTAAATAATTATAATTCTCAGGCAACCTTTTTAAATTGTTACGTATTATTGTTAAATATCTAATATTTAAACATTAAATAATTAAAGTTATGAAAAAATTAATCACACTCATTTGTATTGTTGCCATAGTGGCAATAGTATCATGCAAGAAAAAGGATACTACTGTAAATCCTTCTTCAAACACCACTCCTCCTGCAGCAGACAACTATTCTTCTCTTGCAGATTTCTTCTCAAAGAATAATGTTGCCCTGCAATCTTACACTATTAACGCAACTACCGGTGGAAGTTTCACAACTCCACAAGGAACTGTGGTTACAATTCCTGCAAATGCGTTTCTAACGCAATCAAATGTACTGGTAGCAGGTAATGTAACCATTCAATTTAAAGATCTCTACAAGAAGAGTGATATGTTCTTGTCGAACATGCCAACAAATAGTATGTTTGGAGGTCCTTTAAAGTCGGGAGGAGAATTCTTTATTAAAGCCATTGCAAACAATTCAGCACTTATTCTTGATACCGGGAAAAGCATAACTGTTGCTCAACCTGTAGCATTAACAGGTGGATTGGATTCATTGAATTTACAGCTGCCTTTCGTTGTTGCCCAAGATACTGTTGGAATGGGTTGGAATCAAACAAATGCAGACAGCGTTACTAGCTTTGTTCACGAGTATATATTCAATTTATATCATTTCAATGCCCCTGTAGATTCAGGAAGCTGGTGCAACAGTGATAACTCTACTTACTTTTCTGCTTATCCTCAAACTCTTTTGACCTTGCATCCTAATGATACCTTAGGAGTTTATGGCACACAATCATTCCTGTTATTCAGTAATTTGAGTTCAATGGTTCATGTGTATGATGATGGAACTAATTTTCCTTACTATTATGCTCCTCAGGGCTTGCATTGTACTTTGGTTGCAGTAGGAGTTAAGAATGGAAAGCTCTATTCGTCATTTGTTCCGATTACAATCACTGCTAATCTGACTGTTAACTTCTCTCTTACTTTAACTACAACCAGTGATTTTAATACTGCTCTCAAAGCATTAAATTAGTTTAATAATTAATTTTAGAATTCCGTAAAGGACGACCTGTCAGCATTAAATAAAGCTTTTTTGCAGGTTGTTCCTTTGCGGCTTTTCATGTAAATCATTGATTTTACTACCTATTTCACAAACAATAACAATTAATTGAAGAATAATACGCAATTTTGCAAAGCTTTTACGTTATAGTATTTAGCAGCAAACAGTAATTATTCATCAATGAAAAGAAACTTTATCAGGATAACATATATAATAGTCGCATTACTTATTCCTTCCTTAATTTATGCCCAGGATAACAAGGATATTTGTGGCAAATCGAGCAACAAAAAAGCAGTTAAGTTATTAGAAGATGCCAAGCATCAGGCACGGATGGGAACAAGTCTGGCAACAGTTAAGCTATCTGTGGGAAAGGTTCTTGAGGAAGACCCTGAGTATATACAAGCCTATCTTTTCCTTGGCGATTTGGCACTTGATAAGCACAAATGGAAGGAAATGGAAACCAACTATCTGAAAGTTGTTACCGATTGCCCAGATTTAGATGCTCGAGCATGGTATTATCTCGGACAATATTATTATGATAATGGAAAATATGACGATGCAACGAAGTACTTAAAAGGTTTTCTGAAGTTCGAAAAGAAAAGTAATGCTCCTGATACCGCATTAGAGAAATTATATGTTGAAGCGGAACGAAGTTTGAACGCTGCAACGTTTTATTCTAATGCCAAATCGAACCCTGTGCCGTTTAATCCGGTTGCATTGCCTAATGTTTGTACTGATGTGGATGAATACCTGCCAATGATTTCGCCTGATAATGATTATCTTTATTTTATAAGGAAGTATAAAAAGCAAAAGCTTGGTGACCTTATCCCGACAGATATTGAAGAGTTTACGGTTAGTCACAAAGAGAACGGACAATGGACAAAAGGTGACCCGATGCCAAAACCTTTTAACCTATATAATAATCAGGGAGCGGCAACAATCTCCATAGATAATAAACACATGATACTTACTATCTGCCGACCTGAAAGGCATAAGATTGATGGCATCATGCAAACCATTATCAATTGCGATTTATATTATACGGACTATGAAAATGAACGATGGGCACCAATAAAGAATTTAGGATATGTGGTGAATGATAGCTTGCAGTGGGATTCTCAACCATCATTATCTCCTGATGGAAACACCTTGTATTTCTCCAGTTCAAGAGATAGTGCGAATGGTTTGGATATTTATAAAACTGTGAAAGATAAGAATGGAAACTGGGGTCGCCCGATTAATCTTGGTCCTAATATCAATACAAAAGGTAATGAGAAATCACCTTTTATTCATCCCGATGGAAAGACTTTATATTTCTCCTCTGATGGATGGCCCGGCATGGGTGGCTTTGATATCTTTTACAGTAAGATGGATGACAATGGTAACTGGGGACCTGCGAAGAATATAGGTTATCCGATTAATTCTACAGAAGATGATATAGGGTTCTTTGTAAGCACCGATGGTAAGACCGGATATTTCGCATCGAATAAACTCAAAGGAGGAAAAGGAGGATACGATATTTATTCCTTTGATTTATATCCAGATGCACGCCCTGATAAAGTGTTATTTGTTAAAGGAAATGTAAAAGATGAAGATGCAGTTGGTGCAGTAGATACTAAAATTGAATTGAAAGATGTGGTAACCAAGCAGGTTTATAAAGTCCCTGTGGATACCATTACCGGGCAATATGCAGGAGTGGTTACTTCTAAAAACGATTTTATAATGACAGTGAAGAAAAAGGATTATGCCTTTACTTCAACTTATATATCTCAAAAAGATACGCTGTTTGATAAACCTGCCACCATTGATTTAACAATCAAGAAGGTTGAAGTAGGACAAAAGTATAAATTGAATGATATTAACTATGCCTCTAATTCGGCTGAACTTACCGAAGATTCTAAATGGGTTATTGATGAGTTTGTAGAATACCTGAAAGAAAATCCTGACCTGCGAATAGAGATAAGAGGGCACACCGACAATATAGGTAACGAAGGCTATAACAAGGCTTTATCTACCGACAGAGCATTTACAGTTCGCCAATATATCCAGGAAAAAGGAATAGAAGGAAGCCGGCTTACTCACCAGGGTTATGGCTCAAGTATCCCGGTGGCATCAAACGAAAATGAAGAAGGAAGGGCGAAGAACAGACGGACGGAGTTTGTGATTATTTCTAAGTGAAGTCTCGGAAGATGCTGGTTCCGCCATACATTAATTATAGACTTAATATAAGTCCGAAAACTTCAGTAAACCTCAGCGTAACTGAAAATATTTTGATGGTTACTGAAGCAATTCACCGCATAACACGTGAAATTCAGTGGATAACACATGTTATTCATCGGATAACACATGTTATCCACCGGATAACACATGTAATTCACCGCATAACACTTGTTATTCATCGGATAACACTTGTTATCCACTGGATAACACATGTAATTCACCGGATAACACGTGTAATTCACCAGATAACACATGTAATCCGAGTGATAACACGTGTAATCACTCGGATTAGATCTGTTACCATCGGTTTTTCAACCTTTCAAATCATTTCTTAAAGTGTGGGTTTGGCTATGGATAGAGGGTTTTGATGGGATGGAGGGGGAAATGGAGGAAAACGAGAGATTTTTGTCAAAATGAGAAAGGGCTTTGGGAATTCATTTAAGGAGAGTGAACCGTTCTTTAGTTAAATCAATTAACAAACAACCAGAAACAACATATAGGGGGAAGTTTGTAAAGCGTATTAGGGACTATTTTTCGTACAAGGGAAACTGTTTCATAAACTTATTGACTTCCTTTTTTACTTTAGCAATAACCTTTTCGTCTTCAGGATGCATCAGTACTTCGTCAATAAAGTTTACTATTGTGGAGATATGTTTTTCTTTCATTCCTCGCGAAGTAATAGCAGAGGTACCTACTCTTATCCCTGAGGTAATGAATGGGGATTTATCATCAAACGGTACCATGTTTTTATTAAGAGTTATATCTGCTTTCACCAAAACATTCTCTGCTAATTTACCTGTCAGGTTCTTGGAACGAAGGTCTATCAGCATGCAATGATTGTCGGTGCCATCTGATATTATCTTGTAACCCTTATCCATAAACGCCTTTGCCATCGTCTTTGCATTCTTCAAAATCTGCAAGCAGTATTTCATGTATTCATCTGTCAATGCCTCGCCAAATGCAACAGCTTTAGCAGCAATTACATGTTCTAACGGACCACCTTGCGTACCCGGGAAAACAGCAGCATCTAATACTGAAGACATCATGCGTATTTCGCCTTTAGGAGTCTTCAATCCCCATGGATTTGGAAAATCTTTACCCATCATAATCATTCCACCACGAGGACCTCTTAATGTTTTATGAGTGGTAGTGGTAACAATATGACAATGAGGCAAGGGGTCATTCAGTAAACCACGTGATATCAACCCTGCCGGATGAGCGATATCCGCCATTAAGAGTGCCCCGACTTTATCAGCTACTTTTCTTAAGAATATATAATCCCAATCGCGTGAGTAAGAGGAAGCGCCTGCAATAATCAGTTTTGGCTTTTCATTGATGGCAGTTTCTTCGAGTTTTTTATAATCCACCCTGCCTGTCTTTTCATTGACTCCGTAAAAACTCGGAGTATACAGCTTACCAGAGAAATTAACCGGAGAGCCATGTGTAAGGTGCCCTCCATGAGAAAGATCGAAACCAAGAATCTTATCACCAGGTTTTAAACAGGCTAACATAACAGCAGCATTAGCCTGAGCACCCGAGTGTGGCTGAACATTAACCCATTCGGCATTAAACAGTTCTTTTGCCCTGTCTATTGCCAACTGTTCCGTCTGGTCAACGATTTCACAACCACCATAATAACGTTTACCGGGAAGTCCTTCGGCATATTTATTAGTGAGGCATGAACCCATTGCATCCATTACCTGCTGGCTTACAAAATTCTCGGAAGCAATTAACTCAATGCCTTCCCTCTGACGGTTTAATTCTAATTGAATCAAATCAAATACCTGTTTATCTCTTTTCATATTTAGCTTAATTATAAGACGGCAAAGTTAATCAGAATTTTTTACTTCTGTTGACTATCAGGCTTTTGTTGAGATTCGTCCTTTTTCTTCTTATTTTCAGGATTGGGTTTAAATAAATCGCCAAAATGATCGAAATCCTTTCTCCAAAGAAAACCTGCTCCCTGTGTGTATAGTGATTCATTCAAAATTGCATTAGAATTGGTTTTATTAAATGCTTTAAGATGAAAGTTTCCACTTTTAGATAATTTATAATCTACAATAACATCACCAACTACATTGCTTGCAGTCTGATTAGTTGCATAACCAAAACTTCCATTAATGCTTAAACGATCGTTAAAAAGCCTTGTTGCAATAAGTACATCCATTTCTTCCTTAGATAAAGTACCAGCTGGATGATAATTAACACCTAAATTAAAATCTTTACTTATCTGTCCGGTAAGAATAGACAATTGGCTGGAAAGCATTTGGCTGAGATTGTTATATGCAGTTCCGAGATCCAATGGAACGTTGTTATTTCCTGATGGAAGAAAATAACCTAATGCAATTAGTGCAAATGCTTGTTTACTTCTTTCAGCATCATTATTATTAAGAACCCTGTTCACTTCATCCAAAAGATTATTGTCTGTCAAATCAGGGAAGCTAATATCAAATTTAATGTTAGGTGACAAAAGTTTACCAGACATTGTTAATTTGCATTCAACTTTCTGAACTTCTTTCAAACTTAATGAATCTTGCGATGATATTGGTTGAACAAGACCTGATAAAGAAGTTTGAACGGTATAGATTGCACTTAAATTAATATCGGCATCAAGAGCCGGGCCGTCCCAATGGATAGTGCCTCCATTGTCAATGATAAATTTTTTATTTGTAATATCCCTGAATGTAAATAAATAATCACCCTTTTCAATAGTATAATTACCATACATGTTAAAGTCTCCAAAAGGAGTGATTTCCATTTTAATATTTCCAGACCCTGTTCCTCTTATTTTATCTCCAACTCGTTCATCAAAAATTATTTGTACTTCAGCCTCAGGTGTTACTTCAAAATCAAAATTCATTGTAATGCCAGATAGATTAGCCTCATATTTATGTTGTTCTATACCTGCACTATTTTGACTCACAAACGTCACAAAGTCGTTATCACTCACATCATTATTAGCATTCATAGGAATATTAATTTTTGTTCCCTTTTCAGATTTAACACCCACATTTAAGTTAATATTATCAATCGGACCGGTAACAGCTACAGTCCCAGTAGCGTAGGCAGAACCATAAAACAAATTATTCTGATTAATATTAGTGTTCAACATTTGAAATTTCTTTAGGAAAAAACTCATATCAAATCTGATATCTTTGAACTTATTATGATAAATGCTTCCTTTTCCAATTGCCTTGTTTCCTTTATCATCAATTAATTCGAGGTTTTCAAAACTAATGGCTTTTTCATCTACATCAATATCATGAGAGAAAGTATAATGTGTATTAAGGTATTTAATAACAAACCCCACAGATTGGAACTTCAACTTACCTGTAATTATTGGCTCATCAGGATTTCCTCTTAGTTTAATATTAGCAGATAATCTCCCTTTTGAATTTTTATCCATTGCCACAAAACTTTCTAAGAATTTATTAAAAATATCAGCGTTTATCTTGTCTATATTCACATCAAAATCTAGCCTATCGGTATTCTTTGCAGCATAAAAATTGCCATGAATATCTATTGTTTTTGCGTTTCCATTTACCACATTGGCAATAACTCCAGCCACTTGAGTTGCGTCATCCCATGTTGTAGCGATAGTGGCATTTCCAAGGGAATCACCATTAATATTCAACTTATCTATTCCAATTGAGGAGTTTATATGTAATCTGGTTAATGGACCACTCAAATCTGCATCTCCACTAATAACACCTGTTGCAGATATATTTATTGGTTTAAGGAGTTGCTCAAAATTATTCAAATTAACATTGGATAATGAGAGATTCATTTTGTCGGAAGAGTTATCAGATAGTTTTCCATTAATCTTAATCTTTTGTTCTCCACTGGTTAACTCGAAATTATTTACGGTGTAAGATGTTGTATCAATATCAACAAGGTTTTTACTATTAATTTCCCAGGGCTTATTTTCAACAACAATTTCTGAAGGAAGGATTCTCAACAGAATATCATTGCCCTTTGTAAATGCAAGCAAGCCATTTAATCTAGCATGATTTGGGGAGTTCTTAATATTTTGCAATTGTGCCTGGAAAAATATACTATCATGCTTTATCTGGCTACTTAACTGTACATCATTAATCCATAAACTATCGCTAAGGAATAATTTATAGCAGTTAGCATCAGAAGTAATAAAGTTTTTATCAGTAGAAGTATTAATTTCAAAATCTTTAACAGCAAATTTATCTAACCTTATTTCAGGAGAAACACCTGTTAACAATAACTTACTGTCATAAGAATTAAATGAACCATTAAATATGGTATTGGGAGCAACTTTTAATTGTGGCAAGAAAATTTTAGTTGCTTCGTTTGCATTGCGAAAATATAATGAAAAATCGAAAGCTTGTACCATTAGGACCTTTGATTCACCAGTATCTTTATATTCTGGAATAAAATTTCCAACTAACTCCTTTAAAGCATGAAATAGTTGATTAAATTTATACCTTCCTTTAAAATTTGCATCAAGTATGTCAGAAGTCAGGTCAAGGGTTTTAATTTCACTGCTATCTGATGCTGAAAGATTTAAACTATCAATTTTTAGGGTATCAGATTTTTCACTATACCTGGTTTTGTTTAATATAATGTCTCCATTAATATTATCTAATTTATTTCCAGAAAAGTGAACGGACATATTTGAGCTTAATGAACTTGAAACATCGCGCTTTATTAAGTTAAGGCGCGAAAGATGAGCATTAGACAAATTTGAATAGAAATCAAAGATAGGAAGTTCTTTGCTAAAATCAACAGTACCGACAAAATCCAACCCTACGTTTTCATCATTTATTTTTAAATTTCCTTTAAATTGTCTATTTGCAACATGACCATCTAGTATAATGTTTTTATAGTTATAACCGTTAATATCTATATCAGAAATGTTTCCATCTAAATCAGCATTGAATTTCTTAAAATAATGATTTAGAAGTAATAAAATATTTTCTTCACCAGCAGCAGTATAATTGTCGGGTATTTGAATAGTATTACCTTTAACACTTGCATTACAAGATATGAAACCCAGCAAAGGTTCTTGCTTTAGTATTTTTCCAATATTAAAGTTTGTGGTTGCAAGTTTTCCTGAATAGGAAGTTGTTTGAGTTTGCTTATTAAATTTCAAATTTATATCCGTTGATATATTACCAATGTTAGTTTGGAGGTTACCAAAGGCAACAAAATCATTGACAAAACCTGTAAACTTACCATTTAATTTAATAGTTCCTAATTCGGAAAGATTTTCAGGAAGCTCAATATAATGTTTATTATCAAATGGAGGTAGTTCAATTTTTTCCACATCTCTTTTATTAGTTTTAAATTCATCTAATGAAAGATCAATGAAAGTTTCATTAATATCAGGAAGTCCATCAATATTAATATTTCCTTTAAAATGAGTTACATCACCCAAACTTATATCTAACTGTTTACACCTCAATTTTGAAATATTCCCTCTTATATCTCCCGATATAATTATATATGTTTTTAATTGGTTGAATTCAGGAACAAAATATTTAATATCCTGAAATGAAATCAAACTCTTTTCAAATTTAGATTTTAAATTAATCTTATTCTCAAAATCATCAAAGCAAGCCAAACTATCATACATCATAGAATATTCTCCATATATATTACTATTTGGAGTTTTGATTCTCAGAGATTTAAAGCTAATACTATTTGATGAATATTTTATATCAGCGGAAAGTTCATTTAATATAAATCCGCTCTTATCAACAAAAGAAAGTCCTTTTAAATTAGATTTTATAGAATCGCCTTGAATCATAATATTATATAAATCTCCATAAATATTACTTATATGAAGATTATTGAAATTAATGCCATTTCTTCTCGTAGTATCATTTTCATCAATTAAACTAAAATTTACATTATTTAACTTAAGTTGTTTACAATTCATTAACAAACCAGACTTTGAAGTATCTTTCGGGTTATTTGATTTTAAAGCGTTCAGAATAAATTGAAGATTTAATTGCTCTTCCCCTTTATATTTTTTCAAATGTAAATCTGAATTTTCAAGTTCACAATAATTTAAATCAAATTTAGATTTATTAAGAACAAAATCTGAAATGCTAAATTTTATCTTTTTGGAGTATAGTAAAGTGTCCTTGTGCAAATCTTCCATATAAAACCCTTCAAGAATGACATTCTTAAAAAATGTTATATCAACGCCTTTAATTTCTATTTTGGTGTGAAGCTTACTAGAAAAGTAATTAGTAAATCGCTGTGTTAACCATGTTTGTACAATAGGAAGATGTAGTAATCCATATAATATCAAAATGATTCCAACGAAGCCAGATAAAACCCTAATCGTTATTTTACGTAGTTTTTTGATAACTTTGCACCAATTAAATTATAAATCTCTGTTCAAGCTGTAAAAATACTTACAATTATTGTACCTATTGCTATATTCTTTTAAATTATATCTATGAATCAAGACATTGTCATTTTAGGGATTGAATCCTCATGTGATGAAACAGCTGTTTCTATATCTAAAAATGGGGTTATTCTTTCTAATATTATTGCAGATCAAAAAATTCATCAAAATTATGGTGGAGTAATACCTGAAGCGGCATCAAGGGCACATCAAAAAAATATTATTCCTGTCGTTCTCAATGCTTTAAAAACAGCTAATATAAGTAAAAAACAAATTTCAGCTGTTGCATTTACCGTTGGTCCAGGATTATTAGGTTCATTATTGGTAGGTGCATCTTTTGCTAAATCTTTTGCTAGCGGGCTTAATATTCCACTTATTGAAGTTAATCACATGCATGCACATATTCTTGTCCATTTTATAAAAAAAAATGAAACTTCTATTTCAAATAATCAACCATCCTTTCCTTTTTTATGCCTTACTGTATCTGGAGGTCATACACAAATTGTTTTGGTAAATGACTTTTTCAAAATGAAAGTCATTGGAGAAACTATAGATGACGCTGCAGGAGAAGCATTTGATAAAATCGCTAAAAACTTGGGTTTATCTTATCCAGGGGGTCCATTAATTGATAAATTTGCTAAAGTTGGAGACCCATTACGTTTTCCGTTCACGCATCCTAATGTTTCGGGGTATAACTATAGTTTTAGCGGATTAAAAACTGCCGTTTTATATTTGATCAGGGCCGAATTAAAAAATAACAGTAATTACATTTTAGAAAATCTAAATGATATATGTGCATCAATTCAAAATACAATTGTAAACGTGCTTTTGATTAAACTTAAATATGCAAGTGAAGAATTAAAAATTAAAGAAATTGCAATAGCAGGTGGGGTTTCAGCAAATTCTCAACTAAGAAAAACACTATTGCAATATAAAGAAGAAAATGATTGGAATATATATTTACCTGAATTAATGTTTTGTTCAGATAATGCAGCAATGATAGCAAACGTAGGTTATTTAAAATTTCAAAATAAGGATTTTGCAGGTCAGAATGTAGTTGCAAAAGCCAGAGCAGAGTTTGCAAATTTGAATTCAAATTGATCCAAATTTTCTATTACTACTATATCATCTATTAAAATTTAAATTTCCTTATTTTTGCAAAGTTAAGAGTTAAAATAAATTATATAATGTCCCTATTAGACCTTATTTTATCACCTGTTTTTTTACTTTTGATTTATTTATCAAGTCGGTACCAGGTTAATAAGCATATTAATGATAAGCCTTACTACAAATATTATATTCCCGGATTACTTATAAAACTATTTGGTGGGTTTTGTGTTTGTCTAATTTATACTTTTTATTATAAGGGTGGAGATACAATAAATTTTTATCAATCTGATTTAGCAATGATAAACTTACTAAATAAATCACCACGAACTTTTATTTCAATTATGGGTGGAGATTTTAGTTCTGAAAATTATTTAATGTTTGATAATGATACTGGTTATCCACTATATTGGTTCGACCATCATACTTTTTTTGTTGTAAGAATTACTGCATTAATTTGTTTATTTGGATTAAAAAGTTATCTTGCAACAACTCTCTTGCTTACATGGTTTTGTTTTTCAGGCATTTGGAGATTATTTAGTTTGTTTTGTAAATTATTTCCATCTCTTCAAAGACAATTGGCAATCGCAATTTTCTATGTTCCATCTGTGGCATTTTGGGGTTCAGGATTATTAAAAGATACTATTACCCTTTCTGCAATTTGTTGGTTTACGTATTGCTTTTATAAGTGTTTTATCAAACGAGAATCTTTTCTTTGGAACTTTACTTATTTAATAATTTCTACTTATCTAATTTTATCAATTAAAGCTTATATACTATATTCTTTACTTCCTGGGGCATTTTTATGGATTACCTTCTCAAGTTTGGGGAATATCGAAAATAAAATTATTAGGGGATTTGTTGCACCATTTTTATTATTAGGTGGCTCTCTTTCTGTATTTCTTTTGTTACAGCAATTAAGCACAGATATGGGTAAGTTTAATATTAATTCAATTCTAGAAAGAGCCGTTATAACGCAACAAGATCTTGTTAAAGATTATTATGGAGGCACAACTTTTGACATCGGAAAATTCGAGCCAAACATTCCAAGCATGTTAGCAAAAGCTCCAATTGCTCTTATTTCAGGTTTTTTTAGGCCATTTCTTTGGGAATCAAATAATCC
>Ga0206937_10204_pt1 | contig 16664 bp, 14 predicted proteins | sample Alteio_BWOrgHeat_11_FD_152923 | JGI IMG/M metagenome (GOLD analysis project Ga0206937, IMG submission 152923) | Enriched cells from forest soil in Barre Woods Harvard Forest LTER site, Petersham, Massachusetts, United States -... | ecosystem: Environmental > Terrestrial > Soil > Temperate forest >... | reverse complement strand
TTATGGTTTAATCACGATATTAATTTCTTATTTTTGCCTCGTTATAAATTTCAGAATATACTTTTTCAAATACCGTACCAAAATTACAAATAATATTTAACATGGCAAAAGATTTACCTACAAGAGCAGAAAATTATTCTCAATGGTACCAGGATTTGGTTATAAAAGCAGATCTTGCCGAGAACTCAGATGTGAAAGGTTGTATGGTTATAAAACCTTATGGATACTCAATATGGGAGAAGATGCAGGCTGCTTTGGATAAAATGTTTAAGGAAACAGGACATTCAAATGCCTACTTCCCTTTATTTATTCCAAAATCATTTTTCAGCAAAGAGGCATCGCATGTTGATGGTTTCGCTAAAGAATGTGCTGTCGTTACACATTACCGTCTTAAAGCCTCCCCTGATGGAAAAGGTGTTATTGTAGATGAAACTGCAAAACTAGAAGAAGAATTAATTGTTCGCCCTACTTCAGAAACTATTATTTGGAATTCTTATAGAACATGGATTCAATCATATAGAGATTTACCACTTCTTATCAATCAATGGGCTAATGTAGTAAGGTGGGAAATGAGAACAAGATTGTTTTTAAGAACTACTGAGTTCCTATGGCAGGAAGGTCACACTGCTCATGCAACGCAAGAGGAAGCGATTGAAGAAGCACGTAAAATGTTGGATGTCTATACCGAATTTGCTCAAAATTTTATGGCATTACCTGTATTAAGAGGTACAAAAACTGCCAATGAACGATTTGCAGGAGCATTGGAAACCTATTGTATAGAAGCATTAATGCAGGATGGAAAAGCTTTACAAGCAGGCACCTCACATTTCTTAGGACAAAATTTTGCTAAAGCATTTGATGTTAAATATGCAACTAAAGAAGGCAAACAGGAATATGTATGGGCTACCTCTTGGGGAGTTTCTACAAGATTGATGGGAGCATTGGTAATGGCTCATTCTGATGACGATGGTTTGGTTCTTCCTCCAAAACTAGCACCAATTCAGGTTGTAATCATACCTATATATAAGAACGAGGAACAACTGGCTCTTGTTTCTGAAACTGCCCTTAAGATAAAAGCTGCGTTGGAATTGAAAGGAATTTCGGTAAAATACGATAACAGAGATACTCAAAAACCAGGTTGGAAATTTGCGGAATATGAATTTAAAGGTGTTCCTGTCAGAATTGCAATTGGTCCAAGAGATTTAGAAAATCAAACCGTTGAGGTAGCCAGAAGGGATACTAAAGAAAAATCAATATACCAGATAACAGACATTGATTTAAAGATTCAGCATTTATTAGACCAGATACAAGACAATATATATAAGAAGGCATTAGACTTTCAAAGTGAAAACACATTTGTTGCTGATAATTATGAAGAATTTAAGGAACTTATTGAAAAAGGAGGCTTTGTAAGTGCACACTGGGATGGAACAACTCAAACCGAGCTTAAGATAAAAGATGAGACAAAAGCAACAATTCAAATAATGATGACGGAGTTTATTATACTCCAAAAAATAATGATCAGCCGGCAAATAATTCGGGAGGTGGCGGAACAGATACTATTCCAAAAAACTCCCAATATAGTTCTCCTGACTATTCAAACGGAAATTATAATGGTGATGATTATGATGATTACGGTTACACTTCTAACCTGAGAAGGTTCTATGAACCTTATAACGGTTTCGGGTATTATGACCCATATTACGCTTATCCATATTCTTATGGTATTGGCTCGTATTGGGGAGGTTACTGGGGGTTAGGCATAGGTTTTTATAATCCATTCTGGTACGCTGGTTATTATGGATGGGGATACGGAGGTTTTTACGGTTGTTATGGATATCCGGGTTATTATGGGTTTGGATACGGATGCGCTTATGGCTGTGGTTATGGAGGTTACGGATATGGTTATGGTGAGTATGGGGGATATGGAAGGGGGTATTATTCACCCAGATCATCTTATGCTTCCAATGGTATTTACAGAAATGGAATATCTAATTCAGGACGTAGCATTGGTGAAAGATTTAATGGAGGTTCTAATATAACAGAAAGTCGCTATAGTTCTGGAAATAATAATAGATTAAGTTCCGAAAGAAACAACAGTCAATTTGCAAGTAATACAAGAAGTATAAGTAAAGTGACTGCTATCAGTTCAAATGGAAGTAACATTTCTTCTGCCAGAGCTCATGTAAATTCAAATTACGCAAGAAATAATGTTAATGGAAACAGAGGTTATCAGAATGGGAATTCTTCATATCAGGGACAACGTAACAATAGCAATGTAAACCGAAACAGTTCATTACAAAACACTAACAGACAAGTTAGTCCAAACTATCAGCAACCTTCAAGAGGAAACAGCATTCAGGGAAACCGAAATGCCCAGGCACAAAGAAGTAATGGGAACTCTTCTTCCCGTTCAGGTTCCTACAATAGACCAAGCGGATATTCTTCAGGATATTCTCATTCTTATGGAAGAGTTCAATCTAATGGAGGGGGAGCAGGAAGAATGAGTTCAGGAGCATCAGGCCATTTTTCAGCACCCTCATCTTCTTCACATTCAAGTTCATTAGGTGGCGGAGCATCCAGAGGTAGTAGCGGAAGTTCAGGTGGCGGGCATTCTTCATCCGGAAGCAGTGGTGGAGGCGGACATTCAGGTGGCGGAGGTCACCGATAAGAAAGAAATCTATACAATCTTAATCTATTAAATATGAGAAAGTTAATATTAGTATTGACTATAGGAATGCTATGCTCATTCCAGTCAAAAGCACAGACAGATGTTGATGCATTGCGCTATTCGCAAATATTCCCGGGAGGAACTGCAAGAGCAATGGCTATGGGCGATGCATTCGGGGCTTTAGGCGGTGACTTTTCCTGCCTTAGTATGAATCCTGCCGGTATTGGTTTATACAGGAGAAATGAATTCACATTTACACCATCCATTTTGGATATGAGAACAAGTTCCTCATACCTAGGACAGGGCGTAGATGATTCCAAGTATAACTTTAATATCAGCAATGTAGGTTATGTTTCTAATCATCCTGTTATGGGAGCTAATCCTGATGGGTGGCAGAACTGGGATTTCGGAATTGGATATAACAGAACCAACAATTTTAATTCAAACATTACCTTCACCGGGATTAATAATAACAATTCATTATTAGATTATTTCGTTCAACAAGCAAGCGGAACCACACCGGGTAATTTACAAAACTCTTTCCCTTTTGATGCAGGACTTGCATACAATGCATTCCTGATTAACCCGAATGGTAATGATAGTGCTAATTATTCCAGCGTTTTGCCCAATCATGGAGAAAAGCAAACAATGATCATTAATACCACCGGTTCAATGGGTGAAATGGTTATATCTTTAGGTGGAAATTATGGAAATAAATTGTATTTCGGAGCAACTGTTGGTATTGACTTCCTGAACTATAATGAAAACTCTTTATATTCTGAAACTAATCAGCATGATACAGTTCCGGGCTTTAAAGATTATAGTTTAAACAGAACCTTGAACACAACAGGGACAGGTATTAATCTCAAGATGGGAATGATTTATCGCGCTAATGATTTCATTCGTTTTGGATTGGCAGTTCATACTCCCACTTTCTATACGATGCATGATGATTATAGCGCCACAATAACGTCCCACTTTGATACTATGACTTATGCTCCTCCTACTTCTTCCGGTTCATTTGATTATAATCTCACAACTCCCCTCAGATTAATCGGCAGTTTAGCTTTTATTGTTGGACAACATGGTGTTATAAGCGGAGATTATGAGTTTGTAGATTATTCGTCTGGAATGTTAGCTGATAACACTAACGATTTCGCTAATGTTAACCAAACTATTCAACAAAAATATACTGCTGCTTCAAATATCCGTTTAGGTACTGAATGGAGATTTGGCGGAATTAGTCTTCGTGCCGGATATTCTCTTTATGGTAGCCCGTTTGCCGGAACTTCAACCCCTCCTAATGGTGCAAATTTGAGTACAACAAATTACAGTTTTGGAATTGGTGTTAAAGACAGAGGATTATCCTTAGATTTCGGATATATTTATTCCATGTCTAAGCAATATTATCAACCCTACTCATTAACAGGGCAAACTGTTGATGGTTCAACAAATTCATTACAAAACAACATTTTTGTAATGACAATAGGATATAGATTCAGATCATAAAGTTTAAAGTTTTTTACTAAAGAATGACCTGGTTTTCAGCATCCGGGTCATTCTTTTTTAATGCGTATTTACCTTACCAATTTTCAATCCTAATTCCCAACTGGTTTCTTTAATAGCATCAGGTTCTCCCCATGCTTTCATTAATTCAGGAAGAATTATTTCAATAGGATTTGAATTATGAGCAGCAATATACTTTTGCACTGAAGACCATGAATTCAAATAATTGACCATTTGATTTAAATTCCAATTAACTCTGCAATAGAATTTGGGCGTTTCTATAATCTCAAAAGGGAAAGGCAAATCAGCATAGTTATTCCAAACAAACCTCCTTTCAGGAGGCCAATAATCTTTTAAAGTTTCAGTTGCGAAATGGTGGATAATAGTATCAATAGAATCATTTGTTTTTGAAAAGGCATAACACCATGCAGCTATTATTCCTCCATTTTTAAGTATTCTTTTTGCTTCAGGATAAAACTTATCATGATTAAACCAATGAATAGCGGTTGCCACTGTTATAAGGTCAACTGAGTTGCTTTCCAATCCGCTATTTTCTGCCGTCGCAACTTTGTATTCAATCTTTTGGTTAGTGAAAGCATTATTAATTTGTTCTTTACTTCCATCTGTTGCAATGACTCTGTCAAAATATTTTGCAAGAGATATTGCAGCTTGCCCATTACCTGTTCCAACATCCCATGCAAGCTCTTTAGAAGGACTTAAAGAAACAAGATACTCAAACAAATCATCAGGATAGCGAGGGCGCGATTGTGCATATATATCAGCTTGTTCGGAGAAATAGTCTTTAAAATTCATTTAGTTTTATATATTACAGGTTTTCTTTAATAATTCATCTTTTACTTTACCAAACCATTCCTCTTTCAAAATGCTTAATACAATACTATCTCTCCTTGTTTCATCAGTTTTCAAGGCATTACTTCTAAGCACTCCTTCAACAATACATCCTATGCTTTTCATTGCTGCAATACTTTTTTCATTGTTGTTATCTGCCCTGAATTCAACCCTTTCCATTTGCATATTATCAAAAGCAAAATCTAAAAGCAGGTACTTGCAATGCTTGTTCAATCCCGTTCCCTGAAATTGTTTTCCATACCATGTAAACCCTAATTGAAGCGTTTTGTTTACCAATTGAATATCATAAAACCTGGTGCTTCCTGCGTATTTATTCTTTCGTTTATCATAAACAATAAACGGATATTCTTTAACAGCTTCTTTTGCTTCCAATGAGGAATCTATATATGTTCTTAATCCTTCTTTTCCAACTATCGGGATAACGGAATACTTCCACAATTCTGGTTCATCAATAGCAAAATCAACAAGATTATAATAGTCATTAGTGGGCAGTGGGCGAAGCAAAACAGCATCATCTTCTAAAATATACTCTTTTGAAAAGTCAAATAATTCATCGATTTCATTCATCCAGCAAATCTAATAAATAATTATTCGAGTTTTTATATTTGTACCGAAAAATAATTAAATTTCACATTACAAATCGATGATAGCCATAAGAATTTTTTTGTGTAGTTTTACATCCATGAATAAAATAAATCCTTTTATAATAAATCTAATATCATGAGTGCAGTAATCGTTAAAATTCTTGAGTCATCTTATATTACCCATGATGTAAAACGTTTCGCAGTTGAAAAGCCCGATGGATATGATTATGAACCTGGTCAGGGAGCAGATCTTTCCATCAATCTTTCGGGTTGGAAAGATAAGCGAAATCCTTTTACATTTACAGGTTATAAAGATGCTGATTACCTTGAATTCATGATTAAGATTTATAATGATCATCAAGGAGTAACAAACAAACTTGGGAAGATGAATTCAGGGGAATTGATTTTACATGAAGTGTTCGGTTCTATTACTTATAAAGGCCCAGGAGTTTTTATTGCTGCAGGATCCGGAGTAACCCCATTCATCGCCATCTTGCGAAACTTATATAAGGTAAATAATTTAAAAAAATGCAAACTTATTCTCTCCAATAAAACTTCTGAAGATGTGATATTAGATGATGAATTAACTAAGATGCTAAAAGGTAATTTCATTAAGATATTTACTCGCGAAAACAATATCGGGTTCATGGAGAAAAGAGTTGATGAAAACTTTCTTATCAATACAATCAAGGATTTCGGACAGAATTTTTACGTCTGCGGACCTGATGCTTTTGTAAAAGATGTTTCATCAATCCTTGTCAAACTCGGTGCAAGTCAGGAAGATTTAGTAATTGAAAAATAGTCTTTTACTTTGCACTTCATTTTACTTTTTAATTTCCGATAATTAATGAAGAATTATGATGCTGTGATTATTGGTGGCGGTGCTTGTGGTTTGATGTGCGCAGTGCAGGCAGGATTGCTTGGAAAGCATACCATAATTCTTGAAAAAAACGATCGTGTTGGTGCAAAGATTTTAATCTCTGGCGGAGGGAGATGCAACTATACAAATCTTTATTCTACCAATGCAAATTTCATTTCTGAAAATAAACATTTCAGCAAATCTGCTTTCTCTCAATGGTCTGTAGAGGATACAATTAATTTCTTTCAAACCTATGGAATAGAAGGGCATGAGAAGACATTAGGACAATTATTCCCGACAACGAATAATGCAAAAGATGTGGTGAAAGTTTTTGAAGATTTATGTGCCGAAACTTACCAGGATATTGTTTGCAATGCAAATGTAAAAGATGTAGTTAAGTTAGCTGATGGAAACTTCAAAATCATTTATGAATCAGATGGAATAAAGAATGAAATCAATTCATCAAAAGTTGTGGTTGCCTCAGGTGGCTTGCCGATTCCTAAGATGGGCGCAACTGATTTAGGATTAAGAATTGCAAAACATTTTGGATTAAATATAACAGAAACAGCACCAGCACTTGTTCCCTTAATCATTACCGGAAAAGATGCAAAGTGGTATGCAAAACTTGCTGGAAATACAATATTCTCACGTGTTTATAATGAAAGGATTAGTTTTGAGGAGAATATTTTATTCACACATTGGGGTTTGAGTGGTCCTGCAATCCTACAAATATCATCTTATTGGAGAGCTGGAGAAATCATAACAATTGATTTATTTCCGCACAGCTCCATCATCGCATTAATACAATCAAAACGATTGGAAAACGGAAAACAAATGCTGCTAAATTTCTTATCTCATATCTTTACAAAGAAATTTGCTGAGGCATTATCAGACTTTCTTCCGGTAAATAAAAACCTTGCATCATTAACAAAAGAAGATCTCGAAATGATTGATAAATTCATTCATCACTTTAGTGTAAAACCTTCGGGAGACAAGGGCTACGATAAAGCTGAAGTGATGCGAGGTGGCGTTGATACTGATGAACTCTCGTCAAAAACATTAGAAGCAAAAAAAGTGAAAGGTCTTTTTTTTGGTGGCGAATGTGTTGATGTTACAGGTTGGTTGGGAGGATATAACTTCCAATGGGCTTGGGCAAGCGGATATGTTATTGCTCAGAATATTTAAGAATAATTGGACTAAATAATTGATTCCTCTACCGTATCTGCAATAGCTTTCAGTCTATCTGATTGAAATGATTCAATTCCTTTAACATTCATCTTCGCAATACTCAGCATAGCTTTAGCAACATCCGACGCCTCTATTGCTTTATATTTTTTTAAGGACCCAACAAAAATAAATGCCAATGCTTTAAATAATCTCTTTGCATCCAATTCGCCTGGTCTTCGCTCTTTTCTGTTTCCAAGAAGCATAGACGGTTGTAATATTTTCAATGATTCAAAAGATAATTCCTTGAGTTTATTTTCAATTTCTCCTTTTACTCTGTTGTAATAAATTGAAGATTTCAAGTTCGCTCCCATCGCAGAAACAATCAGAAATTGTTTGGCATTCATCAGCAATGAAACCTTCGCCAATTCATAGCAATAAGTGAAATCAACTTTGTAAAATGCCTCCTTACTTCCTGCAGTTGCCATGGTGGTTCCAAGACAACAAAATACATCATCAACATGCTGAACATGTAATGACAATTCATGCAATTTATCGAAATCAATCACAATGTTTTTTGCTTTAGGATGGCTGATTGATAAGGGTTTACGGGTTACCAAGACGACTGATGTATAGGTATCATCATTCATCAATAGTTGCAGAACTTCATTACCGATTAATCCTGTAGCTCCGGCAAGCAATGCTGTTTTTGATGTTGTATTATTCATGATATTAAACTTACAATTATTTGAAAGGAGAATCCTTTTCTTTTGCGATGTGCTTATAAACCATCTTATCTAAAATAGCTGGAATAAAATTATTTAAGAACACCGTTAATCGCCCGGTAGTAGTCAATATTAAATCGCGTTTACGTTTCTTTACAGCTAATAATATTCTGTTTGCAACTTCTTCTGCAGACATCATTTTATCTTCATCTCTTGGCGATTCACCTTGTTGTTTTCCATCTTTAGCTAAAGCAGTATTTCTGATGTTTGATGTTGTATAACCAGGGCATGCAACCAATACATGCAAGCCGTTCGGAATATTTTCGGTGCGAACTGTTTCTAAAAAACCTTCCATGGCAAACTTCGATGCAGAGTATCCTGTTCTGCCCGGTAATCCTTTCTTTCCGGCGATTGAAGATATTCCAACCAAAGAACCTTTTGATGAAATTAAATATGGTAAAGCATACTTCGAACAATAGACAGTGCCCCATAAGTTCACATCCATCAAGCGTTTCAGCACATTCAAATCCACATCTGCAAAAAGAGCACGCATTGAAATCCCTGCATTGCAAATCATTACATCTATCTTACCAAAGTGCGAAACAGTTGATTCTATCAGGTGTTTGCAATCTTCTTCTTTAGTAACATCGGTAATTACGGAGAGCACTCCCCTACCCTTCCCTTTTAAAATAGTTTCTACTTCTTTTAATTTATCACCATCTCGTGCAGCAAGAACAACTTTTGCACCTGCATCCGAGAATGCGATGGCACAAGCCTTTCCAATGCCTGATGATGCCCCTGTGATGATTACTACTTTATCTTTCATTTTCTAAAATTGTGGCAAGCATTGATCTAACTTTTCTTTGCTTTAATTTACCTTTATTATTGTTTCCAAACGCTCATTCATTGCCTCCCAACTAAAGTTTATTTTCACAAAATCTAATGCATTATCCGCGATTAATTTGCCTTTATCAGGGTTATCTAATAACGAAAAAATATGAGAAGCATAATCCTTTGGATTCTCTGCAACTAAAATGTGGGTATCAGGAGTTGCATGAATAGCATTGTTTGCGAGAACCGACGTAATTACAGGGATTCCCATAGCCATTGCCTGCAATAGTTTATTCTGCAAACCAATACTCAATTGCATAGGTGCAACAAGCATTTTCGATTCAGCAAAACTTTCTCGGATATCATCTACCCAACCACTTACAATTACATTTTTTGATTGTAATGATAGAACTTTCTTGGATGGATCAGCGCCTGAAATCAATACTTTCAGGTTTGGATGAGTTGGAAGTAATAATGGGAGAATCTCATCTACTAAATATACAGCACTATCTACATTTGGAGGGTAAGACATGTTTCCACTGAAGAGAATATCATATTGTTTTTCTATCTCAACAGGGAAAAAGAAATCAGTATCCACGCCATTTGGAATTACTGTAATCTTTTCTTTATCGGGATGTGGAATATGGCTTCTATCTTGCTCCGAGATGATGGTTTTGTATGTGAAATCATCAAAGACATCATGCTCATATTTCAGCAAACGTATGTATTCCATGTTGAAGATTGGCTTTAGATAAAAGGGAACTTTCTCTATTCTTCGCTCAACACCCTTCGAGAAGACATCCATGTAATCTATCAGTTTCGGGATGTCTTTTATTTCTCTCACATATTCTGCTGTGCGAATCAATTGGCAGTAAATCAAATCGGGGGCGAACTTTTTTATATCCTGCATCATCACTTTCTTAATCCAACCGTTATAAAAGTATCCGACCTGCATCGGGAGCTTGCTGAAGAAGGCGCTGATGAGGTTCTTGATGATGTCTTTCTTCTTGAAATGATAAAATTTAATGGCTTTGCAATAGGGTTTCAATTCATCTAATGCTTTTGGATGAAATGGTGCATCATTTAGGGCAAAGAGAAAGATGTCATTGTGTTTGGACAATTCTTTTATCTGATGGAAAGCGCGCAACTTATCACCCTTTTCAAGAGGATAGGGAACGCGCGACAGGATAACAAATATCTTCATCAGTTAAATGGTAATCAGTACTGCAAATTAACGAATAAGAGTTTGATAAAACGAATTCAATTCGCTGCCGATTGCTTTGTTATTGTAATGTTGATGAATCAAGGCTTTTGCATCCATGCCGATGTTATCGCATAGCTCGCGGTTGTTGATGCAGAGGGAGATCATCTCTATAAATTCTTCGGGGGTGTTTGCAATCAGGATGTTTTTCATGTGGGTATATTGAATGCCTTCTGCGCCAATGCTTGTGGAGATGACAGTTTTGCCAAGAGCCATCGCTTCTATTATCTTCACACGCATTCCACCGCCGGATTTGAGGGGGCAAATCATGATGTCTTTAGTGTTTATCCAGGTCTTTGCATCGGTTACTTCATTGGAGACATGAATTCCAGGGATGGTGCCCTTCAATAGTCTTTCGGGCATTCCTCTTCCTCCGATATAGAACTCTAAATCATTGAATTGATTGTGTAAATCATTCCAGACAGTGGAGAGAAACCAATCTATGGCTTCCATATTCGGCATCCAGTTCATGGAACCGAGATGGAAGAGGATGGGATACTTATTGTGATGCACAGGAAGATCGAACGTATCGACATCAATGCCAATGGGTGTTACATGAATCGGAATGTGGCAACCTATTTCCGCGAACAATTGTTTATCTTCTTTGGTGATTGCAACTATTGCATCGAAGCTGTTTACTATATTACATTCATAGTGTTTCAATCTTCGGGTTAAGAGGCTGATATATGATTTCTTGATGCCGTTTTGAAGTCCGTCAGTGATGCGTTGCCAGATGAGGTACTCCAGGTTATGGGCGCGATAGACGATTTTTGCTTTTGAATGCTTGCGGATGCAATTGATGTATGGAGTAACGTAGAGGCTTTCCATTTGAATGACATCGAAGCGTTCTTTTTGCAGGAGTTCTGTCAGTTTTTTCTCGAAGGCTTTTGATTGAAACCTTTCGATGTTATAGGATTTATTGGTGAAGAGATTGAAAAAGGCAGCTAATGGGCTGATTTTGGTATTTACATTTACTGTTTCCCATTGTGCTAATGCCTTTATATCGGGAGGAAGTGAGTTTATATCGAAGTGATGCTTGGGAGTATTGATGGAGAGGACAAATACCTCGTTCCCAGCCTCTTTTAAACTGCGCGTGAGAGCTAACATGGCAATTGAACCACCATTATCGGGAGGGTAAGGAACGCGGAGGCAAAGCTGAAGGACTTTCATTGGGGCAAAGATAGCGAGAATTGAGGGATTAATGTGGGAATTTACAATGTACGATTTGAGATTTACGATTGAGGATTGAAAATAGGAGATGAGTGGAAGTAAAATTGGATTTTCAGGCGAATTTTTCGAAAAATAAATGGTTAAGTGCTTGATTGTGAATATTAATTTTTCATAGAGTTTCAATATTGGAGCGTTTAGAAGTAATATTGGAGTGTTTAGAAATACCATTGGAATGTTCAGACATAGCCTTGGTGAGTTTAGGCACAGGACTGGAAGGTTTAGGAGCAGCATTGGAAGGTATAGAAGCACTGCTGAAATGTTTAGGTGCACTATTTGGATGTTTAGGCGCACTGCTGCCATGTGCAGGCGCAGAATTGGGGTGTTGAGTATTAATATTGTTATGTTGAGCGACGCTATTGGAGGGTAAAGATTTGAGGATTTTTTGTTGAGGATTGGGAATACGGAGTTAAAAATGAAAATTGTGATGGTTTTGAGTGAAAATGCAGGAGATTTTGAGTGTTTTACCTGAGTATTCTGGCTGATTGTTTTGACTTGTTATATATTATAGTTAATATTACAGAGTAATTACATGAAAATTAATTGTTTACCAGCATGGCATAAGAAAATAAAACCACCGAAAACAAAAACAGTGTAAAAGATTTCCTGAACAAGTGGTGCAAAAATGTGGGGAACAGCCATCATAGAATCTCATATTTGTGGTTATTCGTGGTGAACGTTGAGTTACGAGCGTGCGTTGGGCGATTGATGGCAGGATTTGAATTCGGGGAGATGAACCTTGCAGACTGCGCCCGATGTTGACATTTTTTCTGCCAGCATAAGGGTAACCATAAGGATTACCCCTACATTGGCAGAAAAAATGGCTGCAGCGGGACTGAACTTGCCAGCGAGCGATAAAGAACTCGCCCAAAATTTAATTATGCTATTCTTTCAACGAAATACATATCAACTTCGCCGATATGTTTGGCATGAATCTTACCTCGTGGAATACAATTAAATTTATCTTTTACATGCTTATATGTGGAACCAGATATATTGATTTTGCCTACTTCTCCGCTGGTTTCCATTCGTGAGGCGGTGTTTACGGTTTCACCCCATATATCGTAAGCAAACTTTTTAACACCTACTATTCCGGCTACTACCGGACCTGTGTTTATTCCAATTCTGATTTCAAATGGAGTTTGTCCTTTTTGTTCCCTTTCCATTTTATAATTAAGCATAAAATCTCTTATTTCGATGGCTGCGTTAACTACATCTTCGGCATGGGAATCGTTCTTAGAAGGCAAACCTCCGGCGCACATATAGGCATCGCCGATGGTTTTAATCTTTTCTATTCGATGCTTGTGAATAATATTATCGAAAGCGGAAAAACAATAATCAATCTCGGCAACTAAATTATCAGGAGACATTGTTTCGCTGATTTTAGTGAAGTTTTTAAAGTCGGTAAACAACACGGTAACCTGTTCATAATTTTTTGCTTTTGAATGACCGGTTTCTTTTAATTCTTCGGCAATATCTATGGGAAGAATATTGAGCAATAAAGAATCGCTCCTTCCTTTTTCTTTCGTAATTTTTTTCTTTTGTCTGAAAAGGAAAAATGAAAAACAGAGAACTATAATCAACCCAAGAATGAATGCATATTTTTGCTGCCGTTGTTTTTTTAATTCGATAGCGGCAATTGCATCTGTTTTTTCCTGATCGAATTTGAGTTGCATTTGGGTAATGCTTTTTGCTTTTTCATTATTGAAAACAGAATCTTTATTGTTTGTGAAATTTTTATAACTCTCTAAGGCGCCTTTATAATCTCCCAGGGATGCCTGCACTTCGCTATAATCTTTATATGAATTTTTTAAATCCATGAGGGCACCAATATCCTTCTGAATGGTAATTGCACTGTCTAAATATTTTTTTGATTCCTGAAGCGCTTTTATTTTATCGCCTGCAAAAAACTTATTCAATGCTTGTTTATTGCTGTCGGAAGAAATCTTTAAATAAGCATTTCCTATATTTCCGAAGTTTGTTTCTATTCCATTTTTATTGCCAAATTCTTCCTGAATCTTTAATGCTTCAAAATCATATTCCAAAGCTTTGGAGTAATCGTTTTTCTTGCTGAATGCGGTTCCGATATTTCCAAGATTTAATGCCAAACTTCTTTTATCGTTTAATTCTTCATTCATCTTAAGTGCCTTAAAATGATAATCCAAGGCTTTATCGAAATCTGATTTATCGGAATAAACAAGTCCTATATTGCCCAGTATTCCGGCAATACCAACTTTATTTTTTAATTCATCATATATTTTTAGAGACTTGTTGAAATTTTCTAAAGCATTCGCGGAATCAGATTGATTTCGATATACTAATCCGATATTGTTATAGTTCTTTGCCATTTCGGCTTTATCGCCTAATTCTTCATTTATCTTTAAGGCAATAAAATAATATTTGAGCGCATCGGGATAATCTGATTTAGCCCAATAATTAATTCCTATTTTACTGTTTGCATTAGCAATTCCCTTTTTCCATTTGATAGATTCGGCAAGTTCTAATGCTTCTTTTCCGTACTTAATTCCCTCATCAGGATTTATACTGTAATTAGTAAAACAAAGGTCGATAAGTAACTTTACTTTATTGGAATCGTTTTTCGCTTCGCGTAATTTAAGGGATAAAGAATCAATTCGTTCGCGACCTTGTTTTTGGGCAAAGGAGGAATAATTAATCAAGAAAGAAAAAGTGAAAAGAAAGAAAAACTGTTTCATTGTTGAATTAATAATACCTAATATCTGATAGGTTTTAATTCTTCATGATAACTAACTTTCCTTTTGCGGAAATTCCTTTATCGGATATCAGATGCCAATAATAAATTCCATTTGTCAATTCTGAAAGGTTAATTGTTGATGCAGTTGAATTAGATAGTGTCTGATTATAAAGTTCGTTGCCAAGGACATCATTTATTTGTAAGTAGTAAGTCATATTTTGCAAATTAGACAAAGAGAAAATTCCGTTAGTTGGATTGGGAAAAACATTTATTTCAGAAGTTTTATATGTTTCATTTATTCCATTAGGCAAACTGTATTTTGCGATATAATTTGCAGAACCGCTGCCAGCAATTGTAAATAATCCTCCTGCATAAAGTTCGGAATTATAACCAGACAATGACAGAACAGTATCATTCATTCCTGTTCCGAGAGAGTACCAAGTTGCGCCATCCCATTGAGAAATATAATTTGTATAGGTTCCTCCTGAAATGGTGAAAGCTCCACCGGCAAAAAGAAATCCACCGAAACTATCTAAGGCATATACATAATTATTCATGCCAGTTCCTACTGAATCCCATGTAGTTCCATTCCATACTGCTATATAATTTGCGGGGTTACCTCCTGCTGTTGTGAATGCACCACCTGCATAAAGCATTCCGTTATAAACAGTTAATGCATTAACCGTATTATTCAATCCTGTGGCAACAGAATCCCAAGTCGCTCCATTCCATCTGGCAATATAATTTGAAGCATTTCCTCCAGCCATTGTGAAGTTTCCTCCTGCATAAAGCTCATTATTATATACCACCAAAGCATTGACATCACCATTCATTCCACTGCCTAAAGGTGACCAGTTTGTTCCGTCCCATTGTGCAATATGATTTGCCTGACCGATACCTGCTGTATCGAACGAACCACCTGCATAGAGGAGTGCATTATATTCAGAGTAGGTATTTATATTGTTGTTCATTCCTGGACCTACAGTACCCCAGACAGAACCATTCCAGGTTGAGGCAAACTTCATAGGATTGCCACCACATAGGGTGAAAGCACCTCCTGTAAACAGCACTCCGCTATGAGGGGCTAATGCATTAACATTATTGTTCATCCCTACACCTCCAGGCGAAGACCAAGTTGCACCATCCCATTTGGCAAAGAAATTTGCGTTGTTTCCGCCAGCAGTGGTAAATTGACCTCCGGTAAAAAGTTTATTATTAAAAACGGTTAGGGAGGTTACCGGGGCATTTGTACCAACTCCGACGGCTGACCAAGTTTGTGATTTGGCATTTAAGCCAATAAAAAAGACAAATGCAAATAGTAATAGTATATTTCTTTTCATGAGTTAATAATTTAGTGTTGTTTATGAATCGGTGGCGAAGGTAATGATAATTTCAATCTAATCAGCTTTTAATTTAGATTACTTGAGCATCCTTTCAAAAACATCGGGCAACTGAAATGGCAAAAGGCTTTTAGCTACAATTTTGTTGTTTGAATCGAGTATGAATAGACCGGGTGTATTAAATATATGATACTTGAGGTAAAACTTGCTATCATAATTCGGGTCAATGACATTAATGCAATCAAGCTTAAATTTTTTGATGAAATCGTGCCATTTATTATAATCACGTTCGACATTAAGTGCATATATCTCCAGACCTTTTGATTTCCATTCTGAATATAATTTCATCAATTCAGGAGTTTCTTTTATGCAATGTTCGCAATCAGGATTATAAAGATAAACTATTTTGATAGGTTTTTTAATACTGTAAAGATTGACGTATTCTCCCTTTTCATTTTTGCAGTTTAAATCCTGCCCTGTCTCGCCCAATAAACTTGGTCTCATTAAATCAGATTGTGCACGAATTCGCACAACGCTAACTGAATCAGACCAGTAAGCTTTCTTTAAAGTCAGGTAATTATCAACAACATAGCAGAATATTTTCTCTCCTCCCATAACCGTGGATTCCTTATATGTCATGGCAATGTAATTAGTAGTAAAATTAAAAAGCACTGAATCTCCTTTATCAACTTTATCCATTATAAATTTAACACCTTTCAAAATAGAATCTGCTCGCTGAGGAAAAAGATTTGTCAGATAGTTATTCAATTTATTGTAAAAGACGGGAGTTCTGACCATACGTTCATCATTAAAATCATAATTATCCCAGAATTGATTTCGATATAATTGCAATTGTAAAGCTGTATCAAGATCGCCATTAGGTTTTTTAGGTTCCTGAATAACCGGGTTTTGC
>Ga0206937_10202_pt1 | contig 16851 bp, 9 predicted proteins | sample Alteio_BWOrgHeat_11_FD_152923 | JGI IMG/M metagenome (GOLD analysis project Ga0206937, IMG submission 152923) | Enriched cells from forest soil in Barre Woods Harvard Forest LTER site, Petersham, Massachusetts, United States -... | ecosystem: Environmental > Terrestrial > Soil > Temperate forest >... | reverse complement strand
CCGACTGGAATTCTAAGATCGAAGTTCATAGGTGTTTCTTTCTAAGCGAAGATGATGTTCAGGACGAGTGTCAGCGCGAGGATGATGATCCCGAGAATGGCCGGCTTCTGATACCACGGCTCGTCCCCGGATTTCGGTTTTGGAGTCAGCGAATAGACCAGCCCGACAAGTTCCTCATCCGTCTTGGTGCGTTTGGTCACGAGGGAAATGACAAGCGTCAGCATGAAACACGATGTCCATGCCACGATCGCCATCCAGAAGTTCTGTCCCATCTCGCTGTGGAAGATGAATTTCGGCGAGATCCAGGCCCCCTTGATTCCAGGTGTTCCAAGTTCCGTGATCGACAGACCGTGGAAGATGGCCGCGCTCACCGTGCCGCCGAGCAGACCGTAAAAAGCCCCGTGGCCTGTCGTCCGTTTCCAGAACATGCCAAGCAGGAATGTGGCAAAAAGCGGAGCGTTCACAAACCCGAACACGAGCTGGAGCATGTCCATGATGTTATTGAAATTCGAGGCTAGGATGGCCGCCAGAATGCTCATGATAATGCCGAACACCGTGGCCCAGCGTCCCATCCAGAGATAATGATTGTCGGACTTATCCTTTGCGATGTAGCTCTGGTAGATGTCGTAGGTCCACACGGTGTTGAACGCGGTGACGTTTCCCGCCATGCCGGACATGAAGGAAGCCATCAAGGCGGTGAACCCGATGCCGAGCAATCCCGTGGGGAAATACTTCGCGAGCATGACGGGGATCGTCATGTTGTAGTCAGGCGTGCCATCGGCGCTCAACGGCAGGAATTTACCACCGGAAGCGTGATGCATGGCGATGGCGATCATGCCGGGCAAAATGACGAGCGCTGGGAAAAGCATTTTCGGGATCGCGGCAATGAGCGGGGTGCGTCGCGCAGCCGACATGGAATTGGCAGCCATGGCGCGCTGCACCACGAGAAAGTCCGTACACCAGTAACCGAAGGAGAGCACAAAGCCGAGACCCAGCACCATGACCACCCAGTTGATGCCCATGGGATTGTCCAGCGCTCCTCCCATGTGAGCCCAGGAATGGGCCCATGTGCCCGGGGCAAAATGCTGTTCCACTGCGATCGGGACGAGTTTTTCCTTCAATGCGGCCCAGCCACCGACGTCTTTGAGACCGAGAAAAACCAGCGGGGCGAAGCCGAGGACGATCATGAAAAACTGCAGCACCTCGTTGTAAATGGCCGAGGTCAGTCCCCCGAGGAAGATATAGACCAGCACGATGAATGCGGAGACAAAGATGCAGGTCCAGTAATTCCAATGCACGAGTGTCTCAAGAAGCTTGGCCAGCGCATAGAGAGAGATGCCGGAGGAGAAAATGGTCATCACCGCGAAGGAGATCGCGTTGAAGCCGCGGGTTTTTTCGTCGAAGCGGAGCTTGAGGTACTCAGGCACGGAGCGGGCTTTTGAGCCGTAGTAGAAGGGCATCATGAAGATGGCCAGGAAGACCATCGCGGGAATGGCGCCCACCCAATAGAAGTGGCTGGTCATGATTCCGTATTTGGCGCCCGAGGCCGCCATGCCGATAACTTCCTGGGCGCCGAGATTGGCGGAGAGGAAGGCGAGGCCTGTGACCCATGCAGGGATGGAGCGGCCGGATGTTAAAAAGGATGAGCCTCCTTTCATGAATCGCTTCAAGGCAAAGCCGATGCCAAGCACAAACATGAAATAAATGATGAGGATTGCGTAATCGACCGGGGAGAGATGGATACTGATCATGACGGCTTATATTATTGAGGTATTTCCAATATTAAGTCGATATATTTATTCTTTTACAACGATACCTTATAGCGTTTTTGCTTTAATTTTATTCATTTGGGAGTCGGATAACCGCCACAGGCGGCAGTTTCAGGTTTCTGGTTCAAGGTTCAAAGTTCTGCCCCCGTCGGCTTGCTTGGAATGATTTCATTTTTTTATCTTTGATTTGCTTGGATTAGATTGGATTACTCTGGGGAATCTGCGGGTTTCAAGTTGGAGAAGAAAGGGGTTCGTCCACATATTATTTGGCTTAAAAATGGGTTCGTTTGGGTTCGTTTTTTTGGTCTCTACAGAGTAAAATTGGGTTCGTTCGGCAAAAAATGATGTTTTTGGAAGAGACTTATGGGCACTCCCGGAAACTCAATCTTGATGGTCCTATTCTCTCGAGCAACGAAAAGTTTTTGGAATGAGGTTGCTGTTTAGTGGCGGTTGCTGGATTGGGTTGGAAGTTTTTTTGTGGTTTTTGTGGGTGTGTGACGCGGATTACGCTGCAACAGGCCGGGTGTAACGGATTGCGAGGCGCTTGATCTGCTCAAAGCGCAGCATGTTATACACAAGGTTTGTGAGCTTGATGCAGGCGTCGTTGCGCTTCATTCCGATGCATCTTTGTCGCAGCGCCCTCATACTGCCAGTCATTTGCGCAAACACATGCTCGACGCGCGAGCGCACGCGGGACTTTTCCCGGTTGCTGTCCCTCTGTTCCTGGGTGAGTGCCGCTGTCCGCGTCCCCTGCTCGCAGATTTGCGCCTCCACCTGCCTGTCTGCCAGCTCTGAGGCGATCTTCGCGCTGCTGTAGGCACTGTCGGCATATACCACACGGTCCCCTTCTTTGATCAGGCCTTGGACAGGCTGGCTGTCATGCACGTTCGCAGGGGTGGTGACTCCTCCAAGGATGAGCTTGTCCGCCACATCCACCTTCACATGGTCTTTATATCCGTAGAAAGTCTCGTGGTTCTTCTTGGTCCAGCGTGCATCGCAGTCCTTGTGCGCTCCGACTTTCGGGTTCCCGGCAAACTCCCGCGGCACTTCTCCAGCCTTGATCTGTGCGTTCTGATCCCGGTTGTTGCGTTGCCGGGGCACTTCCACAAAGGTCGCGTCGATCATCACCCCTTCCTTGCCCAAGCCTAGGCCGTGCCGCTTTTGCAGATGATCGAGAAAGAGATGGAAGAGCCTCTCGAAGCTTTGGTTGCCAACCAGCACCTCGCGAAAGTCGGCAATGGTCTGACCGTCGGGCACCGCATCGGCAGCCGTCAGTCCAAGGAAGGCACGGAAGCTGTGGCGGTCGGTGATCTGAAAACTGGTGGCGTCATCGGACAAATCATGCAGGCGCTGGAGCACCAGCACCTTGAACATCAGCAGCGGATCAAAGCGCGGACGTCCCCCGGGCCCCTTGACCTCCCTCTCCACCGAACCCATCACCTCCGGCTCAAAAAGCCTCCATTCGATGATCTTGCCCACCCGCATCAGTGGCGTCTCGAAGGCCGCCACATCAAGGCTTTGCATGAACTCCTCGAACAACCCAGGTTCCCCGTATGAAATGAATGATGACATCCTGCTTTTTGCATTATGCCGCCGCTACTACGCCACTCTTTTATAAAAAAAGAACCCAAAACGAGTTTCCGGGAGTACCCTTATACCTTCCCGCCGCGAGCCGGACATGGCCTCAAGCACCCCTGCCTCAACAAACCGGATTTTACACTTCGATTATTAACCGCGAAGGACGCGAAGATCGCAAAGGCAGGACTTGCTGAATAAGTCCAGTTCGAGTCCACGATCTCCAATATTTCAAAAATCGAAAAATAAAGCAAGCACTATTTTACTCTTGTGTAAGATGTGTGGAATTTTGATAGATCGGCGTAATTTCTCAGAGGAGAGAAATTAAGAAGCAAAAAACGTATCAACGACTTTTATCAAAGCGTTGATCGGCGACGGAACTGCAGCGGAGTGATTTCAAATTCGGCGTGGAATGCGTAGATCATGTATTCTGGAGAGCCGAAGCCGGCGGCACCGGAGATTTCACTCACGGGAAGCGATGTATCCGTGAGAAGGTTCTTCACTTTTTCGAGACGAAGGCGTCGAAGATATCCTCCTGGGGGGCGTCCCAAGGCGTCCAGGAAACGCCTTTCAAACACCCTTCTTGAAAGGCCGGCTTGCGCGGCCACCTCATTCATCGAAATCGCCCGGTGCAGGTTTTCCTGCATGAAACGGATGGAGGCTTTCAATTTCGGGTCGGCCACGGCTAGGATGTTGGTGGATTGGCGGGTGGTGATGCCGCTGGGAGGAATGAGGCGCAATTTATCGGGACATTTCCGGCCTTCCATTAATCGCTCCAGCAAGGAGGCTGCTTCCATGCCGATCTGCTCGTAAGAAGTATGGACCGCGGAGACGGGAAGATGGGACACCTCGCAGATCAACTCATCATCAATGCCTGCGAGGATTGCCACTTCATCCGGCACGAGCAGGCCGGCCTGCTGGCACGCGTGGATGACTTCGCGCGCGCCAAGCCATGTGAGCAAAGCCACCGGCTTGGGAAGGCTGGAGAGCCAGAGCGCAAGCTCCCGTGAACTCAGCGCCCAGTCGGGCGCCTGGGCGGCGCGTCCCGATTTCACATGGTAGACGGAGCATGCGCATCCCTGCTTTTCCACGGCCTCGACAAATGCAGTCTGCTGCCTGGCCACGTATTCCAGGCCGAGCAGACTGAGGCAGGCGAAATGCCTGAAGCCACGCTCGAAAAAATAGGAGGCGGCCATCGTACCCACCGCCCCCACGTCGCTTGCCACGGTGGGAAACATTCTCGCACCCGGAAGCTCGATACTCGAAACATTGACCACGGGAATCTTCAGCGCCTTCAATTGACGCGCGAACTTGAGACTGCCAACCCGCGCGATGATCCCATCGCCACGCCATCCCTCCGGCAGATCGATCTGCTCATTTGCGCCGCGCGCCTCGAAATAGAGATGCCATGCGCCCTTGAGCCGGGAGTAACGGTGGATGCCGCGGATGATCCCCCTGCCCCAACTGGTGGAGGTATCCACGAGCACAGCCACTTTCGGCTCCCGACTGCGATTGATCCGGCTGCGTTTCATGAGTGACGCAAATTCTATGAATTTAAACGCAATTACGTCTAGCACGCCGGGAATCAATTGCAATAAGCTTCGGAAGTTGCCCCCCCGACCCCAACCATGGAAACCTCCCAGCCTTCCTCACTCGATCCAGTAAAATTATCCCCCATGCGCTGGGTGATCGCTTTTGCATTGTTTCTAGCGGCCGTGTTGAACTACATTGACCGCAGCGTGCTCGGGCTGCTCGCGCCGACCATCCAGAAGGATCTGGTAATCAGCGACCAGGCGTACGCCACGATCATCAATTTTTTCCTTGTCGGCTACACGATTGCGTATCTGCTCTCCGGGCGTGTGGTGGATAAAATCGGCGTGCGGCTGAGCATGGCGCTTTTCATTGCCTGGTGGTCGATCTCCAATGCGCTCACGGGTCTTGCGCAATCCGCCAGGTCGCTCGGAGTTTTCCGGTTCATGCTCGGCCTCGGGGAAGCGGGAGGATTCACGGCATCGCCGAAGGCAGTCTCGGAATGGTTCCCCGCTTCCGAGCGAGGAATCGCAATCGGCCTCTACAGCGTGGGGGGCGCCGCGGGCGCGACCATTGCGCCGATCCTGGTATCCGTGATCTCAACGCACTACGGCTGGCGCTGGGTGTTTGCCGTGTCGCCGGTCCTGGGGGGGCTCTGGCTGATCATGTGGCTGCAACTTTACCGGACGCCTGTCGCGCATGCGGCGGATGCGACGCCGGGTGACCGGCCGGAAAATCGCGCGGCGGCGGGACCCGCAAGATCGGAGATTTCGCGCTGGGCGGAGATCCTGCGGATGCCGCTTGTCTGGCAGCTTCTGATCGCCCGGCTGCTCACCGATCAGGTCTGGTATTTCTACCAGTTCTGGATGCCGAAATATCTCTCCACGGTGCGGGGACTCGACCAGAAAGGCCTGTCGAAGATGTGGATGATATTCCTCATCGCCGATGTCGGGTTTCTTCTCGGCGGGGTCTTTTCCGGGTTGCTGATCAAACGCGGCGTAATGGCTCCCGCCTCGCGTCTATGGATCATGCTGATCAGCGCCTGCATCACACCGCTTTCGGCATTGATCCCGGGCATGTCCACGGTCGGGGGCGTCTTTGCAATCGCCATGATCGTGGCCTACGCGCTCACCTCGTGGCTCGGAAATCTTAGTTCATTGGTCGTGGATCTTCTGCCGCAACGCATCCTAGGCACCGCGTTTGGCGTGGTAGCCTGCGGAAGCGCGGCAGGAGGTATTTTGATGAACCAGGCTGTGGCATGGTTGATCGGCCACCGTTCCTACAGCGACTGCTTTTACCTCATGGCGTTGCTTCATCCTGCCGCCCTGGTGCTGATCTGGCGGCTCGGACGCAGGCAAGCCGTTGCCGACGGAGCGACTGCATGATGCCCGTTTAACTTTATGAAACAACTCACTGAAACCTATGACGTGGTGGTCTGCGGCGGCGGCCTTGCGGGATTTTGCGCCGCCATCGCCGCCGCGCGCAACGGGGCGAAAACGTGCCTGATGCACAACCGCCCCGTGCTGGGTGGAAACAGTTCCTCCGAGATCGGCGTCACGCCACATGGCGCGGCTGCTTTCCACGCTTACGCCCGCGAGACGGGAATCATCTCCGAGGCGTTGATTGAGGAACGCGCGCGCAACCATGCCGAAATCTACGAGAACGGCTGGACCAACAGCGTATGGGACATGGTGCTCTATGACATGGCGCAGCAGACGCCGCTCCTCACACTTCACCTCAACACCGACATACGGGATGTGAAGATGCGGGATGCGCGTAATATCGAGTCCATCATCGCCATTGTGCAGAATGCCGAAATCGAATTGCACATCGCGGGGCGTATCTTCATCGATTGCACAGGGGATGGCATCGTCGCAGATGCAGCGGGCTGCCAGTGGCGCATGGGTTCCGAGGGACGCGACGAATTCAACGAGCCCCACGCACCCGCGCAGGCGAATTCCGACACGATGGGGAGTTCCATCCACTTCCTCGCGCGGAACGTCGGCGGCCCTGCGCCGTTTGTTCCCCCGGACTGGGCGGTCAAGCATGAGGATGCTTCCTATTTTTACAAACAAGGCCGGCTGCCGAAGGATGTGCGCGGCGGTTTCTGGTGGATCGAAATCGGCGTCCCTTATCACACGATTTATGATGCCGAAAAAATCCGCCACGAACTCACGCGGCATGCACTCGGCGTATGGGACTGGATGAAAAACAAAGATCCCAAGACCATGGAGGTGGCGAAAAATTACGCCCTCGACTGGATCGGGCAGGTGCCCGGAAAACGCGAGAGCAGGCGGGTGATCGGGCGGTATTTCATGACCGAGCCCGATGTGCTCAACAAGACCGTTTTTCAAGATGAAATCGCCTTCGGAGGTTGGTTTGTGGACCTGCACACTCCCGGCGGCCTGCTTGCCAAAACATCGGAGCCATCCGCTGCAGCCGGAGGCCATGAGGATGAATACGACACTTTCAGCGATTACTCCGCGATGTCTTACTGCGGGCCGTATGGCGTGCCGCTGCGAGTGATGCTCACGAAGGATGTCGATAACCTGATGACAGCGGGACGCAATGTGAGCGTCTCGCACGCAGCCCTGGGCACTGTGCGGGTGATGGGCACCACGGCCCTCATGGGCGAAGCCGCCGGTGTGGCAGCGGCTGTGAGCCTGGCGCGCGGACATGACTTCGATCAACTCGTCACCGAGGACATCGGCGAGATACAGCAGCGTCTACTCGCGAACGGCTGCTTTCTTCCCAACGCGAAAAATCGCGACTCACATGATCTTGCGCGTCTCGCAAAAGTCACGGCAAGCAGCGAACTGGCGGTGCATGGTGTCGCGCCTGAAACACCGGGGCACCACGACGGCCTGAAAGTCTGGAAAGACCAACCGCAATACAGCATCGAGCGGCTTGAGACACGGCGCGGACAGCTTATCGCAGCGAGCTCCGGAAAAATCGAAAGTATCGAGCTTTGCCTCACCAATGAATCGGAAACAGTGGAATCGCTGGAGTTGCGTCTCCATACCGTGAACCACATCTGGGACTACTGCACGGAACCGGGAGCGCCGCTGGCGAGTGGTTCCATCACCGTCCCACCCGGAAGCAAGCAATGGGTGCGATGGGAGTTGAATCTTGAGTTACCCCGCGAAATTACCCCAGGAACATTTCTGCGGGTCGATACGTTGCCGAACAAACATCTCCATTGGCACGCGGCGGCGAAGATCATTCCAGGGCACATGGCGATGTATGCGATTTCGCCCAACCGCATGCGCCGCTTTGGCAACGGCCATACGCTGGCTTACCGCATCACTCCGGCACAGCGCCCATTTGATCCCGCGCAAATCCTCTCCGGCGTCACGCGCCCGCACCGCACGACCAACCTGTGGATTTCCGAACCCGCACAGCCCTTGCCACAGTGGGTGGAACTGCAATGGCCGACGCCGCAAAAAATCCGTGAGATACAATTGGTCTTCCCCGGCCATCTGGTGCGGGAATATCACGCCTACGGCCCCTACTACCGCGATCCGCAATGCCCGCGCGACTATTCCCTCGAGGCGTGGGTGGACAGCGCTTGGGTCCGCGTGGCCGAAGTGCGCGATAACTACCAACGACTCCGCCGGCATCTCCTGCCGGAGGAAATCACGACTGACCGATTGCGCGCCATTGTATCCGCAACCAATGGCGATCCTTCCTCGGCCATCTACGAGATTCGCTGCCATGCATCCGAATCAATTTCGGGAAATCCCGCCATTAAAAACCCTACTGCAAAATGAAATCCAGATTCCTCACCCCGTTGATCCTCATCGCCAGCCTCGCGCTGGCAGAACCGCACGCGCGCGCAGAATACCCACCCGTGCGCCCGCCGCGCACCACGCCGCCTCCCGTCGAGGGCAACTACACGATCCACCCCGATCAGCCCCGGCAAATCATCAAGGGCCTCGGCTTCGAGATCCAGCTCGACTCCATCGCCTCCGGCAACAAAGGCCTGCCTGACACCATCAGCGCTGTGCCGCACGACCTCGCCCCGGAGGAGCGAGCCCGCTTTTACAAGGAGATGATCCACGGGTTCCGCTTCTGCCGCCTCGCCGCCGGCCTCTACTGGCGCGGCCTTGACGCGGACAACAAACAATTCCAGCCGCGCTGGCCCACACAGCTCGACGAGTTGCACGAAATGATCCAGGCCACAGGCGTCGAAGGCGTCTCCATGGAGTATTGGTCGCCCGCTCCTTACTGGAAAGCGAACAACAAGCTCGTATGGGGAGCCCCGCTTCGCTGCTTCAGCAAAAATTTCACCGCCGATCCTGTTTACCACGGCGATACAAACGCTTTTTTAAACGACTTCGCCCACGCCTGCGTCAAGGACCTGCAAACGCTTCGCGACTCGGGCATCCCGATATCGATGTGGGGATTGCAGAACGAACCCTTCGCCAGCACGCCTTATTCCAGTTGCACTTACAGTGCGGAAAACTACTCCAAAACTTTTCTCACCGTCGCTCCCATGATCCGCGCCTTCGACCCGAAGATATGGATCATCGCCGATACCGCAGGCCTGCAATACATCGCACCCGCCCTGCGCGATCCCAAGGCCAATTCATTGATCGATGCCTTTGTCGTCCATCACGTCGGCAGCAGTTGCATGGAAGTCAAGGGACCGCGGACCCCCGAGGGATTCCAGCAACCCAGCTTCCAGAACGAATATGAGTATCTCAACGGCCCCGCCACCCCCGACCGTTGTTTAAATACTGTTCAACACATCATGAACTGGTTCCAGCTCGGCAAGGCTCCCACATGGTTCTGGATCCACGCCCTCAAGCCCGTCGGCAACAAGGAAGCCAGCGGCTATGCCCTCGGTTTCTGGAACCCGCCCGGCAACCCCGTCACCGGCGAAGACACCAGCGCCCCCGGCCTTGAGCCCGGCCACTGGACCTGGAACAAATACAACTGGAACGCTCTCGCCGGCTTCCTTCGCCACATGCCATGGGACTCACAGGCTCTCGACGTCACCGAGCAGAAAAAAGACAATGACGCCCGCATCTTCGTCTTCCGCCGTCCCGACAAAAAAATGGTCATCGTCCTCTCCAACCGCACTGGCGCCGATTACAAATTCAACATCGGCACCGGCCTCCAGTCCGCCACCTTCCAAGGCTGGCGCTACACCCCCGAGGAAGCCGGCCCCGGCTTCAACGGCGTTAAACTCGACACACTCACAGGCCCCTCCATCGCCCCCAACCTCCCCGACCGCACCTGGGAATTCTGGATACAGCAATAACGCCTGCCCCGCTCGTGATTTCATAAAACAGGGAGCCGAATCATTAAAAAAGACGACCATGTTCACTTTTGCCCTGCTTTGTATTGTTCTCATCCTTGGAACCCCCTTGCTCTGGATCACTTACCGGCGGCCGCGGCGGGATGCATGGTTCTGGGTCCTCGTCATCGCCCCGCCCCTGCTGCTCTCTCCGCTTTTCGTGCTGCCGGCGCGTGATCCCGTGACGCTCATATTTCTACTGCCGTTCTACGTGTGCCTGCCCGTATCGCTCGTTTTTTTTGTCATCAGGATCATCCAGGTCATCATCAGGCTCGCCAGGAAGGAGCCCGCCACGGCGGTCGCAGGAGTGGCGTTGAAACTTATCCGGCCAGGCCTCGTCATCCTCATCTTTATTGCCTCCTCGATCAGCCAGCGCATGTCGCTCGCCTCCGCGGACCAATACACAATCGCCACCGCCCACAATATCCAGGCGCAATGCGACAAAAACGGCAAATGCCCCACCCTCATCGACGGCTGGAAATCCGCGCCCGATATCCTCAGCCACAAGTTATACAGCACCTCCCGCGTGCGCAGGCTCGGCATCGAGTACCAGATCGATTACGATGTCGCGCCGGATGACCGCAGTTTTAGCGTAACGATCATCCATGGCTTCAACATGGGCGTTAGCATCAAGGGAGGCCCGGGCAAAACACTCAAGGCATTCCGCTACAACGAGGAATCCATGCACGAAATTCCCTTGGGTAAATCCTCTTGAGCCTCCTTGTCCCGATTTTCGGATGAATAAAGAAACCTCGTTCACGTCCTTTACATAACATGATTATATCGATATCATTTTCCCGCATGCTTAAACTCTCCCTTTCCCTCGCTGCCGTCCTTTTCGCCCTCTCTGCCATCGCGGAAACGCCTTCGGCGCAGCATATCTGGCTCGATTCGCTCGATCTCAAGCACGTCCAGCAGGGCTACGGCAAACCCCGCGCCGGCAAATCGGTGGATGGCAACCCGATCAAGCTGGGAGGCAAGACCTACGCGCACGGCATCGGCACGCATGCCGTCGGGTGCATGGCCATCGATCTCCACGGCGCCGCGACGAGCTTCCAGGCCGTTGCCGGCGTGGACGACGAGCGCAAGGGCAGCGGCTCCGTGACTTTCAGCGTGATCGTGGACAACAAGGAAGTGTTCACCTCCCGGGTGCTCCATGGCGGCGACGCCCCCGTGCCGGTGAATGTCGATCTCAAGGGCGCGCAAAAACTTCTCCTTATAGCCGGCGACGGCGGCGATGGTATTGGCGACGACCATGCCGATTGGGCCGATGCCGCGATCACCCTACCCCCCGACGCCGCGCAAAAGCCCGAAATGATCACGCTCAACGAGCCGCCCCGCATGAAAATCCAGGAGACCTCCTCCGCGCCGGCGATCCACGGCCCGCGCATTGCCGGCTCAACGCCAGGCCGCCCGTTTCTTTTCTCCATCGCGGCCACCGGCATCGCCCCTTTGAATTACACCGCGGAAAATCTTCCCGAGGGTCTCCAACTTGATCCCGCCACGGGCATCATCACCGGCAGCCTCACTCACGAAGGGACAACGAAGGTCACACTTACCGTCGCCAACTCTGCGGGCAAGGCTTCGCGCGCGCTGGCCATCGTGGGCGGCGCGAACCAGCTCGCGCTCACGCCGCCCATGGGCTGGAATTCATGGAACGTGTGGGCCGACACCGTGAATGAAGGCGAGGTGCGCGATGCGGCGGACCAGTTGATTTCCACCGGCCTCAAGGTGCATGGGTTCGATTGCGTGAACATCGACGATTGCTGGCAGGGTTCGCGCAACAAGAACGGCGAAATCCAACCGAACAAAAAATTCACCGACATGAAAGCCCTGTGCGACGACCTTCATGCGAAGGGATTCAAGGCCGGCATCTACTCCTCGCCCGGGCCGAAAACCTGCGGCGGCTATGCGGGCAGCTTCAAGCACGAACAGCAGGACGCAGAGACATACGCGAAGTGGGGCTTCGATTTTCTGAAGTACGATCTCTGTTCCTACAACAATCTCATCCCGAACCGCTCGGAGGAGAACGTCCGCCCGCCGTATTCCAAAATGGCCTCATCCCTCGCCAACACGGGCCGCGACATTATTTACAGCCTCTGCGAGTACGGCGACGGTGATGTGTGGAAGTGGGGCGCCGCGCCCGACGTCCACGGCAATCTCTGGCGCACTTATACGGACATCGACGATGTGTGGACGGGATCATCCGGCTGGGGAAGCAACCGCGGCGTGTACAACATCATCCAGGCGCAGGCCGGCCTCGAAAAATACGCGGGCCCGGGCCACTGGAACGATCCCGACATGCTCATGGTCGGCATGGTCGGCTTCGGCCATCCCCATCCCTCGGAACTGACCAAAAATGAGCAGATCGTCCACGTCTCCATGTGGTGCATGATGGCCGCCCCGCTTCTCATTGGCTGCGACCTCACGAAGCTCGATCCCTTCACCCTCGCCATCCTGACCAATGACGAGGTGCTCGACATCGACCAGGACCCGCTCGGCAAGGCCGCCTCCCGCATTTCCAAGGACAACAACGGCGCCGAAATCTGGGCCCGCGAGCTTTCCGACGGCACCCACGCCGTCGCTCTGCTGAATACCCGCCCCTTCGCGCAGAAAATCACCGCGGACTGGGCCGCGCTCGGCCTCGCCGGCCAGCTCCCCGTCCGCGACCTCTGGCTCCACGAGGACGAGGGCTCGTTTGACGGCTCTTACTCTGCTAATGTCCCCGGCCACGGTATCGTAATCCTCAAAATCGGCCGCCCGGCCATGTAAATCCCCGATCCCAAAAGGTCTGGCTTAATTTCCCGGGGGGCTCGTGTTAAACACACTGAGGTCCCATTCCGGCAGCCATTTAATCACCGGTTTCCCGTTCTCGAATGAGAGGGGCAGCCAGACATAGCGCCCGTCAATGGCGTCGTTCGGGCGCCATCGATCCGCCATGAAAATAAACGCGCCCGGCTTGCCCGCAACGGGAAGCACATAAGTGCTTTGCGAGTCGAATGTCGTCTTGTTTTGATACGGAGTGCCGCGGCAGGGGTTCTCCAAGCTCTTCCATGGTCCCGTGATGGAATCGGCCACGGCCGATTTCGCCGCATTGGGAGCCCAACCGCTGCATCCGGAACCAATGAAATAATATTTGTCCTGATACTTGAAAATCGCAGGGGCCTCCGAGAGCCAATCGACAAATACCCTCCAGTACTTTCCCGTAAAGCCCAAGTAATCGTCCGTCAGTTCGCAAATATGCATGGTCCGATTATCTTCGGAAGAACATATCAGATATGCGTTTCCGTCGTCATCCTGGAAAAGAGTCATATCCCGAGCCATCTGACCGCCCGCGAAATCGCGCGCAAGGATGCCCTTTTTCTCCGATTCCTGGATGCCCACCGGCCATTCGCCGGCATCTGTACGGAGCGATTTCAAATAAGTGTAGGGTCCGGTGACCGTATTGCTCACCGCCACCCCGCACCGCGCCGCGGCATATCCCTTCCCCTTCAGTTCCAGATGGAACCACATCACGTATTTTCCCGTTTTCGCATTGTAGAGCACCTTCGGTCTTTCGATGATGCAGCCTTCAGTAATCTCGCTGGCCGGATCGTGGGAGACAACCAGCGCGATCCCCTCGTCCTTCCAGTGGTAAAGGTCCGGTGACGAATAACAGTGGACGCCCACATGGGCACTATTCCCGGCGCCTCCGGCAATCTTGTGTTCACCAAACCAATAATAAGTGCCGTTTTGAAAAAGGATGCCGCCCCCGTGGGCGTTGATATGCACGCCGTTATTATCCGGCCAGAGTTGCCCGGGATGAAAACCATCCTGCTGCCCAAAACCCGCTGTGGAAAACAGGCACAAAAAGAGGAGCCACCGGCCGAATGTGATCATAGCGAAAGTTTCATCCTTGCGGGCAGGTAAAATGATAGGAACCCGATCCCACCGACAAGATTGTCTCACCGTGGGTGACATTGTTTTCCAAATGAATCCCCTTCGCCTGGGATACCGGCACATTGCCTTCGCTCACCTTGTCCGGCTCGCCTGGTAATATGACGGTGGCTGTCGCATTCATCGGCACGGTGCAATCTAGGGTGAAAGTATGATTTGCGATTACCCACGAGGTTTTCACAAGACCGTGCGCGGTAAGAATGCTCCCCGTTGCCCAAGTCAACCCGCCGCCCGGCTGGGGATGGATGATCACATTCGCATATCCCGGCGCCTTGGGATCAAGGGCAATCCCGGCCACCGTGCTGTAGAGCCACTCACCACACGATCCGAGCGAATAATGATTGAACGAATTCATACCCGCGTCCTGGAAGCCTTTCTCCGGCGTCCACCCATCCCAGCGTTCCCAGATCGTGGTCGCCCCATGCTTCACGGAAAACAACCAGGAAGGATAGGTATCCTGCATCAGCAACGCGTAGGCAGTATCCGTTTTTCCGCCTTGCGTGAGCGCAGGCAGAATGTTGCCGACACCCAGAAATCCTGTCGAAATGTGGTTTCCTCGCGCCTTCACATCATCGGCCAGAAGTTGCACCACCGCGGGCCGCAACGCCTCAGGCAGCAGATCGAATTTCAATGCCATTGCATACCCGCATTGCGAATCCCCTTCCATGTGCCCGTCCGGTTTCACGTAATGGCTGTTAAATGCTGTTTTAATATCCTCGAACAGCTTTTCATATTTCGCCGCCTGCTCCTGCTGCCCCACTGTAGCGTACGATTTCGCGAGCAGGTGCGCGGCGTTTGCAAAAAAGGCCGTGCCAATCAAATCGTGAGGCGTCTGCACCGGGGCCAGCCAGTCGCCGTAATTGTGCCCCAGGTCTTTGTCGCGTATCAGCCCGTCGCTGTGAAGCCGGCACCACTCCACAAATTTGGTCATCGCCGACAGATGCTCCTCAAGCAAGCGCTTATCGCCATACGCCTGATAAATTGTCCACGGGCAGATCACCCCCGCGTCCGACCATCCCGGCGTCCCCCAGCCTGCGCCCCGGTATGGCGACACATCCGTGAATACACCATCCTCATGCTGCGCGTCATCCACGTCCCGCAGCCATTTGGTGAAAAACGCATCCACATTCGCGTTGCAAGTCGCCGTCGGCACGAACACCTCCGCGTCCCCCATCCATCCGAGCCGCTCGTTCCGCTGCGGACAGTCCGTGGGCACGCTGAGGTAATTTCCCCGCTGTCCCCACCAGATGTTCGAGTAGAGCTGGTTGATACGCGGGTCGGAACATGCAAACTCTCCGATGCGCGGGATGTCCGAGCCGAGCACGACGCCAGTCACCGCATCCATTCCCGGTTTCTCCCCCTGCGGCAATCCCGTCAATTCGACATAGCGGAACCCATGGAAGGTAAACTGCGGCTGCCATTCCTTCACGCCGGCCCCCTTGCAAAAATAGGTGTCCGTGCTCCGCGCCCCGCGCAGGTTCGCCGTGTAGATCGTCTTGTCCGGGTTCAGCATCTCGGCATAGCGCACAGTCACATGCGCCCCCGCCGGCGCGGAGAAATGAACGCGCGCGACACCTACCATGTTCTGCCCGAGATCGAACACCCAATGCCCCGACACCGGCTCGCTGATCTCCCTCGGATGAAGCTCCTCCACCTGCCGCACCGGCGGATCGATTTGCGGGACAAGTTTGCGCTTCTCCTCACGCACCGCCGCTTGCGCCCACGCGCTGTCGTCCAGCCCGGGCGCGTCCCAACCGGGGATCCCCATAGTTTCGTCCACACTCTCCCCTCCCATGAAATCGGCCGCCAGAATCGGCCCCGCGCAAATCTTCCACGTCCCGTCGGTCACGATCGTCTCGCTGCTCCCGTCCTCATAAGTTACCTCGAGCTGCGCCAGGAAAGCGGGCACCGTGCCGTACTGTTGGAATCCCCCGTTGCCGAGATGCCCGCAATACCAGCCGTTGGCCGTCAGCGCCCCGACGGCATTGCCGCCTTTGTTTAACAAAGCTGTTACATCATACTCCTGGTACTGCACGCGCTTGTTGTAGTCCGTCCACCCCGGCGCAAATGCGGCGTCACCGACCCGCTTCCCGTTGAGATGCACCTCGTAAATGCCGAGCGCCGACGCATAGAGCCGCGCCTTCGCCACGGGTTTCGACAGCGTGAAAGCCTTGCGCAAACAGGGGAGCGACATCGCGCCAGGAAGAGCTATCACGCCGCCCTCGGGCACCACCGCCTCCTTTTTTTCCTTCCCCAGCAGGTAACTCACGCGCAATTGCTTTGCATGCATCATCGCCGGATCTCCACCCAACGTGTCATTCCCCACCTGCAGGTCGAGCATGTTGTCTTTCAACTTCCCCGCCACCAACCCGGTCACATCCTTGGTTGCGGAACCGTCAACCGCCTCGTAGCTGGCCTGCAAAATCGTCAGCGCCCCCTCATGCTGCTCCTTGCCCGTGACCGGCGCATTCAACCATTGCGCCTTCCAATCCGCCGGCTTCAGCAGCCCTATTTCCCAGTGCGCCGGCTGGCTCCAGAGGCTTGGTTTTTCGTCGTCGTCCCATACCCGCACTTTCCAATAACACTCCTGTCGCGACGCCAATGGCTTGTCGAAGATAGCCTCATTGTCGCTTGAAACTACTTTGCCGCTGTCCCAAAGGTCCCCTTGGTCGTGATCAAGTTTTTCGGGCGAGCTGGCAACGATGACCTCGTAGGCCACTTGCCTCTCCCCGCGTCGCG
>Ga0206937_10092_pt2 | contig 16878 bp, 13 predicted proteins | sample Alteio_BWOrgHeat_11_FD_152923 | JGI IMG/M metagenome (GOLD analysis project Ga0206937, IMG submission 152923) | Enriched cells from forest soil in Barre Woods Harvard Forest LTER site, Petersham, Massachusetts, United States -... | ecosystem: Environmental > Terrestrial > Soil > Temperate forest >... | reverse complement strand
CGCGCTGGTGCGGAACCGTTCGCTCCATTTCGTCTGCGAGCATGTGAAAGTGCGCGTGGAGAGCGTTGCGTCTTCTTTCACCAATGCGGCGTTGACCGGCCAGTCGCTGAACATCCCGATCGCGCACGGCGAGGGAAACTACACTGCGGATGACGCGACCCTGCACGCGCTGAACCGGAACAAGCAGATCCTGCTGCGCTATGCGGATGCGAACGGAGCGATCACCGACGCCGCGAATCCGAATGGCTCGGCGCAAAACATCGCCGGCATCCGCAACGAGCGGGGAAACGTATTCGGCCTCATGCCGCATCCCGAGCGCGCCTGCGACGCCCAGCTCGGCAGCGAGGATGGAAAATTTATATTCGAATCTGTGCTGGTGAGCGCGGGATTTATCAAGGCAAAATCTTAGTATGAGCGACCCTGCAATCACACCTGAACTCATCGCCAAGCACGGCCTCACTCCGGAGGAATACGAGCGCGTCAAGACGATCCTCGGCCGCGAGCCGAATTTCACGGAACTCGGCATTTTCTCGGTGATGTGGAGCGAGCATTGCTCGTATAAAAACACGCGCCTGCAACTCAAAAAATTCCCCACCACCGGGCCGACCGTGCTGGTGAAAGCGGGCGAGGAGAATGCGGGCGTGATCGACATCGGCGACGGCTGGGGCGTGGCGTTCAAGATGGAGAGCCACAATCACCCGAGCGCGGTCGAGCCTTTCCAGGGTGCGGCGACGGGCGTGGGCGGAATCATCCGCGATATTTTCACCATGGGCGCAAGGCCGGTGTTTTCGCTGAATTCACTACGGTTCGGGCCGATCTCGGCGCAGGATGGCGATAGCGAGGTGCATCAAAAGGCCGTGGCGACCAACCGCCGGTTGTTCGCGGGCGTCGTGAGCGGGATCGCGCATTACGGGAATTGCATCGGCATCCCGACCATCGGCGGCGAGGTTTATTTCGACGAGAGCTACAACGGCAATCCGCTGGTGAACGTATTCTGCCTCGGCGTACTCAAGCACGAGCAGATCGCCCGGGGCGCGGCAAGAGGCGTGGGCAACCCGGTATTTTACGTCGGGGCTGAGACGGGGCGCGACGGTCTGGCGGGCGCGGCATTTGCCTCGCGGGATTTGACGGAGGAATCCAAGGAAGACCGCCCTGCCGTGCAGGTGGGCGATCCGTTCCGCGAGAAATTGCTGCTCGAGGCGTGCCTGGAATTGCTGGCAACCGATGCAGTCGCGGGCATCCAGGACATGGGCGCGGCGGGCTTGACCTGCTCCACGTGCGAGACTGCAAGCCGTGGCGGCACGGGCGTGGAGATCGACCTGGCGAAAGTGCCGAAGCGTGAAACCGGCATGACCCCGTACGAGACGATGCTGAGCGAGTCGCAGGAGCGCATGCTGATCATCGTGAAGAAGGGCCAGGAGCAGACCGTCTGCGATATTTTCGAAAAATGGGACCTGCCATACGCCGAAGTCGGCGTGGTAAAAGATGACGGCATGATGCGCGTGCTCGACCACGGCAAGGTCGTGGCGGAAATCCCCGCGACCAAGCTTGCGGACGATGCGCCGGTTTATTCGCGGGACACGAAGGCGCGTCCTGTGCCGGAAGCAATCGATCCTGCATCGCTCCCCGTGGTGAACAGCCGCGACGCGCTGCTGCAATTGCTGGCGCACCCGAGCATTGCCTCGAAGAACTGGGTTTACCGTCAATACGACCACATGGTGCGCGCGGGAACGTGCGTGCTGCCGGGCTCCGATGCCGCTGTGTTCCTCATTCGTGAGGCAAACAAGATCGTGGCCGCGACCAGCGACTGCAATTCCCTCTACTGCTCGCTGGAGCCGCGCGAAGGAGCCCGCATCGCAGTGGCGGAAGCAGCCCGGAATCTTGCATGCAGCGGCGCAACGCCGATTGCCGTGACGGACAACTTGAATTTCGGCAATCCGCACAATCCGGAGAATTTCTGGCAGCTTGTGGAATGCGTGGACGGCCTCGCGGAGGCCTGCCGTGCGTTCAACACACCGGTCACCGGCGGCAATGTCTCGCTCTACAACCAGAGCCCGGCGGGAGCGATCGACCCGACGCCGACGGTCGGCATGGTCGGTTTGATCGAGGATGAGAAACATATCACCCGCTCGAATTTTGTGAAGGAAGGGGATGCAGTCATCCTCCTCGGCGGCCTCGGCGACGAACTCGGCGCCTCGCATTTCCTGAAAGTGGTGCACGGCAAAAAGGCGGGCCGCGTGCCGAAGCTCGATTTTGCGAAGGAGATCGCGTTGCAGGATGCGGTGCGCGCGCTCATCAAGTCGCGCCTCGTGAAAAGCGCGCACGATTGCAGCGAAGGCGGCCTGGCAGTGGCGCTTGCGGAATCGTGCCTCTCCGGCACGGAGCAAATCGGCGCGGAAATTGACTTTGGCTCGCCCGGGCTGCGGCTCGACCAGTTGCTTTTCAATGAATCGCAATCGCGCATCATCATTTCCACGACCGCGAGCAATGCGGCGGCGGTGATTTCGCTGCTGGAATGGCGCGGCGTGCCTGCGAAGCGCATCGGGAAGGTGGGGGGCAAGGGACTGGTCATCAAGGCTGATGGCGAGGAATTGAACTGGCAATTAGGCGAACTCCACAATGCGTGGTATTCATCCATCCACAATGCAATGTCCGAAAGCTGATTTGAACGTGAACTTGAACGACGACGAAGCCTACAAGCCGAAGCACGAGTGCGGTGTATTTGCCGTTTACGGCCATCCGAACGCGGCGGTACTGACCTATTACGGGATGTTTGCGCTCCAGCACCGCGGCCAGGAGAGCGCGGGGATCGTGACAGCCAATGGGCCGGACAGCCCGTTCATTACCCGCAAGGACATGGGGTTGGTGTCGCAGGTCTTCTCGCCGCAGGATTTGGAACGGCTCAAGGGCAACCGCGCGATCGGCCATGTGCGCTACTCGACGACGGGTTCCAGCAATGTGACCAACGCGCAACCGCTCTGCTACAACACGGGCAGGGGACAGATCGCGATCGGGCATAACGGCAACCTGATCAATGCCGCGATCCTGCGCGATGAGCTCGAGCAGCGCGGCTCCATTTTCCAGACGACGGTGGATAGCGAGATCATCCTGCACCTGCTTGCCCAGCCTACGGATACCAGCGGCGTGCTGGGGGCGTTGCGCCGCATCCAGGGGGCGTTTTCGCTGGTGATGATGAGCGAGAAGGAGATCATCGGCGTGCGCGATCCATTCGGCTTCCGGCCATTGTCGCTCGGCAAGCTGGAAGGGGCTTATATTTTATCGAGCGAGACCTGCGCCTTTGACCTCATTCATGCGGAGTTCGTCCGCGAAATCGAGCCGGGTGAGGTGGTGATCATCAATGAGGAGGGCATCCGCTCGGAGTTTCCTTTCAACGAGGAGAAGAAAAAGGCGTTCTGCATGTTTGAGTACGTCTATTTTGCGAGGCCGGACAGCATTATCAGCGACATCAGCGTGCATCGCGTGCGCACCGAGATGGGTCGCGAGCTTGCGAGGCTGCATCCCGTGGAGGCCGATCTCGTGGTGCCGGTGCCGGATTCCGGAAACTACGCGGCGATGGGGTTCAGCCACGAACTCAACATCCCGTACGAGCATGCGTTTGTGCGCAACCACTACATTGGCCGGACATTTTTGCAGCCGACGCAGCTCATCCGTGATTTCAATGTGCGGGTGAAGCTGAACCTCATCAAGGAGGCGGTGCATGGAAAACGCGTGGTGGTGGTGGATGACTCGATTGTGCGCGGCACCACGGCGCGGGCGCGCGTGGTGAATCTGCGCGAGGCGGGGGCCAAGGAGGTGCATATGCGCATCTCGTGTCCGCCGCATCGTTTTGCGTGTCACTATGGCATCGATTTTCCGGACCCGGAAAAGTTGATCGCCAACCAGCATACGCTCGACCAGATCCGCGATTATCTCGAGGCGGATTCCATCGGTTATCTCGACATACCGGGCATGGTGCGCGCGACGGGCCTGCCGGAAAACAGTTTCTGTCTCGCCTGTTTCAACGGGGATTATCCCGTGCCGGTCGATCCGACACTGGACAAATTCATCATGGAGCGGCGGAAGCAGCGCTTGAACCTCATCGCCGCGGAGGATGAGCATCCGGAATTGTTTGACAGTATAAAATAGGCGGAAGGCCTTCGAAAATGGTGAAAAAAGATATTTCAAAGAAGAGCAGCCCGAAAAAAGCCTACGCACGGGCGGGCGTCGATGTGGATCTCGGCAATCTCGTAAAAAGCAAAATCCACCAGCGGGTGAAGATCACACACGGCGCCGAGGTGCTGGGGAAAATCGGGGGATTCGGTGGTCTTTTCCAACCCGATTTTTCAGGGATGAAGGAGCCGGTGCTGGTTTCCAGCGTGGATGGCGTCGGCACTAAGTTGAAGATCGCCTTTGCCCTGGACCGGCATGACACCGTGGGGCAGGACCTCGTGAACCATTGCGTGAACGACATCGCGGTGGTGGGGGCGCGCCCGCTCTTTTTCCTGGATTACATCGGGGCCGAGCGGCTGGAGCCGCATGTGTTCGAACAATTGATCAAGGGTTTTACGAAGGCCTGCAAGGAGGCCGGATGCGCGCTGATCGGCGGCGAGACCGCCCAGATGCCCGGCATGTACAACCGCGGCGAATACGACCTGGCCGGCACGATTGTCGGCGTGGCGGATCGCAGCAGGATCATCGACGGCAGCCGGATTTCCACCGGCGATGTGGTGCTGGGCCTGGCTTCCAACGGCTTGCACACGAATGGGTACTCGCTGGCAAGGAAGGTGTTGTTTGAAACCATGAAGTTCAAGCCATCGTCCAAAGTGGCGGGCATCACGCTTTCCATCGGAGAGGAATTGCTGCGCGTGCATCGCAATTACCAGCCGCTGCTCGCGAAGCTCCCGCACGGCATGGTGAAGGGACTCGCGCATATCACGGGCGGGGGATTGATCGACAATCTGCCGCGGGTGCTGCCAAAAAGTTGCGATGCGGTCATTAATACGCGAAAGTGGAAGGTGCCGAAGATTTTCCAACTGATTCAGGAAGGCGGAAAGGTGCCCGCTGAAGAGATGTACCAGGTGTTTAACATGGGCATCGGCATGGCGATCGTTACCGCGCCTGCCAATGCGGATGAAGTGATCAAACTGACACGTGCGAGGCGGATCGGCACGATTGAGGAAGGGGAAGGAAAAGTCAGGCTTTCCTTTTAAGCCATGCCTGAGCAGGAAAAACAAAAGCGGCTGTGGAATGTGGGATTGGGGGCCGGGCTTTTGGGTGCGGTCCTGCTGGCTTTGCGTTATGCGGTGCGGCGGCCTACGAGCACGCCGGTGCCGGATACCATATCGCCGAAGATTTTCACGACGAAGGTGCTGCACACCAGCCGGTTCCCGATTGTTTATCATGAATCGGGGAGCGGGCAGCCGCTGATCTTCGTCCACAGCATCTGCCTCGGCGGATCATCCTACGAGTGGTCGAAAGTTTATCCGGAGTTTGCTGCGACCCATCGCGTGATGGCGCTGGATTTGATCGGCTTCGGCGAGTCGGCCCGGCCCAATGTGCAGCTCGGCGCGGCGGATTACGTGCGCATCCTTGCGGAATTCATCAAGGCGACCTGCCGCGATACGCCGCCCGTGCTGATCGGCAGCGGCCTCGGGGCGGGGTTCTGCATTTACCTGGCAAGCCAGCACCCGGAAATGGTGTCGCGGTTGATCCTGCTGACACCGACGGGATTGAATAATTTCGGAAAAAAGAAACTGCCGCTCAGTTCCAGGATGATCAGCCGTGTGCCGATGTTGAACCGGTTCGTTTACCGGAATTACCTGGCCACGAAATCTGCCGTGCAGGCGTGGCTGATGAAATTCGCCTTCGTGAACCCGGAATTGGTGACGACGGAGACGGTGGATGTCTTTACCACGTGCGCGCAGCAGTACGGCGCAGAGTATTCGATCCTGAACCTGCAAAGCGGCCTGCTCAATTTCGATCTCGAGAAGCGGGTCAAAATGCTGACGCTCCCGGTGACGCTCCTCTGGGGCAGCCAGAGCATGTATCCCTCGCTCGAGTCCGCCTATTGGTTCCAGGGCACGATCAAGAATTGCAGCCTGGTGCTTTTGCAAAACGGGGGCGTACTGGCCACGCTGGAATCGCCGCAGGAGGTGGTGGACGCATTGCGCAATGAATTGCAGGGCGAACTGCGCGTTTACAAAACGAGTTGAATTCGTCTGTAAATCAAACTTTATACAGCCGGTAATTTTGAAGACACGATTATCCGGGTATGAAAAAGACACTTATTCTCGCGTCGATGATCGCCGGCCTCGGACTATGCGGATGCCGCACGACGCACAAGGTTGAAAACGGAACTGTGCATGTCGCCAAGGAAACCGGGCACGCAGTAGGCCACGCCACCGAAAAAGTCGGAGACAGCATCGCCCACGGCGGCGAAAAACTGGAAAACAAAACCGACCAGTAACCGGTTCTGGTGGCAGAGTTAATCAACCATTGCCAACCCTTACCAACCGTCTGCTATCCCAGATCCCTGCCAAAGCGGGCCGGGTCAGAGATTATCCTTCATCAACTTGAAGATGAAAGTATTGTCGAGAAACCCCTTGAGTGATTGCGACCCGGGCCCTTTGCCCACCGCAATCACATCATCGGCATTGCTGATCGCCACCGGCGCATAAAAAGCCGCCGGCTCGCTCTGGGTCGCGGGAGTTTTCTTCTCCACTGCCGGAGTCGGAGCAGAAGATCCCGACGTCACCTCTGGCGGCAAACTGGGAACAGGCCCATTCGGCCCGGTGGCCCATGTAATGGAAGGGGAACCGGACGAGGGATTGGTGCCGAGCAATCCCATGCCGTGGTCCTGCCGCAGCGGGTAGCCATTGAGGGCCATCCCGCCCGTGGCATGTCTCCCGACGACAAGGATCAGGGATTTTTCACCGGCGTAATTCAATGCCGTGGCAACCGCCTGGTCCAGATTGACGATCTCCGTGATGGCATGCTCGCCATCATTTTGCTCGGCAGCGCGCCCGCTCAATTCCGAATCCACCACCAGCACGTAGCCTGAGGTGTTGTATTGCAGGAACTGGATCGCGCGGCGGACCATATCGGAAAGGGAAGGCTGCTGGCTGCCGGATTCGATCTTGTTGCTGAAGGCAAGGTTGCCATTGCTGAAAATGCCCACAAGGCTGGATGTCAAAAATGAGGCCGTGTTTTCAAGCTCCGCCTTGGAGCGTACCAGGGCATGGCCTTTGTCCCGGAGTTCCAGAAGAAGATCCCGGCCATCCTTGCGCAGACCGCCCTTGGACTCGGGTGTGAAGTCACTGGCGCCGCCGGCAAGCACCACGTTGATTTTTGCGCCATCGACGAACTGAAGGGCCAGATTCTGCACATCGGTCATGTTCGACGCATGGGCATAGAATGCGGCGGCCCCAGCATCGGTGAGGTTGCCTGTGGTGATAAGCCCCGTGGAGCGACCGTGCTCACGGGCAAGCTCGAGGATCGAGGCCAGGGCTTTGCCGTTGGTGTCCACGGATATGGAGCGGTTATTGACTTTTACGCCTGTGGCGAGGGCTGAGGCGGCCGCAGCAGAATCTGGAACCGCAAAGTCGTTTGCATGGTTCGAGACGATGGCCAGATTCGGCAGACTTTCCAGTGTAAGGCGATGATCGGCGCCTCCGTCGTAGAGGCGTGCCGCTGTGAGGTCGCTGGTGGTGAGGTCGTCACTGATGAAGAGGATAATGCCGAAGGGCTTTTGCTCGACCCACTTGTAGAAGTAGAGGAAGCCGAAGGCGATAAAGAGGATTACACAGGCGAGGGCCAGTAGTTGATTACGGAGTTTCATAGAGAACGGGCGATTTTTGGGGTTCCCGTCATTGGGCCGCTTTGGCAGACCTTCATGGTTGGTAAGGGTTGGTAATGGGTGGCAAGGGCATTCACTTAAAGCTGCATTTCGCGCAAATGCCAGAAGGAAATTGGGGATTTTTGGAAACCGGCTTGGGGGGAATTCAGCAATCTCTCAAGTGTGAGAGCAGGGGATTCTTTCGGAATTGCCTTTCTCGTATTTGATATCGGCCAAATTCAAAAATGGCCAGTATTCATCGAATTACGATTTTTGAGAATATCATAAGTTGTTAAATACAAAACACTTATGAACTAAATACACGTTCTCATAAAAAACCAGAACTGAGATGGCACGCTACTAGCTTTATAGTATTTATAGTCAATATAGAAAACCCAATGAATATGAAAAAACTAATTCTCTCAGTTATCGGTGTAGTAATCGCACAAGCCTGCTTCGCTTCCACGGCCACAATCGATCTTGGAACCACAGCCGGTTACACTCCTTATGATCGTTACATGAGCCCAGTCAAGCAAGTGCTCAGTCACTTGAGCGGCGCCCAGACTCCAACGATGGACAAAGTCCGTCAATTGATGACTGTAGGCCGCAATTTCCGTTACTCCTTCACTGATCCTTACACCGCAGCCACCCCCGCAGTGACCGCACAGATCCATGCAGGCGACTGCAAGGCAAAGTCCCTCTGGCTCGCCGATCAACTCAACGATCCAAACATCCGCTTCGTAATCGGCCGCGCCCGCAGTTCCTCGAAGATCAGCCACGCCTGGCTGATGTGGAAGAACGAAGGCCAATGGTGGATCCTGGACTGCACGAACACCAACCAGCCAATCGCCGCAGACCGCATCAATCCTAATCGCGAATACATCCCTCTCTATTCCTTCAGCAAAGACGGCAGCTACCGTCACCATGCGACCGAAATGTTGATCGCAAGCAACATGACCGGATACACGGTCGCTTCCCGCTAATCGCAGGATTCAAAAAATTTCATTGGGCTGACTACGGCGCCCGGATCGAAAGGTCCGGGCGTTTGGCTTTTGTGGGAAGGGTGGGAAGGAGCATTTAACATTTAGGATTTAGCATTTAAGATTTAGGAAGTAATGAGAGCGTCTTTACCGGGTTGGACTGGGTTGGACAGGATTCAAAGTTTTGTCGCCCACGCCCCTCGACTTCTCCCGGAGTCGAGTATCTCCCATCGGTCGGTTCTCCAAGAGTCGAGTTAGTTTAAGGTACCAGGTTGTTCACTGCGGTTGAGGTCAATCTAAGTTGCGAAGGATAAAGGCAAAAAATTGGGTTCGTTTTTGCCGGTTTTTGGGGGTCTCCAGAGTAAAATTGGCTTCGTTGGTTCCAGAATCAGGTTTTGGCTCACAATTTTTCCGGTGGCTCGATCTTCAAAGGCGTGGGTATGGGCACACCCCGGCGCATGCATTGTACACGCTCCAGATGAGCCATTGCCCGGTACAACTGGCGCTCCAGCTTTGCCTCGTAACGCATGATCCTCTCCAGGGTTTCCATCGGCGGAAGCGTCTTCGCTGCCAGACGGGATTCCTCGTCGATCTCCTCCCGCTCGTCCGCATCCCTATACTTTTCCTTGAGCCGCTCTGTTTCCTTATCGAGGTAATCGCGGACCTCCTGCCGGTGGGTCGCCAGCAACTCGCGGGGCGACAGTTTCCCGGGATTTTTCTCCAACCGTGTTTGCAGCGCCGCGAGGTGGAGCGAGTAACCATTGGGCTTGCCGGCCGTCAAAGCTTCTTCAACGGCCTTTTTTGTCAATTTTCCATCCTTCTCGAACACCTCGCGGGTCTTGGATAAATTGACCATCAGCACCGCGATCCCTTTTGCGGATTTCATCATCATTCCGACAGGGTCGGGAACCTGGCTCCAAAGGATAAATTCGTTGACGAGACTGTCATCCGCGGCGGGCCGGCCGCTTCCCTCGTCCACGCTCAAGGCGATCTCTCCGGATTCGGCCTTCAGGACGCGGTACAACCTCCACTGGGTGGCAACGATGGTGTCCACGAGCATTTCTTCCATCGGGCCGACGGGATCGAGTTCATCATGAAACCGGTCCTGGAAGGCGGTGAATTCCTCCTCGTCCTCGCAAAGATTGCGTCCATGCACCAGCACATGCCTGGAGCGGATGCCGTGTTTCAGGGCGTTCATTTTTGAAGAGGCGCGGCCTTCGGGGGATTTCGGGCCGGTGGATTTTTGAGAGTTTTGCCGGTTGGCTGAGACTTGTTTTTCGGTAGCGGTTGTGGTCATGGGTTTGTGATGTTTGGTTTGATGATCCGGTTTGTTGACAAAGGGCAGATGCCGGATGCCGATGAAAGCAGCGTCTTTCAGATCCAGCATGATGTTGTTTTGTCACTACACCGGATAGGCGCAGTTTGGGTTTCGGATTCAGGCGGTGTTGTTTTCTGATGAAAACAAGGGGTGCCTTGTTAGATTCAATAATTGCATGAAAATGATGAATATGTCAATAACTATTTACATATTTGTTACATATACAGAGGAAATTATGTAATATTGGTGTTAAGAGATGGGCTTTCGATCGCATTAATTGTAGCAACGTTTGCGAGGCTGGAGCCTCGAAGACAATTGCGTCACGAAGCTGGATCTTCGTGACGAGGAGAGAATTTTTAACCGCTAAGAACGCTAGGGGCGCGAAGGGGGAAGAGGTCTATTGACAGCAAAGCGACTGGAAAATTGCTTATGCAGGCTGCTTGAGCAAGTTGACAGCCGCTCAAAACTTATAGCCAATATCCAACTCGCCAGAACAACCGGCGTCGCGGGCGGGAATGGGCTTGCAACGCCGCTGTCCGGGAAGAAAATTGCAAAAGACCGCGCCAACCCACCATGAACATGAAACCCACTCGGAAAATCCCGGGCCAAATAAATTAAATGGAAAGTCCCGGATGATTGCACGCATCAGACCCTACGAACCGGGTGACTTCCCGCAAGTGGAGGAATTGGATCACTGTGTATTCCCCGAATACACGGGAAGTCCGCCGTGGCGGGCGGGGTGGCATTTTGAAGCGCCGGAAAAGTGTGCTGCCAGATACGTCAGCATCGATCCTTCCTCCGGCCGGGTCAATGGCTACGGCTCCGTGCGGCATGTCGGTTCCCGGCATTACCGTGCCAATCTCATGGTGCATCCGTCCTGCCGGCGCTTCGGGATCGGCGGCGCGCTTTTCAGCGCACTTTGGGAACAACTGGCCGGGCCACTCGATGCCGCATATCTTCAGGTCAGAGTCCGGAAAGATCAGGACCAGGGATTGGCATTCGCAAGGAGCCGGGACTTCGAGTACGTCCACGAGATGAGGGGCCGGTTGCTCGACCTGGCTAACGTCGACCTGCATGGGTTGGAGTCGCAGGCGCACCGGTGCGATCCTGATGGAGTGAGCATTTCGACCTTGAGTGAACTTCGGCTGAAGAATAGTGACGCGGACGCGCAAATCGCCGATGTGTACGTGCAAAGCCAGACAGGCTGGCTCGATCCCGATCCCTATATGATCCACAACCCGCCGGATGAGGAGAGGCGGGCCTCTACTGAACTTGTGCGCAACGCCCGGCCAGACCGTCTCCACGTGGCGCTGGTCAACGAACGACCTGTCGGGGTGAGCGGCGAAACCATGGGCACGGCAGTCCTCCCTGACTACCGCCGGCGCGGCATTGCCGGCGCCCTGTTGGCCGCGAGAATCGCGGGCTTGAAACGGGAGGGTGTTGCCGTATTCTTTTCCAGTTCCGCCCAGCCGGCCTTTACCAGGATCTATGATCGTCTCGGGTGCCAGGACTGGTTTTCCGAAATCCGGTTCGTGAAACGCGTCGAATGCTGAAGGACAAGCGCCAGCCATGTTTGCCCGTTTTGCTGACAAAAGCGGCGATGCTGGATGCTGGATACTTGATGCTGGATAAAAGGCATCTTTATGTCGTGCGCTATTCGGATTCGAGAATGGCTGCGTGCTGTCAATTGTCTCTACATGACCCATTTTTGAGTGGTCACTTTTCGTCAATTAATGCTTCAATATCCCGTGCGCGATGATAGACGTGATTCACCTGAATACCGTTGGCGACGCCACGGTAAAAAATGAGGTAATTTTCAAAACCAGTAATGTGCCACGAGCGGACATCACGGAGTCTTGGATTCCGAAATCGTCGCAGCCTGCCTATGCCGGGATTGGCGGCAAGTGTTTTGAATGTTTTGTAGGCCGCTTCGATGACGCGCGTTGCGGCATCGGGATTATCCCGGGCGATGAAATACCAAATGCCCCACAATTCATCCTCGACGCAAGGATCAAGGATAAATTCAGGCATCAGAACGGGATTCTTTCATCCGTTTACGGAGCCTGCGAAACACTTCCTCTCCATCAACGCCCTCGCCCCGGTCGAGGCGGTCAATGCTTTGTAACAACTGCGTTTCCAGTTCCTCAAGGGTCCTGGGTGCTTGGGGCAGACGCGCGGCCTGGTCTTCCTTAAGACGGCGAAGACCGGCACGGACAACTTCACTGGCAGTTTGATACAGGCCGCTCTCGACCTCTTTTTCCACAAATTTTGCCAATTCCGGCGTCAGTGAAATATTCATAATTGAAACTCCGTCAATTTCATCGTCGCAGGCATTCTACCATGAATAACAGGAATGGGTCAAATCCTGTTATTTGTACTGTTAGGCCCAAGAGGAAGAAACGACATTCACGCTGAAGCAAATAGCTGAATAGTTGAAGATGGGGGCTGGGACGCATGTTGCCCATTTGCTATATCCCAAAGGAGATGAATTATTGTAAATATTTGGCTGACCCCTGTCCATTTTCAGGGAAGGCAAGGGGATCTGGGGAACATGGGAGATCCATTCAAACTGGCGGGGAGGATTTCACATCTGGCCATTGGATGAAGAGGAGGGGGAGCGGGCGTACGAGGAGGCGGAAAATAGCCAACCTGTGAATGTGATTGCTACAGGGGTCGATGGAATTTGAGAATTGGTTGAATCGGTGATACGTCTTCAGGAAAGCAGGAGCCTATAATGAATGAGAAGATCAAAAAAATGACACTTCATGGAGGTCCTTGCGATGGTGACGAGATCGAAATTCATGAGGACAATTTAAAAATTCTGCCAAGGATATCGACGAAGGGCAGGGACGCCGAAGAGGTTGTTTATGCGTTGGACAATGAGGGCAAGTTTGTTTGGTTGCCCTATCCCGACGATCCGAAGGTTCAAAGAGGCTTTTTCGTGTGTGACGACGATGGAAATGTATTGTCGGAAGAAAAGTCCGTTGAAGATGCGTTGCGGAAATTGGAGGATATGGATGACGATGCGCCATGAGCGCATCGTGTCCCGCAATCGACCAACCGGTGCTTTGTAGTGAGGGTGATTCGTTGAATATTTCTTCTTCGGTGCATTCAAAGCAGGAGCAGCTTTTTTAAGAGGGGCTCACCTGGCGCGCTGAGCTTCAGTAACGCCTTCCTGGAGTTGACAGCGAAAGAGAAAGTTCGTTGCGGCGGGACACCGCAACCACCACGCGGGACGCATGGGCTCCCCGGAGAAGAAAGCAACGCTTCGCGTTGGAAAGAAGCGCTGTTTAAGGCTGCGGTTATTGCAGGAAAGTCGCGCCGTTTCATCTTTTCGGCGAGCCGCCGAAAAGGGCACCCGGGCCGGGTGCGCTACCCGGAATGTTGCTGCGATGTCCAGATTCGTTTTGGCGATCTATCTCGCTTTCCAACTGCACAGGTACGGCTTAGCTCCGGAGGCGGACCAACAGGTCCTTGGTATCCACGGAATCCCCGACCTGGGCGAGAAGACAGTAGGGTCAGGCCTTCCTTTTAGTCCAAATGAAGCGCGGATTGAAATATGCAAGCCTTGGAAAATAAGAGTGCAAGCTTGCAGCTTGAGAGCATTCGACGGCAAGCCGGAGGCTTGCGCTACTTTAATGCGGACTTTTAATAAGCGTCTTACTGCCTAGCTTCGCAGGCGAACCAGCAGGTCTTTGGTATCCACGGAATCGCCGACTGCGGCGAGGACCTCGTCGATTACGCCGTCGAGCGGGGCGTAGAGGGTTGTTTGCATTTTCATGGCTTCCAGGGTGAGGAGTTTGTCGCCTTTTGCGACTTTCTTTCCGACACTGGTTGCGACGGCGGTGATCATGCCGGGGATCGGGGCGCCGATCTGGAGGGGATTGTCGGAATCGGCCTTGGCGCGGACCTTTACCTTGGTGGCCATGGAGCGGTCGGCGATGGTGGTCTCGCGCGGGACGCCGTTCAATTCGTAGGAGATGATGCGGCGGCCATCCTTGTCGGGCGTGCCGACATTGATGAGCTTGACGAAGAGGGTTTTGCCTTCCTCGATGTTCACCAGGATTTCTTCGCCGGGCTTGAGGCCGTAGAAGAAGGAGGGGGTGGGGAGGACGCTTACGTCGCTGTAGTCGCGCACGAACTTCACGAACTCAGCGAAGACGCTCGGGTACATGAGATGGCTGTATAGATCGTCGTCGGTTGCATCGCGTTTCAGCTTTGTGGAAAGCTCGGCGCGGGTTTCCTCGAGATTCACTTTTGGCGCCTTTGCCGATGCGCGGGCTTTGTCCTTGCCGAGCACCACGTTGAGCAATTTTTTGGGCCAGCCGCCGACCGGTTCGCCGAGGCCGCCGGAAAGCATGTCGATCACGGATTCCGGGAACGAGGTGCCGGGTTCCAGGTTCACTACGTCGGCGGGCTTGATGCCGCGTGTGAAAAGGAAGAGGGCCATGTCGCCGACCACCTTGCTGCTCGGCGTCACCTTCACGATGTCGCCGAAAAGCTGGTTTACCTCCGCGTAGCAGACCGCGATTTCGCGCCAGCGATGGGAGAGGCCCATGGCCGCGGCCTGTTCCTTGAGGTTCGTGAACTGGCCGCCCGGCATCTCGTGGAGATAGACCTCCGCGCTGCCGCTGCGGGGCGCGGTGTCGAAGGGGGCGTAAAACGTGCGGGTCTGCTCCCAATAATCGGAAAACTCATCGAGCGCGCCGAGATCGAGCTTCGTGTCGCGGCCGGTGTGCTGCAGCGCCGCCACGATCGAGTTCAGGTTCGGCTGGCTGGTCGAGCCCGACATCGAGGAGAGCGCGAGATCCACCACATCCACGCCGGCATCGCTCGCGCGGAGGATCGAGGCGGCATTCACGCCGCTGGTATCGTGCGTATGGAAATGAATCGGGATGCCGATCTCCGCTTTGAGCGCCTTCACGAGCGCGTAGGCTGCGTAGGGCCGGCAAAGTCCGGCCATGTCCTTGATCGCGAGGAAATGGGCGCCCATGCGCTCGAGTTCCTTCGCCATTTTTACATAGTAATTCAACGAGTATTTCGTGCGTTTGGGGTCGAGGATATCGCCGGTGTAACAGATCGCGGCTTCGCAGATTGCGTGCGTTTCCTGCACGGCTTCCATCGCCCGCTTCAGGTTGGGCAGGTAATTCAACGAATCAAAAATACGGAAAATATCGATGCCCCGCGCGGCGGCATGTTTCACGAAGCCCGCTACGACATTTGGTGGATAGTTGGAATAACCGACGGCATTCGAGCCGCGGAAGAGCATTTGGAAACAGATATTCGGAATTTTTTCCCGGAGCTGCTGGAGGCGGAGCCATGGGTCTTCGTGCAGGAAGCGCATCGACGTGTCGAATGTCGCCCCGCCCCACATTTCCATGCTGAACAGGCCCGGCGTGCGACGCGCAACGGCATCGGCAGCGGCCAGCATGTCGTAACTGCGCACGCGCGTGGCAAGCAGCGACTGGTGCGCGTCGCGGAAAGTGGTGTCGGTGATGAGGAGGCGTTTTTGCTTGGTCGTCCACTCCGCGAATTTTTTGGGACCGAGTTCCAACAGCAACTGGCGGGTGCCGGCGGGGGGCTTCTGCTTGCGGTCATATGCGGGAGGCGGCGCCACGGCCAGCGGGGCGCTGATGCGATGTCCCTTGGCCTGCGGGTTGCCGTTCACGATCACGTCGCCCAGGAATGTGAGCAGCTTCGTCGCGCGGTCTTTTCGCGATTCAAAAACAAAAAGTTGCGGCGTGGTATCGATGAAGCGCGTGGTCGCGCCGCCCGAGTTGAACTCCTCGTTTTTAATGACGTTTTCGAGGAAGGGGATGTTGGTCTTGAGACCGCGGATGCGGAATTCCCGCAGGGCGCGGTGCATGCGTTGGAGCGCCATCGAAAAGGTCTGGCCACTCGCTGTGACCTTCACCAGCAGGGAATCGTAGAACGGAGTGATGACGCTGCCGGAATCGCCCATGCCGCCGTCGAGCCGGATGCCGAAGCCCGCTGCCGAGCGGTAGGTGAGGATTTTTCCGTAGCTCGGGGTGAATTTGTTTTCCGGGTCCTCGGTCGTGATGCGGCATTGGACCGCGTAGCCGTTGCGCGGAATCGCGTCCTGCTGCGGGAGGCTGAGCTCCGGCCCGTGAAGAGAGGCGCCGTTCGCAATCAGGATCTGGGAACGCACGATATCGATTCCGGTAATGACCTCGGTGACCGTGTGCTCCACCTGGATGCGGGGGTTCATCTCGATGAAGAACCACTCGTTGGTATCCATATCGAGCAGGAACTCGATGGTGCCGGCGTTGTTGTACCCGATTTCCTTGGAAAGGCGCACCGAGGCGTCGCAGAGTTCCTTGAGGACGACGGGGTCGAGATCGACGGAAGGGGCGATCTCGATCACCTTTTGATGGCGGCGCTGCACCGAGCAATCACGCTCGTGGAGATGCAGCACACCGCCGTGATTATCCCCGAGGATCTGCACCTCGATGTGTTTTGCGCGGCGGATGAATTTTTCCAGGAAGACCGCCGGATTACCGAAAGCATGGCCGGCTTCGTCCTGCGCCTCGTCCAGGAGATTGGCAAGGTCGGCTGCTTTTTCCACCACGCGCATGCCGCGACCGCCGCCGCCGAAAGCCGCCTTGATGATCAGAGGGAAACCGATCTCACTTGCAATTTTCAGCGCCTTGGTGCGATCCGTGACGGGATCCTCGGTGCCGGGGAGGGTGGGGACTTTCACTTTTTGCGCCAGCGCACGTGCAGTG
>Ga0206937_10201_pt1 | contig 16885 bp, 16 predicted proteins | sample Alteio_BWOrgHeat_11_FD_152923 | JGI IMG/M metagenome (GOLD analysis project Ga0206937, IMG submission 152923) | Enriched cells from forest soil in Barre Woods Harvard Forest LTER site, Petersham, Massachusetts, United States -... | ecosystem: Environmental > Terrestrial > Soil > Temperate forest >... | reverse complement strand
CACTTGTTTTTATTTTTAAAACTAATCTAAGAACGATAATTCTCTTTTCAGGTTTAATACTCTTGTTCCTTATTGAAACAATAATATTTGTTGGCAGAAGAACTTTTGTTGATTACTCCTGGAAAACTTATGCAAGAAGAATTCCTAAACAGGATACTCTTAAAATTCCAATTAATCCTCCCGGATGGTTTATTGAAATTGATAATTCTAAAAAGGAATAAATCTTATTTGTTTTATTACGAGAAGTAATTTAATTCTCGCCCTTACCGTGGCAGTTCTTGTATTTCTTGCCACTACCGCAGGGGCATGGGTCATTCCTGCCAACCTTATGTTCAACTCTTACAGGTTGTGCTTTTTGAAGTGGTGGCGGTGCCGCTTGTTGAGGATTTGATTCATTTCTTCTTGTTTCAACAGGTTTGTTAGCGTCATCTTTTATGGTTTTCAAATGACTTAAATCTGTCTTTTTAGGTGCCTTACCTTCCTTAACTTCGTCCGTCTTCTCAATAGGAACATTACCTTTAAATAGAAAAGAAATAATTTCCTTATTCACTCTTTCTATCATCTGTTTGAACAATTCGAAAGACTCAAATTTATAAATCAACAAAGGATCTTTTTGTTCATAGACTGCATTCTGAACTGATGTTTTCAATTCATCAAGTTCTCGTAAATGTTCTTTCCATGCATCATCAATCATTGCAAGAGTAACTGACTTTTCAAATGAAGTAACTACTTCTTTTCCATGATTTTGATATGCCTTTTTAAGAGGAGTTAATATATTCAAAGTCTTGAAACCATCCGTGATAGGAATAATAACATTTTCAAATTGACCATGATTAGTATATACATCACTGATAAACGGAAATACCTTATCCCCGATTGATTTCGATTTTTGTTTGTAATGTTCATCCGCCTTCTGATAAAGAAGATTTGTTAACGTCTTTGTATCCTCCTTCATAAAGACTTCTTCTGAAATTGGACATTCCATTGCAAAATTCTTAATTATCTCTAATTTAAATCCTGCATAATCTCTTTGCTCCTGAAATTCATTGACAATATTCTCACAAACATCAAACATGGAGTTTACAATATCCAAAGCTAATCGTTCACCAAACAAAGCATGCTTCCTCTTGCTGTAAATAACTTCGCGCTGAGAATTCATTACATCATCATATTCCAACAATCTCTTACGAATTCCAAAGTTATTCTCTTCTACTTTCTTCTGTGCCCGTTCAATAGATTTTGTAATCATTGAATGCTGAATAACCTCCCCTTCCTTTAATCCCAATGTATCCATCATTTTTGAAATCCGTGCCGAACCAAACATACGCATCAGATTATCTTCCAATGAAACAAAAAACTGCGATGAACCCGGATCTCCCTGACGACCGGAACGCCCTCTCAACTGCCTGTCAACACGTCGGGATTCATGTCTTTCTGTTCCGATGATAGCCAATCCTCCGGCATCTTTCACACCAGGTCCGAGTTTAATATCCGTTCCTCTGCCAGCCATGTTTGTGGCAATAGTAACAGTTCCTGCTTTTCCTGCTTCGGCAACAATATCTGCTTCTTTCTGATGTAGTTTAGCATTCAATACATTGTGAGAAATTCCTCTGGTTTTTAATACGCGACTAATCAATTCCGAGATTTCAACAGAAGTAGTTCCCACAAGAACTGGTCGCCCGGCTTGAACCAATTTATTAATCTCCTCCACTACGGCAGCATATTTTTCCCGCACTGTTTTATAAACCAAGTCCTCATAATCCTTCCGGACCATCTGACGGTGAGTGGGAATCACCACCACATCCAATTTATAAATATCCCAAAGCTCGCCCGCTTCTGTTTCCGCAGTTCCTGTCATACCTGAAAGTTTATGATACATCCTGAAGAAATTCTGCAAAGTAATCGTGGCAAAAGTCTGAGTAACCGCCTCTATTTTCACATTCTCCTTTGCCTCAATAGCCTGATGCAATCCATCAGAATAGCGACGTCCATCAAGCACACGACCAGTCTGTTCATCAACAATCTTAACCTTATCATCAACAATAATATATTCAGTATCTTTTTCGAAAAGTGTGTATGCTTTCAATAATTGATTTATCGTATGGATACGCTCCGATTTAATTGCAAAATCCCGAAGCATCTTATCTTTCCTATCAATTTTTTCTGCTGCCTGAAGATTGCTCTTTTCTATCTCCGCAATCTCAGAACCCACATCAGGCATAATAAAAAAATTGTTATCTTCACCTGAAGCAGTTATTAACTCAATTCCCTTTTCAGAAAGTTCAATGGAATTATTCTTTTCATCAATCACAAAATATAATTCAGCATCAACCTTATGCATTTCTTTTGATTGATCTGCCATATAAAAGTTCTCTGTCTTTTGCAGAATAGCCCTCATTCCCTGTTCACTAAGTAACTTTATTAAAGCCTTATTTTTAGGTAATCCTCTAAAAGCCCTCAACAAAGACAATCCACCTGCTGTTTCATCGCCGGCAGCAATTTTCTTTTTTGCATCAACCAAAGCAGTATTTATGTACTGTCTTTGTGCATTTATCAATTTTTCAACTCTTGGCTTCAAAGCAAAAAACTCATGTTCCTCTCCTTTTGGTGTTTGTCCTGATATAATCAAAGGTGTCCGTGCATCATCAATCAAAACACTATCCACCTCATCCACAATCGCATAATGATGCTCGCGCTGAACCATATCATCAGGATTATTAACCATATTATCCCTCAGATAATCGAACCCAAATTCATTATTAGTTCCATAAGTAATATCCGAATTATAAGCCTTTTTCCTCTCTTCCGAATTAGGTTGATGTCGGTCAATACAATCCACTGTCAAACCAAGAAATTCAAAGATAGGACCGTTCCATTCAGAGTCCCTTCGTGCCAGATAATCATTCACCGTAACCACGTGAACTCCCTTTCCGGCAAGCGCATTCAAATAAAGCGGCAAGGTAGCCACCAATGTTTTTCCCTCACCAGTCGCCATTTCTGCAATCTTCCCCTGGTGCAATACAATTCCACCAATCAACTGCACATCATAATGAAGCATATCCCAGGTAACCTCATTCCCTGCAGCCATCCAACTATTCTTATAAATCGCCTTATCACCCTCTATCGTTACAAAATCTTTTGTCACCGCCAAGTCCCCGTCCATCTGCGAAGCCGTTACTTCAATAGTTTTATTCTCCTTAAACCTCCTCGCCGTTTCCTTTACCACAGCAAAAGCTTCGGGCAATAATTCCAAAAGAATCTCCTCAATCAAAGTCTTGCTCCTTTTCTTCAGCGCATCAATATTCGTATAAATATCCTGTTTTTCCTCCAAATCCATATCCGGCTCGTCCTCAATTCTTTGGTTCAGAGCAGCAATTTCATTTTCAACTTCCTCCAAATGAGCATTTATCTTTCCCTTGAATTCATCAGTTTTTGCACGAAGTTCATCATTCGAAAGATTAGCTAATTTCGGATATTCCTCCAAAATCTTATTAAGAAGCGGCGTAACCTCCTTAACATCCTTTTCCGATTTAGTCCCGAAAACCTTCCCGATAGTTTTATTTATAATTCCAAACATAGTTCTATTTTTAAATTAAGGATGCAAAGATAGCGAAATTGTTTAAGGTTTTAGGTCTCCCATTCCAACGAACCTCGAATCTCAGCATACTGCCATTCCCTCCAAAGAGAAAATCCAGCAACTTGTCATCCCGACGAAGGAGGGATCTCTTTAATTACCAATCAACGCAATAGTCTTTCCATGTTACCAAATTATCAAATTATTTTTTTGGGCGGATACTTCACCTCTCGTAGCAAGTTCAGTCCCGCTGCAGCCATTTTTTCTGCTGGTAGGGGCAATCCCTTGTGGTTGCCCTTGTTCATGCAGAAAAAAATGTCAACATCGGGCGCAGTCTATTCAGGTTCAGTTCTTCGTATTTAGTTCATCACCATCAATCGCCCCTCCCCCGGATTCTCTTCAACATTCACATTTCAATCTTAATAGATACCTATATATAAAGGTATAAAAATAACACTTTTCATTCCCAAAATCATAAATAACGTCATATTCCATCATTTCCCCTCAAAACCTCAAAAACCACCTCAAGCCAATTTCAACCCCCTAAAATCGCTTTAAATCCCAAAAACCCCATAATTCGACTTCTCGTAGCTCCAATAATCCATCTCGTAGCTCTAATAATGCATCTCGTAGCTCCAAAACATAAATCACGGTCCCAATAATCCATCTCGTAGCTCTAATAATCCAACTCGTAGCTCCAATAATACCCCTCGTAGCTCCAATTTAACAATTCATGGTTCCAATAATCCTACTCTCCGGACAAATAATACCATCTCTTTCGATAATAATTTCAACTTTTGCTTAAATTATGAAAATACAGGGTCCCAATAATCCATCTCGTAGTCCAATTCCTATAAATTGCTCATCATTCAAACCATCTCTTCAATTCTTAATTCCCTTAAAAACCAAAAACCCTCCGACAATTTTGTCAGAGGGTCCTTATTTATTCTCTTTTAGATAGTTCTCCGAAAATTATAAAGAATTATCTTAAGGATTAAGATGCAGAACTTTGCTTTTCCCTCCCCTCATTCCGTCTGTCAGGTCGTCCACCCTCATTAGAATGATAATGTTTCTGATGCGTAGGTCGTCTATTCCCATTTCTGTTATTCGAAGGACCCTGATGAGGTCGGTTATTTCCTTGTTTTTTGGGTTGATGATTTATAGCACCCGCAATTTCTACCAATGGATAAGGATGGTTTTCGATGACAGGAATCTCAATCTTTATCAACTTCTGAATATCCTTCAAATAAGGCTTCTCCTCGGTTTCGCAAAACGAAATAGCAATTCCGCTTGCACCTGCCCTGCCCGTTCTTCCAATCCTATGAACATAAGTTTCAGGGATATTCGGCAATTCATAATTAATAACATGCGTTAAATCATCAATATCAATTCCTCGAGCTGCAATATCAGTAGCCACCAAACACCTTGTCTGACCGCCCTTAAAATTATTCAAAGCAATCTGCCTTGCATTCTGCGATTTATTCCCATGAATCGCCTGCGCCTTAATTCCGGCTTTAATCAAATCCTTACAAATCTTATCAGCACCATGTTTAGTTCTTGCAAATATCAAAGCACTCACAATTTCCTTACCCTTCAACAGGTGCAAAAGCAAATTCTTCTTGTCCGATTTAGAAACATAATACAATGATTGGTCAATCATCTCAACAGTAGAAGAAACTGGAGTCACAGCCACCTGCTCAGGATTAACCAATATACTATTAGCCAGCTTCTGAATCTCAGGAGGCATGGTAGCAGAGAAAAACAACGTCTGTTTCTTCTTCGGAAGCTTCTCAATTACCTTCTTCACATCATGAATAAATCCCATATCGAGCATTCTATCCGCCTCATCCAAAACAAATATCTTCACATGATTCAAATGAACATACTTCTGATTCATCAAATCAAGAAGTCTTCCCGGCGTAGCAATCAAAATATCAACTCCATGACTCAAAATCTGAGTCTGAGCATGTTGAGAAACACCTCCAAATATAACAGTGTGTTTCAAACCCGTATGTTTTCCATAAGCATGGAAGCTTTCGCCAATCTGTATGGCAAGTTCTCTTGTTGGGGTGAGGATTAAACATTTAATATTCTTACTCCCTCTATCCTCATGCCTTTCAGCATCAAGTATCTGCAAAATCGGGATTGCAAATGCAGCAGTTTTTCCTGTGCCTGTCTGCGCACATCCTAATAAATCTCTACGTTCCAAAACAATTGGAATCGCTTTCTCCTGAATAGGAGTCGGTGAGGTGTAACCCTCTGTTTTAAGAGCCCTTAATATGGGTTCTATTACTTTTAAATTTTCAAATGACATTCTATATTATTAATTTTATTTCTTTTTGATTTCGCGGTACCACTATGGTCTTTTAAATTATTTACAGCTAAGGAGGAATTGCTGTACCAAAATCCGCATTGCGGTGCAAATATACGGAAAATTATTGAGATAGAGCTTTTTGCATTGATAACCGCCATTCAAAATACCCTTCAATAGCCAATATCAATAACAGGTAATAAAATCCGGCAGTTAAATAAAGGTCTTTAATAAGATACATCTGAACATAAATGCAATCGGCAATAATCCATATAATCCAATTCTCCATTTTCTTCTTTGCAGTCAGCCATGTGGCAACAATACTTGCAGCAGATAATGAAGAATCCCACCAAGGAACTGCTGCAGAAGTATAAGTGCTGAAGATATATCCTAATATTAAAGTAAGAATTACCATTGCAACTAATGAAATAATAATCAACTTGTAACTTGAAAAGGAAATCTTCAATTCAACATTACCTGCTTTATTCCTTTTCCAATTATACCAACCATAAACGATGGTGATTAGATAAAATACCTGCAACCATGTATCAGCATAGAACTTGGTATTGAAAAAAACTATCAGATAAAAGACAGTACAAGCGAACCATACCGCCCAACACCAACTATTCTCCTTTATAGTCAGCCAAACGGCAATAATACCTGTAATAAATCCTGCTATTTCTATCCAATCCAAAGCGTTGCAAAGATAGGAAAACGATTAAGGCAACTATTCTTTATGCTGATAGATCTTAAAGAACTTTGAAGTACTATCAATAACCACATAGTTTTCATCAATAGTTTTCTTTACTGCAAGAGTGCAGCTATCATTTGTGTTTTTAATCGTTCCTAATAAAAAGATGTAATCTATTTTTATTGGATTATGATTATCACAAGTCCAACTAGAGATAAACTGCTCGCGATTAATATTTCCCTTTGGAGCATTCGGATGTTCCTTTCTGTTCCACATCAAAGGAAACCATGTTAAATTACATTCATAGTTCTCTAAAATAACCATTGGTTTATCAATGCCCAAGTAATTTGAGAAGTGCATCATATTAAAGTTATTAGAGAAATCTAAAGGCAACACAACACTGTTTGGTTTGATAAGTTTGGAAGCATCATTGATTTGAACTGCAACTTCATTAAGATATGTTAAAGGAATCTTCCGGTATTTATTCAATTTATAACTATAGAAAAGAGTAATAAAGATGGCAATGTAACACATCCATCTCGGGAATCGTTGAACAGCAATCCAAATAATTAACAACAAATAGAATAAAAAACAAAGTCGCACGGAAACAAACCCATTATCTCCCTGAAAATCGGGTAAAGTGAAATACAATAAAAGCATAATTATCGCTCCCAATAAAAAGAAATCAGTTACGGCAAATGCGTTTCTTAAACCATACTTAATCTTATCACCAAAGGGTATATTGAATGGTGTTCTGATTACCAATATCCTCTTAAGGAAAGCAAGAGTAAATAGAACTAAAAACAACTTATAGAGTGCATGAGTAAAATGTTTCTCCTCATCGAAATTAAATCCAATGAAAGGTTTTATTTTGTTTATATATTCCATCAAATCATTGCTGCTTAAATAATGTTTTTCACCAATTGGAGGATGTGAATGGAAGTAATTAAACAGAAATACTAAAGGAACTCCTGATATTAATAATAGTATGAAGGCTTGTTTGATAAAACCGATAAATACATCCTTAACTATTTCGGAATTGATTAACCTGATGACCGCTTTACCAACTATCTGCAACCCAATTATTAATAACAATACAGCAAAAATAAAAAGGTGAGAAAAGTATGTAACAAGTAATAACATGAACAGTATAACTCCCTTTTTAATGGTCAGATTATCCTGATGTTTCAACCAATAATTAATCGAAACTATCATAAAAACAACAGCTATTATTGAATTATAAAACCCATAATAAAAAAGAAAGGAATAAGTGAATGGAAAGATTAAATAACTTAATAAATAGTTGTTCGGAGATAGTGTTTTAATCAAACTTCGGAAAGAAAATGGAAGAGCAATAAGGTAAAGAATCATTAATAACTTCTCAGCTAAGTATGCGGGCATCATTAAATTGAATAAAGAAAGAATAAAATGCCCCGACCAATTAGGAACCGCCTCAGGATTGAAGGAAAAGAAATTACTTAAAAGGCTTTTATCTCCAAACAAAAGATGATTTATTAAATTTGAGTTGTATAAATGTGCAGGTCCGTCAAGTGTTGCATGAAATTTATAGGAAAGAACAGGGATAATATTTAATAAAGTTACCAATAAAAAGAAATTAAAACCTCTCTTTCCTGAAACCATTCTTTGATTTGAACTGCTAAAACTATATTGAAGCTGCATACTGAATTTTAAGGCTGTAAACTTAAGAATCTTTATCAAGAAAAGATAATAATTCCGGGTTTTGTTTTGTCTGATTGCAATAAAAAATGTATTTTGGCACGATTATAGAAAAAGCGACCTTAAACTATATGAGATATATACAATCTATTAAGTAAAATTATTATGAAAAGATCAAATCACCTAGTAAAATTAATTGTCTTTATCGGAGGAATAACCCTTTTAACCTCCTGTTTCCCTGCTTATGTAGCAGTTCGTCCGGTGCCACCGCCTGTTATCGTTCGTCCTGCGCCCCCTTATGAAGGAGCCGTTTGGGTTGAGCGCGAATATGTATGGAGTCGTCGTGAACATGCCTATGTTCTTGTTCCCGGGCATTGGGTTCAAAGAAGAGGCGAATGGATTCCAGGACATTGGGAGGATAGACCGCGTGGTTCTGTGTGGATTAGCGGTCATTGGAGATAAAAACAATTAGGAATTAGGAATTATAAATTAGGAATTAAGGAAGAAGAAACTGCTTAATTCATAATTTATCATCCATAATTTATAATTAATAGCTACTTTTGCCGTGTTATGGATTCTACACGTCAAAATAAATATGCGCGACTGATTCAAAAGGAAATCAGCGAGGTCTTTCTTAAAAGCGGGAAGGACTATTATGGAAATGCTTTTGTAACTATCACCACTGTTAAGGTTAGCCCTGATTTGGCTTTGGTAAAAGTTTACCTTAGTTTGTTTAAAGTTGCCGAGCCGGATAAACTTATCAAACAAATTAACAGCCATGTTAAAGAGATTCGCAGACATCTCGGTGAGCGGATTAAAAATCAGATACGTCATATTCCTGAATTGGTTTTTTACCTGGATGATTCGGCGGAATATGCAGAGAACATTGAGAAAATCTTTAAAGATTTGAATAAATAAAACCTTATGCAATACGACCCTATTAAGAGAAGTCTCGGAAATGTTTTCAATCGTTCGCCATTTCTGCGCAAATTATTTTATCATTTGCTTGATTTGCTTTTGCTTAGAACATGGCACGTTCACAAGGAATTAAGAAGCTGGAAAAAGGCGGTTTCCGGCAATGTTTCTATCCTTGATGCAGGTTCCGGTTTCGGACAATACAGTTATTATTTATCGAATAAAAATAAATCTGCTGAGATTTTAGCGGTGGATGTAAAAGATGAACAGGTTGCTGATTGCAATAAATTCTTTCAACAGATTGGTTTGAAGAATGTTCTTTTTAAAGTTGCCGATTTAACGCAATTCCGAAAAGAAAACTCTTTTGATTTGGTTCTTTCGGTTGATGTGATGGAACATATTCTGGAAGATGTGATGGTGTTTAAGAATTTTTATGCGTCATTAAAGACGGGTGGAATGGTACTGATATCAACCCCTTCCGATCAAGGTGGTTCTGATGCGCATGATGATGAGGATGGTTCTTTTATTGAAGAGCATGTGAGGAATGGTTATAATATTCAGGAGATTCAGGATAAATTAAGAAGCGCCGGATTCACAAAAATTGAAGCAAGATATGCTTATGGAACACCCGGAAAGATTGCCTGGCGACTTTCGATGAAGTATCCTATTTTGATGCTTGGAGTTTCGAAGGCATTCTTTATTATTCTTCCGTTTTATTACATCATCACGTATCCTTTTTCGTTTATTTTAAACTATATCGACACATATTCTTCTCACCCCACAGGCACCGGATTGATAGTGAAAGCCTGGAAATAAAATCCTGTCTTGAACTTCTCCGTTTATATTGCAAAACGTTATCTTGTCTCCAAAAAATCGCGGAATGTAATCAATATCATTTCCATTATTTCTGTTGTCGGAGTGATGATTGGAACAATGGCTTTGATAATTGTTCTTTCTGTTTTCAATGGCTTGGAGCAGCTGGTGGTTTCGCTTTATAATTCATTCGATGCAGAGATAAAAATTACTGTTAATGAAGGAAAATATTTCAACATTAATGATATTTCGGATGCTGATTTGAAGAAGATAAAAGGCGTGAAATATGTTACGCATGTTATTGAAGAGAACGCTGGAGTAATTTATAAAGACCGTAAAGATGTTATCACAATTAAGGGCGTAGATTCTGATTTTGTAAAGATGACCGGCATTGATTCCATGATTATTGATGGGTCAATGACATTGCAAAAGGATTATATGGATACTGTTACAAGAACAACGGAATATAAAAAAGGAGATTCATTTTTTGTCGAAAATGTTCAGAAGAACTTTGCCGTTGTCGGGCAGGGAGTTGCAGGGAAACTGGGCGTTCATCCTGATGATTATGATAAAACAATAGCAATTTATGTTCCGAGGAGAGGGAAGTATTCAACTAATGATCCTGAAGCCATCAACCAACTGAATATTATTCCATCGGGAGTGTTTGCTATAGAGCAGGACTTCGACTCCCACTACATTATCGTACCCTTACGATTTACAAAAGAACTGTTTGAAACTGATACCTCATTGACTGCAATAGAAATAGGTTTGGAGCATGGAACAAATCTTAATGATGTTCAGCAAGAGATTAAAAAACTGGTCGGAAATAAGTTTGATGTAAAGAATCGTTTCCAACAAAGAGAGACTCTTTATAAGATTTTAAGTTCGGAGAAGTGGGCAATCTATCTTATCCTTTCTTTTATTCTCATCATCGCCACTTTTAATATCATTGGTTCATTGACCATGCTCATTATTGATAAAAGAGATGACATCACCATACTTCATTATCTGGGTGCTGATAATAATCAGATAAAAAAGATTTTCTTTTACGAAGGAATTATGATTACACTTTCGGGTGCTGTTACAGGTTTATTATTGGGCTTATTGATTTGTTGGGCACAACAAAAGTTTGGTTTGGTTAAGCTATCAGGCAGCGGCAATTTCATCATAAAATATTATCCCGTCCATCTTAAAATTATGGATTTCGTCTATGTTTTCCTCACTGTATTTATTATCGGATGGTTTGCCTCCTGGGTTCCATCGAGGCAGGTTATAAAGCGGATGTTAAACAGGCAGATTCAGGAGGTGTAGGTTATTGTCTTGAACTTATTTCAGGTTTAAATAAAGTGCACTTTTATTAAGTGAGAAACCTTTTTAAAATCTTTATCCATTGTTGCGATTTCGCAACCATTTTCTTTAGCAATACAGAACTGATAAGTATCATCAAAATCCAACTTGTTTTCAATTGAATCATCTTTTAATTTCAAATAGTACTCTTTTGGAAGTGTCAACATTGGAATCATTGGTAATACATCCTCTAAGAATTGATTAAATTTATCATGCTTACCTTCTCGAAAAAGTATTAGTCCTATTGAATGTAAGGAGAAATCTGAAATTACTATTTCCTCTATATTGTCAGATAGAAATTGTTTACATATTTCCTTGGCTTCCTGGTCAAGCAATATTTCCAGGAAGATATTTGTATCTGCTAAAATCATTATCTGATTTTATTGAGATAATGTTGCAGACTAACACCATTAAATTCTGCTTTCAACTCCTTTAATCCACCTTCCCAATTAAACTTCAAAGACTTCTTAACAGGTTTTACTTCAACTGGTTTTTCCTCCCATAAGATAATCACATTTACCTCTATATCTTTGATTTCAGGATTATCTTTAGGGATTTCAATTATCCCATTATGCGCGATTGTTTTAAATTCTACTCTGTTCATATCATTTTTATTATTTGTTTGCAAAGATACTTAATTTATCTCGCTTGTTGATGTTTATTATTCTCATCGTTTTATTGCATTCACTGAACATGATAAACCCTCAAAAAATCCTAAACCTCTCTTAAAACGCAAGGAAAGGGCTTTTAAGGACATCTCCAAAACTGAAAACCATGTTTTTACTCACTGATTAATCAAAAAAAGGGTGTAAATTTTATCAACCATGCTTCTAAATGCCCTTAAAAGGCATTATATTGACCCCCTTAAAGATGCTTATTGAAAATAATTAAGATATTTAAGAATGAAATGATTATTAAAACTTATAAATTACGAATAATTAGGAAATAAAATCTATAAAGTGCGCGGCATTTATCATCAAATGTCGCTCATTTGCTAGCAAAAGCCGTCCATTTGCTAGCAAGTGCGGCGCATTTACTAGCAAGTGCCGCTCATTTACTAGCAAATGCGGCTCATTTGTTATCAGGCAAGCCGCAAAGAATACAAAGTGCGGCGCAAAAGCATGCAAGTGCCGCGCAAAAGCTCACAAGTGCGGCGCAAAAGCTTACAAGTCCGGCGCAAAAGATGACAAATGCGGAGCAAAAGCTAGCAAGTGCGGCTCATTTGTTATCAGATGAGCCGCACTTGATTGCTTTTGGTTATCTAACCCTATTAATTTATTCCCTTTTACAAATTTTATTAACCCAAAAAAGCTACTTTCTTTTTCCACCACCATTACCATTTCCTCCACTTGGAGGAGGAGATTGTCTTGGAGTATTAGAAGGCGGCGGAGAATAACTCGGCGTATGCTGAGTTGGCTGAATTTGCTGCCAGGTATTCTGATGATATTGCTGCGCATTCCTAATCTGGTTCTGATTCTGAGTAGTCTTTGGAGAATTCTGAACAGGCTTCGGCGTATAGTCATGTTTTGGCTGAACAGGTTGAGTTTGCTGCTTATTATCCCCCTTATTTTGTTCAGTTGTTTTTGCAGGAGGAGCCTTATAATAATCAGGCACCTTAACAACAGGTTTCTTAATTGGTTCCTGTCGCTGAGTTTGCTGAACAGGTTTATTCAATTGCTTTTGTTCTTCAGGAGTACGGTTTGCAATAGCAGTCTTTATGGTCGGATATTTATCCTGATTCTTCTGCAAGTATTCGTTGCGTTCAACGGGATGGGTTGGATTCGCTTTATTATATTTCTCCCGGCTCGATTCCATCTGCCCATACTCCTTAAACAACTGAGGTCGCTTTGATTTATCATCCCAATCATGAGTAATCACATCTCGATTTCTATCATGCCAGTCGCCAACAACTCTTACTATATTATTATGCCTGTCGTTATCGCGATGCCGTGTATAATAATCATAATAATGGTCAGATAAATGACACCAGCGGTTGTGATGTTCGGGATAATAGAAATACCAATCCATAAAATACCAGGAAGGCTGACCAAAGAACACGATGCCACCACCGGGACCGTAGTAAAATCCCCAATCATACCAATAAGGATACGGGTCCCAGTACTCATAAGGATACCAATACGGATAACCAAACCACCAATTGTATGAATAGGTATAATAATCGGTAACATCAGGGGTCAATGGCGCATTGTAATCATCCTGTTGATAGCCATTATCCTGTGCATATTCCTGCGCTGCCTGAATATATTCCTGCCTTGCATCAGGATCATTATTCATGCTCTGTTTCCATTCATCGGCATCCTGATTATTCTTCTGAGTCATCACAAGATTAACCGAATCTGATTTATGTAAAATCCAATTCGGGTCTTTCTTGTAAATATCTCCTATCACAACTGTCAATTGCATGTTATCATTGAGAATATTCAATACCTCAGGCAGTTTAATAAGGTCCCTGAAAGCCTGAATAACATCAGGAGGATAGCCACTAATCATGTTTTCGAAACCCATTTCATAAATATGATTTCTTTGGTCAATCCTGACTAATAAATCATAGTTATTAAAGCTTTCTTCAATAGCAGTTTTATGTATTTCAGGGGGATAATTGGCAAGAATCGTATTCAATTCATCATCCGATTTACGATGTCCGGCGGCAAGGTCACCAATTAATCCCGGATAGCGGGTAAGATTCCATATTTTCTCCTGTTCATCCCTGCTATATGGCGATAATAGCTCGGTAAAATCATCCTTTGTCTTGCCTTGCATAGAACTTAACCTCACAACAACTTCGGGATAGGTGCAGGCAATAAAAATATCCTGCCGAACATCATGAGGATACATGGCAATGGCATCAGCCGCTTTCTGGTCTTGTTGCGCAATCTGTTTTAGTAATGCTCTATCCTCGGCATCTATCTGAGAATACGATTTGAATCCATAAGTAATAAGGAAACAGACCAACAGGATTAGTTTAACTGCATTTTTCATAACTATAATAATTTATTTTAGGGTTAGATATTAATCTTCGCTTTCGTCTTTTCTCTTCTTGAAGAACGCTTTTGCTTTTTCAATCAGATTTAATACAATCGGTTCGACTTTATGCTCCACGTTTACAAACAATTTTGATAACAGGTTAGACAAAATGAATGCCAATCCTCCGGCAAAAGAATCATTTAACGTTTCATTTTGATTCGGACTTTTCTTAAAAAAGGAATCTATTAAGCTATTGATAAGGTTGATTGGTCTTAAATTCTCTTTTATGTCCAGGACATCCTGTTTAAGGACTTCACCCTGTTCATTTTTAAGGATTTCAAGGCGTTTTATTTCCCTTTTAAGGTCTTTTATATTTTCAATCCTCTTCTTCATTTCTTTCTTTAAATGCTTGTTTGATTATCTTGTTCATGATGGGTACTTTTAACCATTTATCCTTGCCTGCCCATATAAATAATCCTACTAAAAGATAGAATCCGGCGATGATTAAGAACCCTGAATAGGGCTTTCCAATCATGTTTGACAGAACAAAAGCTATTGCCAGGTTTGCAAAGAGGAAAAAGATGAGAAAAATGATTAATAAGATAAGAATAACGATAGAAGAAGATAGCATATCAGCAACCTTTTCCGTGGTTTTAAGGGTAGTTAATTCAGTTTGTATGTTAACATACTCTTCAACGTGCTCTATGAGCTCATCAACCTTTGATTTATCTTCTTCCATATACTATTATGCGAAACTATCACCTTCAGTCGGATTGATTGTTTCCTCCTGACCGTTGTGATGGTGTTTCATTTTGTGTTTAAGATTCTCTGCTGTTTCTTTTACTTTGTCTGTTGCCTTATCAGCAAAGTCTTTAACCTTCTTTCTTGTTTCAGAGCCTTTATCAGGAGCAAACAAGATACCCAAAGTAACACCTGCTACTAAACCTCCAAGCGCTGCGAGGAGAATTTTACCTGAATTTTTCATCTTATTAATAATTTATTTGTTAATGATAAACAAGTATGCAAAGATACACAATTTACATGCCTTTTCCTAATGACATTCATCATATAGGTTATTGACTCATATCATTAGGTGTAGAGAACAGATAAATCACGTCTCTACTTATTCCTTTAACAGCTTATCAACGAAGGAAGTAAAATCATCAATCCATCGGTCATAATAAACTCCTGTGGCAGGACCTGAATAACCGGTGTGGATACGTCTTACTTTCCCTTTCTTATCAATAAAAATTGTGGTAGGATAGGAATAAATGCTCTCAAACATGGGGAGTTTTGATGCAATATCATCCTTCCTTGTTGTTCCTGCAATCAGGATTTGATAGTTTATATTAAATCTTGATTTCAATCTTGATACATTATATTTAGCTTTACTAAAATCCGTTGCCTTTTCAAAATCCAATCCGATAATCTCTAATCCTTTTGATTTATTTTTATCATAAAACGGAGCCAGATAACTTGTTTCATCCATGCAATTAGGACACCAGGTTCCCATTATCTGAAGAATAACCACTTTACCTTTATATTTATCAGATGGAAAACTAATCATAGTACTATCTGCATCAGGGAAAGAAAAAGAAACATTATCATACCCTTGTTTAAGATGCATTAAAGTATCCGCATCAGGCAATTCATACTTCTTGTTTCTCTTTCCAATCCAAGGTTCATGCCAATGTGCTCCCGACCAATAATCTCCCTCAATAGTTCCATCACTTTTCATCGTTGCCTTAAAAAGAAACAGGTGCATCCCATCAAAACAAGATAGATTTAAAGTTGAATCAATCACATTCCCCTGAAGATACCTATCATCACCTGTGGTAGTTAGAAATGTTCCTGTTATTTTATCTCCATCTTGTGTAAATTGTCCGATGGCATCCGAACTATCAGGAGTTCCTTTGGAGAAATGCACCTCCCATTTACCTCCAAAATCCGCTTTTGATGTCTTCCCATTCATCATAAAACGTTCATTCCACCCATCATAAGCAACAAAAGGAATAATGTTATCTTTTGTCCGGGCATGATTAATAAAAACTCCTCTCCATGTAGTAATTTGATTCACCAAACTACTATCTAATTTCGCATCAATTTCAGAATCAAAGACTGGCATTTTAATAATCATGGAATCCTTAGTTATTCTTACCTCATCAGCCACAATTTTCTCATCGCCATTGACAAAAACAACAACTACCTTTCCATATTTATCGGTATCAAAGTGAAAATTAAAAGGCAATTCCACCCCCGGATGAAGGATTAATATTGCCCGCCAAAGATGCATAATAAGTTGCATATAGTTTTGCTATTAAGAATAATGCAAAATTAGGTTAAATTAAGACAAAAACCTGAGTTAATTTTACTAATGCTATGGTAGGCGAGGAAATAATTATGAAGAAGGTGGGGATTGTGAATTGAAGGTTACAAATTCTCACAAACCATCTTCTAAATTCAGTTACTTATCTCAACAAAGCAACTTTACCTTCGAAATGATGTGTGTTTCCGTAAACGTCGGTAACAATTATGCTGTAGATATAAGTATCTTCTGCAACGTCACCACCGG